>Ga0102943_1000355_pt1 | contig 30822 bp, 21 predicted proteins | sample SalPonC_black_MG_FD_78174 | JGI IMG/M metagenome (GOLD analysis project Ga0102943, IMG submission 78174) | Salt pond soil microbial communities from South San Francisco under conditions of wetland restoration - Salt Pond MetaG... | ecosystem: Environmental > Aquatic > Marine > Intertidal zone >...
GATTTCCGTCAGCTCCTCGCGCGGGAACGGATAAAGCTGCTCGACGCGCACCACAGCGATGTTGTCAAAGGAATCGTCTTCGTCGTCACGCTTCTTGGCAAGATCGAAAAAGACCTTGCCGGCACAGAACACCACGCGCTTGACTTTTTCCGGGTCGGGCTTTTGCGGGTCGTCGATGACCAGCTGGAAACCGCCGTTGGCAAGGTCTTCGAGGCTGGATACCGAATCACGATGGCGCAGCAGGCTCTTGGGTGTGAACACCACCAGGGGTTTGCGGTACGGCCTGAGCATCTGGCGCCGGATCATGTGGAACATCTGGCTCGGCAGCGTCGGCACGCAGACCTGAATATTGTTGTCCGAACACAGCTGCATGAAGCGTTCCAGGCGCGCCGAGGAATGCTCGGGACCCTGACCCTCGTACCCATGCGGCAGGTACATCACCAACCCGCACAGGCGACCCCACTTGGTTTCGCCCGAGGTGATGAACTGATCGATCACAACCTGTGCGCCATTGACGAAATCGCCGAACTGGGCTTCCCAGATCACCAGCGAACGCGGCTCGCCGGTGGCATATCCGTACTCGAAACCCAAAACGGCTTCTTCGCTGAGCAGTGAGTCGATGATCGCGACGTTGTGGCGATCATCCGCAATTTCGCTCAGCGGGGTGACGTAGCGGCCGTCTTCCTGGTTGTAAAGCACGGCGTGGCGATGAAAGAATGTGCCGCGACCGGAATCCTGGCCGACCAGACGCAGGCCGTAGCCCGAATCGATCAACCCGGCGTACGCCATGGTTTCGGCGAAGCCCCAGTCCAGCGGCGAATCGCCCGCGGCCATCTTGCGCCGCTGTTCGAGCAAACGAGCGACCTGCTTGTGTACCTCGAAATCGTCGGGCAGCGTCGTCAGACGCTCGGAATGCGCCGTGATGCTGTCGATCGGCATCGTGGTGTCTGCCGCGGTGCGCCAGTCGGCATCGAGGTACGGCGACCAGTCGGCGGTCTGGAGGGCGTCGCCCGCATCGGCGAGCTCCACCACCGTCTCGCCGTTATCCAGACGGTCGCGGTAGTTGCGCTGCCAGTCGTCGAGTGCGTCGGCGTCGACCAGCCCGTCGTCGATCAGGCGTTTCGAGTACTGCTTGTAGACCGAATCGAGATTGCGTATCACCTGGTACATGCGCGGCTGGGTCGCCGACGGTTCGTCCGCCTCGTTGTGGCCCAGGCGACGGTAGCAGACCAGATCGATGACCACGTCTTTCTTGAACTCGCGGCGAAAGTCGGCGGCCACCCGCGTCACGAAAAGCACCGCTTCGGGGTTATCGGCGTTGACGTGGAAGATCGGCGCCTGGACCATCTTGGCCACCTCGGTGCAATACAGCGTCGAGCGCGCGTCCAGCGGATTCGAGGTCGTGAAGCCGATCTGGTTGTTGATCACGACGTGATACGTGCCGCCGACCTTGAAGCCGCGTGCCTGGGACATGTTGAAAAGCTCCATGACCACGCCCTGGCCGGCCAGGGCGGCGTCGCCGTGCACCAGTACCGGCAGCACCTGCTCGTGAGCGTGATCGGCAAGCCGGTTCTGGCGCGCGCGCGCCGAGCCGGCCACCACTGGATTGACGATCTCCAGGTGTGACGGATTGAATGCCAGCGCCAGGTGCATTACGCCGCCCGGGGTCAATACGTCGGAGCTGAAGCCCAGGTGATACTTGACGTCCCCGGAGCGTGCCGGATCGTCGTGCTGAATCTTGCCTTCGAACTCCGCGAACAGCTCGCGCGGAGACTTGCCGAGGATGTTGACCAGCACGTTCAGTCGGCCGCGGTGGGCCATGCCGATGACCATTTCGCGGATGCCCTGGCTGCCGGAATGACGGATCAGCGTATCGAACAGCGGGATCAGACTCTCGCCGCCTTCCAGCGAGAAGCGTTTCTGCCCGACGTAGCGCGAATGCAGGTATTTTTCGAGACCTTCGGCAGCGCCCAGCTTCTCCAGCAGGCGCTTGCGGTCCTCGGCGGGAAGTTCGAACGAACCGCTGCCGCGCTCAAGGCGCTGTTGCAGCCAGCGACGCTGGTTGGTGTCGTTGATGTGCATGTACTCGACGCCGACGCTGCCGCAGTAGGTGCGCTGGCAGATCTCGATGATCTCGGACAGCTTCAGGTGATCGGGCGCGGCCAGGCTGCCGGTGTGGAATTCGGTATCGAGATCGGATTCTGAAAGCGCGTGGAAGTCCAGGTCGAGGTCCGGAACCTCGGGCCGTTCGCTCAGACCCAGCGGATCGAGCCGGGCGCGCTGATGACCGCGCACCCGATAGGCGTTGATCAGCCGCAGAACGCCGGCCTGCTTGAAATCCTCGGCGGCCGGCGCGGCCTGCTGCGCCGCCGGCTGTCTTCCAAGCGCCTCGAAATGTGCCGCGATGGAACGGTGACGGGTGTCGTCGTCCGCGCCGTCGAGCAGCCCGCGAAAGGCGTCGCGCCAGTATTCGGGCACGGCCTCGGGGTCGTCCAGGAACTCTTCATAGAGTTGTTCGACGAATGCAGCGTTCAGACCGGACAAGTGGGACGTCCGGTATTTTCTTTCCAGATCTTCGGTCATTTGAGAATGCTTGAGCCGGGGTTGCCGCTGGCCAATTCCTGATTATAACGGTTAAGGACGGTGTAAATAAGGCTGCGCGGAGTCGTTCGGGGGCATTGCCGAACTCGCGTGACTATGGCCGGATCAGTTCGTCCTGCTCGATCAGGTTCTCGACCAGCCGGCGGGCGTCCTGGTCTTCCGGCCAGCTTTCGATGCGGCAGGAACGGCAAAGCGTCTGGGCAAACTCCGGCGGACACGCCCACTGTTGCCCGTTGACGAACAGCAGGCCGGAATCGCTCCACGCCAGGCGCGTGCCCGGCGCAATCACCAGCGGCGGCTCGATGTCCACTTCCGGCGCGCTGTCGTCGTCCGATCCGGGCGACCATTGTCGATAGGCGGTCAGGGTCTGACCGAGCCAGCTGACAAGCGCCTCGTCGTCGAGTTGCACCGCCTGGGCCAGCAGTCGGCGGGCGTGCTGAAGCAGGGTCTGATCGATGCGTTCGGCGCGTTCGGTATCGTACTTGAGCGGATTCAGCCGCGGCAGGCGTGCCTCGTGCTCGCCGAGGAAGGCCGCCAGTTCCGACAGCAGTTCGGCCGAAGACGGCGCGCGCAGTCCGACCGACCAGGTCTGACTGTTCTGCTGGGCGATGCCGTGATGCGCCACGCCGGGCGGCACGTACAGCACGTCGCCGGGTTCGGTGACACAACTGGTTTCGGCCTTGAAATTGCGCAGCACCGCCAGCTCGAAATCCTCGTTGAGGTCGGGCTGAAAGTTGCCGGCCAGTTCCCAGCGTCGGGCGCCGGCGGCCTGGACCAGGAACACGTCGTAGGCGTCCACGTGCGGGCCGACCGAGCCGCCGGGACCGGCCTGGCTGACCATGATGTCGTCGAGCAGCCAGTTGGGCAGGAAGCGGAACGCGTCCAGAAGCTCCGCGACCTGCGGGTATTTCTTGTCCATGTCCTGGACCAGCAGCGACTGGTAGGGACGGTCCAGCGAAGGCAGGTCGTCTTCGGTAAACGGACCGTATTCCAGGGTCCAGTCCAGGTTCTCGAACGAACCGACCACCAGCCTGGAGCCCAGGTCGTCGTCGCCGGCGGAAGCGACGATCTGGTCGATGCCGAGCGCCGCCGGCTTCAGCCACCCGCGAATCAGCAGCGGCGTGTGCTGCCAGTGCTCGTCCAGGAAGCGCCGCGCGTCGAAGCCTTCCCATTCCGCAAGCTGGATCGCCTTCATACGTAGCGTCCGATGGCGCGCGCCATGTCGGCTGCGTTGCCGGTATAGCCGGCCGGCGTCATTTCCAGCAGGCGCTGCTTTTCACTCGCCGGCAATTCGAGCCGCTCGAGGAATTCGCGCACGCCGGCGGCGTCTATGGTGCGCCCGCGGGTAAGTTGCTTGAGCTTTTCGTAAGGTTCGGCAATGCCGTGCACCCGCATCACGGTCTGGATGGCCTCGGCCAGCACCTCCCAGGCGTTGTCGATGTCGGCTGCGATCCGGATGCGATTCGGTTCGATCCTGCCGAGCCCGCGCTGGATGGATTTCCAGGCAAGCAGGCAATAGCCGAACGCCGACCCGATCGAGCGCTGAACCGTGGAGTCGGTCAGGTCGCGCTGCCAGCGCGAGACCGGCAGCTTTTCGGCCAGGTGTCCGAGCAGTGCGTTGGCGAGGCCCAAATTGCCCTCGCCGTTTTCGAAGTCGATGGGATTGACCTTGTGCGGCATGGTCGACGAGCCGACTTCGCCTTCCACGGTTTTCTGCGCGTAGTAGCCCAGCGAGATGTAGGCCCAGCTGTCGCGGGCGAAATCGAGCATCACGGTATTGACGCGAATCAGCGAATGGGCCAGCTCGGCGATCATGTCGTGAGGCTCGATCTGGGTGGTGTAAGGGTTCCAGACGAGCCCCAATTGCTCGACGAAATTGCGTGCGACGGCTGGCCAGTCGACGTTCGGACAGGCCGCCAGGTGGGCGTTGAAATTGCCGACCGCGCCGTTGATCTTGCCGCTGATCTCGACCCGCGCGAGCTGCCGGCGCTGCCTTCGCAGCCGAAACACCGTGTTGGCGATTTCCTTGCCCAGCGTGGTTGGTGAAGCGCTCTGGCCGTGGGTGCGCGAGAGCATAGCGACGTCGGCATTGGCTTCGGCCATGCCGGCCAGATGCGCATCCAGCTCGCCAAGCACAGGATCCAGCACTTCGACCAGCGCCTGTTTGAGCATCAGGCCGTAGGCAAGGTTGTTGATGTCTTCCGAGGTGCAGGCGAAGTGCACCATCTCGAGCTTTTCGGTCAACCCCGGGCGCTCGGTCATGCGCTTCTTGATCCAGTACTCGACCGCCTTGACGTCGTGGTTGGTGGTGCGCTCGATCTCCTTGACTTCGGCGGCATCGGCGTCGGAAAAGTCGTTGGCCAGGCGCTCGAGAAAAGCGTCGTCGTCAGGCGCCAGCGGCGTCAGCGCATCAAAGTCCGCTGCCCCGGCCAGGTGCCGGAACCACGCCAGTTCGACGCGCACGCGCTGACGGATCAGTCCGGCTTCGGAGAATAGCCGGGCAAGCGGCTCGAGCCTTCGGGCATAGCGGCCGTCCAGTGGCGATAGTGCGGTGAGGGCGTTGGAATCCATGGGGAGAGAATCGAAGCTCGAGGGCCGGAGGGCAATGATACCGTCAACCGTCGGAATTCGTGACCGGCTCGACGATTTGCTGTGACGCCGGTGTATTCGACGCCCCCGGCTCGGGCTCGGGCATTTCGATTTCGGGCACGACCTGCTCGAAGCGCTCGATTCGCACCAGCACGCCGAACAGACTGGAATCGAAATACTCCAGGCGGCCGGGCTCGACGATGCGGGATTGCTGCAGCCGGTGCAATTGCCATTCACCTTCGCCGTCGACCGGTCCATTGGTCGTCACGGTCGATTCTTCGACCGGCGGCATCCGGTTCGCCAGCGCGCGCGCCCGCGTCTGCCAGACCAGGTCCAGATCCAGATGCAGAAACTGGCGCTGGCGCAGTCGCAGCGTACCGTCGAGCCGATAGATGTCCAGCGCCGGCGGCGGCGTTTTCACCAGCGGACCGAACGGCAGTAGGTGCGGCATGGGCACCAGGCTCTGTTCGTCCGCGGGCTTGACCAGATCGACCACGGTCTGGTCGTGAATCCGCACCGCGGCCGTGCGACGGTCGCGCCGGGCCAGCTGGATCCAGGCGCGCGCGGTCACCGGATCGTATTGCGGTGCATCGAGCAGGCGGTCCATCGCGCGCTGGATCGGGCGCGACAGGTCGCCCAGCGCCGAATATACTGGCGGAATAGGGCGCAGTGTCTGCTCTTCGGATTGCAGATAGGGCGTGGTCTCGTCACTTTCACCGGGAATCCGTGCGACCGGCAGAAACCCGGCAAGTCCGGCCAGCTGGCGTTGTGCCATGTCGTTCGTCCGCGCGACCAGCAGCGGGTCCAGCTGGTCGGTGAAGTCGAGCGGGCCCGCCCCGCGTAGCCGGTCGGAGCGCCCGTCGACGTGGTTGAACACGATCACCTCGATGCGATAGACGGGCGGATATTCGATCGCATCGGATTCGAGGGAGGCTGGCTGCTGGGCGCCTAGCGAGACCGCGGCGAGCAGCATCGCCGTGCCGGCGGCGACTTTCTTCATGGCGATTTTCATGCGACCGAGTTTAGCTTGTCCCGTTCCCGTTTATTCGGGCCCGGATCCTTGGGGCGCAGACGTTCGAGCAGGTTTTCCGCGACCGCAATCCGGTCTTCGAGCCGCTCGAATTCGCCCTGGACCCGCAAGCGGTCCTGGGCGGGCAGGGAATAGGTGTGCGCCTCTTTCTGAATCATCCGGATCATTTCCGCCATGTCGATGTCGGGTCTGGGCAGGAATTCCACGCGACCGCCGGCCGGCCCCACTTCCAGCTTGCGAATGCCCAGCGTGCGCGCTTCCAGTCGCAGCGTGGCGGCGGCGAACAGGTTCTTGACCTCTTCCGGCAGCAGGCCGAAGCGGTCGATCATCTCGACCTGAAGCTCGTGCAGTTCCTTGCCTGTTCGGGCCTGGGCGATTCGCTTGTAGAGCACCAGTCGCTGATGTACGTCGGGCAGGTAGCCGGCCGGGATCATCGCGGTGGTATGCAGATCGACTTCGGAAGACACGTCCACCGGCTCGTCCAGATCCGGCTCGTGGCCCGCCTTGAGCGCCTCGACGGTGCGGTTGAGCAACTCGGAATAAAGCTGGAAGCCGATCGCCTCGATCTGGCCGGACTGGTCTTCGCCAAGCAGCTCGCCGGCACCGCGGATCTCGAGGTCGTGGGTGGCCAACGTGAAGCCCGCGCCCAGTTCCTGCAGCGACTGGATCGCCTCCAGCCGTTTGCGGGCGTCGGTGGTCATGGCCTTCCACGGCGGCGTTACCAGGTAGGCGTAGGCCAGGTGATGCGAGCGGCCGACCCGTCCGCGCAACTGGTGCAGCTGGGCCAGCCCGAACTTGTCGGCGCGGTTGATGATGATGGTGTTGGCGGTCGGCACGTCGATGCCGTTTTCGATGATGGTGCTGGCCACCAGCAGGTTGATACGGCGGTGATAGAAGTCGCGCATGGTGCGTTCCATCCGGCCGGGCGGCATCTGGCCGTTGGCAATCCCGATCCGGGCGCGCGGGAACAACGCCGCCAAATCCTCGGCCATGCGCGGCTGGGTGCGCACGTCGTTGTGCAGGAAATACACCTGGCCGCCGCGCTGGAACTCGCGGTTGCCGGCGTCGCGAATGGTCGCCGTATCCCATTCGGAAACAAAGGTCTTGACCGCCATGCGCCGGGACGGCGGCGTGGCGATGATGGAAAGCTCGCGCAGCCCGGTCATGGACATGTTGAGCGTTCGTGGAATCGGCGTTGCGGTCAGGGTCAGCAGGTCGACCTCGGCGCGCAGTCTTTTCAGCTGCTCCTTCTGGCGAACGCCGAAGCGCTGCTCCTCGTCGACCACGACCAGCCCGAGGTTGCCGAACTTGACGTCCGACTGCAGCAGCCTGTGGGTGCCGATGACGATGTCGATGGTGCCGTCTGCCAGGCCGGCCAGCGTACGCTCGGCCTCCTTCTTGCTGCCGGTGCGCGACAGCAGCGCGACCTTGACCGGCCAGTCGGCGAAGCGGTCGGCAAAGGTTCGGTAGTGCTGTTCGGCCAGCAGCGTGGTCGGCGCCAGCATCACCACCTGGCGTCCGCCGTCGACCACCGCGAACGCCGCGCGCAGCGCGACTTCGGTCTTGCCGAAGCCGACGTCGCCGCACACCACCCGGTCCATCGGCGTCGAAGCCTTCAGGTCGGACAGCACGGCATCGATGGCATCCTGCTGATCGTCGGTTTCCTCGAACTCGAAGCCGGCGGCGAAACGCGCGTACATGCCTTCGTCGAATTCGAACGCGTGCCCCTGCCGGGCGGCCCGGCGGGCCTGCACGTTGAGCAGTTCGGCGGCCACGTCGCGCACCTTCTCGGCGGCCTTGCGGCGGGTCTTCTTCCACTTGTCCGAACTCAGCCGGTTGAGCGTGACCGCGTCGGGGTCGGCGCCGGTATAGCGGCTGACCAGGTGCAGGTCGGTGACCGGCACGTAGAGCTTGTCGCCGTCGGCATACGCCAGGGTCAGGAATTCGCCGTGCGTGTCGCCTACGTCGAGCACTTCCAGGCCCAGGTATCGTCCGATGCCGTGCTCCAGGTGCACCACCAGTGCCCCGGGCTGCAGGTCGGCCAGGCTGCGCACGATACTTTCGGGGTCCTGGCCGCTTTTTCGATCCCGCCGTCGGGTGCGGGTATGGCCGGGAAACAGCTCCGACTCGGTCAGAACGGTGACGCCTTCGTCGGGCAGGCTGCAGCCGCCGGAAAACGGCAGCACGGCCAGCGCCAGCCGGTCGTCGCCGCTGGCGAACGCGGCCCAGGATTCCAGCATCCGCGGCTTGACGGCGTGTCGTTTCAGGTTCGCCGCGATCAGCTCGCGCCGCCCGGCGGTGTCGGCGGCCAGCAGGATCCTGCCCGATGCTTCGCGCAGCCGCTCGGCCGCCTGCTCCGGGGCGTGATCCAGATCCAGCGCTTCGGGCGGACCGAACGTGGCGGCGGCCGGCTGGCGCCGGGTCACGCGCACCGCGGCGCGGTCTTTCAGCGTGGCCAGGAGCTCGTCGGGATCCAGGTAAAGCTCGTCGGGCCTCAAAGGCGGGCGCTCGCGATCGCCGGTGCGCTGCTCATGTCTCTGGGCCACCTGCTCGGCGAATTCGGCGGCGGCCTGGTCGCAGCCGGCCAGCACGACCAGTCGGTGTTCGCGCGGAAGATAGTCGAGCAGGCTCGCGGTTCGATCGAAAAACAGCGGCAGGTACTGCTCCAGCCCCTGGCCGTGGGTGCCCTCGCCAACCTCCTGGTAGGGCAGGGCGCGCCTGAGGTCGACCTCGAAGCGGTTGCGGAACCGGCGTCGGAACTCGGTCCGGGCGCTCTCGTCGAACGGGTACTCGCGGCCCGGCAGCAATTCGACCCGGTCGAGATTGTCTATGGAGCGCTGGGTTTCGGGGTCGAACGAGCGAATCGATTCGATATCGGTGTCGAAAAGCTCTATGCGATAAGGCACCGGCATGCCCATCGGCCAGAGGTCGAACACCGAGCCTCGAACCGCGAACTGGCCGGGCTGCCAGACCTGGTCGCAGCCCTCGTAGCCTGCGTCGAACAGCCGTTCCCGGAAACGTCCCAGGTCGAGTTCCTCGCCGATCTTGAAGTCCACGCTGCGCCCGGCGATGAACCCGGTCGGCGCCAGCCGCTGCATCAGCGCGTTGACCGGCGCGATGATCACGCCTGAAGTTCGCTCCGGCAGACCGGCGAGAACTTCCAGCCGGCGCGAAACCAGGTCCGGATGCGGCGAATACAGGTCGTAGGGCAGGATTTCCAGATCCGGGAACAGATCGGCCGGCGGTCCGTCCAGGTGATTGATGTCGTCCCTGAGCCTGCGCGCCGAATAGCCGTCGGCGGCCGCGACGAGCACCGGCCCGCCGCGCCGCCGGGCGTATCCACTGACCGCCAGCGCAAGCGCCAGGTCTTCCAGCAACGGCCACTGCTGGCCCTCGCCGGACTCGGCGCGCGGCGGATTGAGAACGGAAAACGGCTGGGACATCGATTCACTCGCTACGGTCACAACTCGATATTTTAACGGGGGGCCGCAAAGGAACCGGCTTCATTACGGATCGATTATGCTGGCCGCTCGTTTTTTCCCAGGAAGCCTGCCCATGCAATCAGACACTCGACCAGTCGCGTTGATCACCGGCGCCGGTTCCGGCCTCGGCGCGGCGATGGCGGGCCGCTTCGCCGCCGAGGGCTGGCGCGTGATCGTGACCGACCAGCACATCGATCGCGCCGAGAAAGTGACGGCGGGGCTTGCGGGCACCGACCACGCCGCGCGGGCGCTGAACGTGACCGATTCATCGCAATGGGAGGCCTTGGCTGAGTTCGTAGGCGCCGAATACGGCCGCATCGATCTGCTGGTCAACAACGCCGGGGTCGCGACCGGCGGCATGCTGGGCGAGACGCCGCTGGAAGATTGGGAATGGGTGCTGGAGATCAACCTGATGGGGGTGGTGCGCGGCTGCCACCACTTCGTCGGCCGGTTCCGCAAACAAGGGTTCGGGCACATCGTCAACGTGGCGTCCTGGGCCGGCCTGGCCGCCGCACCGGGGATCGCGTCCTACGGCACTGCCAAGGCCGCCGTGGTCTCGATGTCGGAAATGCTGCGCGCCGAGCTCGCGCCTTACGGCGTCGAAGTGTCCGTGCTCTGTCCTGCGTTCGTCAAGACCGCGCTCACCGATTCGATGCGCGCGCCCGACGACACCTATGCCAAGCGCGTGCAGCGCTGGATGGAACACTCCGGTGTCTCGGCCGACGACGTGGCCGAAATCGTGTTCAAGGCGACCCGGAAGCCGAAATTTCTGCTGCTCACTCACCCCGAAACACGTTGGCAATATCGCCTCAAGCGCTGGTCTCCTTCACTTTATTTCCGCATCCTGATGCGCACTATGCGAAAACTGATGCCGAAGCCGGATGGTTGATTGCGTGACCCCGTCAAAACGGGGCACGAAGAGCAGGAAGAAAGGCGTCCTGGACCTCGAAACGGAGAAATGGAATGAGCAAGTTGATTTTATCGGTGGCGCTGCTCATGGCGCTGCCCGCCCTGGCACAGGATGAAGCCGAAGAGGAGCGCCCGTTCGTGCAATCGATTCGCGCGGCGATGGAAGCCGATGTACGCAGCGAGGCCGAACGCGAGCGCGATGCCAACCGGCTTCCTGTGGAGACGCTGGATTTCTTCGGCCTGGACGGGACCATGACGGTCGTCGAGCTGATTCCCGGCGGCGGCTGGTACACCAAGCTGCTTGCGCCGGCGCTGCGCGACGAGGGCAAGCTCTACGTCTCCATCGGCGCCGGTAGAGTGGCTGGCGCCGATTTCTTCGGCACCGCGCCGTTCGACCGAATCGAGGTTCTGGAACCCGAGCTCGAGATCGAGCGCGATGAGGATTCGGGACTGACATCGATAAAGCCGTTCGACCTGGGCGTTGACGACGTCGATGCAGTGCTGACGTTCCGCAACCTGCACAATCTCAGCGCCGAAGGTCGCGACAGCATGAACCGCGCGGCATTCGACGCGCTCAGGCCCGGCGGCATATACGGCGTGGTCGACCACACCCGTCGGCACATGCAGCCCGACGATCCCGAAAATCGGCGGCGCGTCGATCCGGTGCTGATGATCAGGGAAATCCAGGCCGCCGGTTTCGAATTCGAGGACTATTCCGATTTGCATTACCGGCTCGACGACGAGCTTCGCTACGAGGTCGGCCGCAAGACCGTTACCGGGAATACCGATCGCTTCACGTTCCTGTTTCGCAAGCCAGGCGGGGATTAGGGCACCAAGCCGGGTGCAGCGGTTTTTAAATCAAATTCAACTTCAAATGCGGTTTCAGAAGTTGAACTCGTTGAAATAAGCTGTCGGCACGCCAGCCACCGAAAAAAGACAGGCTTGCGTATCATCCCGGCATGCTTCTTTTCATACTGATTGGCGGCCTGCTGGGCCTGATCGCCGGCGGCGTCGTCGGCGCGCTTCTGGGCGCTGCCATCGGTGCCGTGGCGGGCCATTATCTGCTCACGGTCCTGTTCGGACGCGGGCTCGGTGCAGTTCGGGCGCAGTTCATCGATTCAACGTTTGCGGTCATGGGCGCGTTGTGCAAGGCCGACGGGCAGGTAACCGACGCTGAAATCCGAATCGCCGAGCAGTTCTTTTCGCGCCTGGCGCTTTCCGACGAGCAGCGACGGTCGGCCAGGGCCGCGTTCAATCGCGGCAAGGCATCGGACTTCGACCTCGACGCGGAGCTGGCTCGCTTGCGCGCTTCGGGCGGGCGCAGTCCGGCGCTGCTGCAGTTGTTCCTGCAGGTTCAGCTGTCCGCCATCGCGGCCGACGGCGTCATACACGCCGAAGAGCATGCGCTGCTGTTGCGTGTCGCGCGCGGCCTCGGGTTGTCGGAAGTCGACGTCGACCGTCTGGAAGCCCTGCTCAGGGGGTCGAGTGCCGGCGAGGCGGCAAGCCGCAGCTCGCGACTGGCCGACGCCTACGCAGCGCTTGGCGTGGACTCGCAAGCCGAGGATGCCGAGATCAAGAAGGCCTATCGCCGGCTCATGAGCCGACACCATCCCGACAAGCTGGCATCGCGCGGCATGCCCGAAAGCATGCGGCCCATCGCCGAAGAGAAAACCCGTGAAATCCGCAAGGCTTACGATCTGATCAAGGAAGCTCGGGGGTTGTGACGGTTTTTCTTGAATGGTGTCGCAGGGGGTTGTTGCTCCTGGTTCAACTTCATTTCCACTTCAACTTCAACTGCATTTCGCCCCGCGCTTCGCGCTTGCAGGCGACCTGCTTTTCACAAGCGCCTGAAAAGTAGGCAAAAGCGCTTTTTACAGGCGCCAGAGGGTTGCGGAGCGGTTTGATAGGGATGGTGGTTAGGTGTGTGGCATCGGGCTCCGGCCGAAGATCCGAAAACAAAGCCCGATGCCACACACCGAAGCCCGGCGCCGATCCGACCAGCACCTCGAACAGCTGCCGCCTGTAGAGCGCATTTTTGGTTACTTTTTTGCAACCGAAAAAAGTCACTCGCATCGGCCAGCGCAGCTGGCGGCGAAACGGCTTTTGAATTTGAAGTTGAAGTGGAAGTCGTATTTGAAGAAAAGCCATTCGCACACGGCGAACGTGCGCTCATCCCAGCTCGGCAAGCAAATCCGCCTGGTGCGCCTCGGTCAGCGGCTCGATGAGTTCGCCGAGTTCGCCTTCGAGAATGTTGTCCAGGTCGTAGAGCGTCAGGCCGATGCGGTGATCGGTGACCCGGCCCTGCGGGAAGTTGTAGGTTCGGATGCGCTCCGAGCGGTCCCCGGAACCCACTTGCAGCTTGCGGTCGGCCGCCTGCTCGGACTGCTGCTGGCTGCGCTCGGCTTCGAGCAGGCGAGCGCTGAGCAGGCTCATGGCGCGCGCCTTGTTCTTGTGCTGCGAACGCTCGTCCTGGCATTCGACCACGATGCCGGTCGGCAGGTGGGTGATGCGAATCGCCGAGTCGGTGGTGTTGACGTGCTGGCCGCCGGCGCCCGAGGAGCGGTAGGTGTCGATGCGCAGGTCGTTGGGATCGACCTTGACCTCGTCGACCTCGTCGACTTCCGGCAGGATCGCCACGGTGCAGGCCGAGGTATGGATCCGGCCCTGGGATTCGGTGGCCGGCACGCGCTGTACTCGATGCGTGCCCGATTCGAACTTGAGCTTCGAATACGCGCCGTTGCCGATGACCCTGGCGATCAGTTCGCGCCAGCCGCCGGCCTCGCCCTGCTGGCCGGACAGGATTTCGACGCGCCAGCCCTGCGATTCAGCGTACCGACCGTACATCCTGAACAGGTCGCCGGCGAACAGCGCGGCTTCCTGGCCGCCGGTGCCGGCGCGAATTTCCAGGAACAGGTTCTTGCGGTCGTTCGGGTCGGGTGGAACGATCAGGCGCTGCAGCTGCCGGTCCAGCTGTTCTTGCTCGATTTCAATCTCGGCCAGTTCTTCGTTGGCCATCTTTCGCATGTCGGCGTCGCTTTCGGCGAGCATCTCCCGGGCTTCGGCCTGGCGGGCGTCCAGTCGCTCGATCGCGCGCCAGGTATCGACGATGCCCTGCAGTTCGGAATATTCGCGCGAGAGCGTCGTGAATCGTCTTGGATCGTCAGCCAGTTCGGGCTCGGCCAGCAGGCGCTCGATTTCCTCGAAGCGCTCGACGGCCTGCTCCAGGCGGCGCTCCAGGCCAGGGGTCACGACGGGTCGTCCAGCAGCAGTTTGCGTGCGGCTGCCATCAACTCCTCGTCGGTGATTTCAGCCGCCCGTCGAAGCTGCATGCTGGGGGCATGCAGCAAGCGGTTGGTGAGCCTGTGCCCGAAGCGCGCCAGCACGTCGTCGGCGTCGCGCCCGGCCGCCAGTTCGCGGCGGGCCTGGTCCAGCAGCTTGTCGCGTTCGTCGAAGGCCCGGTGGCGCAGCGACTTGAGGGTTTCGCCGGCCGCGTGCAGGTTGAGCCAGCGGTCGAAGGCCTCTGCCTGGCCGTCGACAATGCGCGTGGCGGCGTCCAGAGCTTCGGTACGCTTGCGGTGCCCGTGTTCGGCGATCTCGCGCAGGTCGTCGACGGTATAGAGGTAAACGTCGCCGAATTCTCCCACTCCGGGGTCGACGTTGCGCGGCACCGAGAGGTCGAGCACGAACATCGGCCGATTGCGCCGCCGCGATAGCGCCTCGCGAATCATTTCCCGATCGACCAGCGGCGTCGAGCTGCCGGTGCACGCGATGACCATGTCGTGATCGGCGAGGGTCTCTCCAAGCGCGTCCAGGCCAATGGGTGTTGCGCTGAACTGCTCGGCCAGCAGCTTCGCGCGTTCCGGGCTGCGGTTGCAGATGGTCATGGCCCGGATGTTCTGGCTGCTGAAATGCCTGGCACAGTCCTCGATCATTTCGCCGGCGCCGATCATCAGCACCGACAGGCGATTCACATCGCCGAAGATCTGATGCGCCAGTTTCAACGCGGCAAACGGCAGGGTGACCGGATTGTGTCCGATACCGGTTTCCGATCGCACCAGCTTTGAGGTCTGGAACGAATGTTGAAAGAGGCGGTCCAGAATCGTGCCGAGGGTATTGTGTTCCTGCGCGGATTGCCAGGCCTGCTTGACCTGGCCGACGACCTGGGGTTCGCCGAGCACCATCGAATCCATCCCCGAGGTGACCTTGAGAAGATGAACGACCGCCATGCGTTGGTGAAGCGTGAACAGGTATTCCCGGAATTCACCCCGGTGCGCGCCGTGCCAGTCGTGCATCCACTCCTGCAACGCCGTTATGCTAGCGTGCTCGCCGCTGGCATATAGTTCGGTTCGGTTGCAGGTGCTCACGATAGCGCATTCACGTATTCCGGGAACGGCATGCATGGCACCAAGCGCCTCACCAAGCCTTTCCGGCGTGAACGCCAGCCGCTCCCGGATCGCGACCGGCGCGGTTTGATGACTCAGCCCAAGAGCAAATACCGACATGAATGAACCAGAAACGGACAAACCCGACATTGTCCTAGCTTACGCAACGCAATTCAAGAAAGATTTGCCCAGGATCACTTTTCCGTCCTTGGCATGGCTTGGCATCGCTGCCGTCGCAATGATAGCCGTGTTTATGACAGGATGTGCGTCGACCACGGATACCGACCAGCCCGGTGAAAGTGCGGAGATGGCGTCCATGGTCGCCGATGCGCGGGCCGCCGCCGACGCCGGCGAGTACCGCTACGCTGTGGATCTGCTGATGCAGGCGCTGGAGACGAGCAGCGATCCGACCGTGGCCCGCCAGGCCGCGCAACTGGCCTCGGCCATAGACGACTGGCCGGCGGCGACAGTGGCTGCAGCGCGCTGGATGGTCCTTGAGCCGGAATCGCGCCAGGCCGCCCAGTTCGCCACCATTGCCGCCCTGCGGCAGCAGCGGGTAGCGCGCGCCGTGGAAATCCTGCGAGCGCAATTGGTGGGCGAAGGCAATCCAATGGACTGGGCTTCGGCTACAGCCTTACTTGCAACCGCCGGCACTGATCAAACGGCCACGGCTGCGCTGGAACTCTTGCTCGAGCAAAGCGAAGGCTTCGAGCCCGGTTTCGACGACTACCTGCGCAGCCGCCTTGCGTGGCAGCTCGATCGCCAGCAGCAGGCCTTCGATCTCGCCCGCAAGGCCTTGCGGCTTCGACCCGACTACGAGCGTGCCCTTTGGGCGGCGCGCCTGGCCCGGTCTCGCGAACAGCCGGAACTGGCGCTGGCGTATTTCCGGCAGGCTGGGCAATTCGATCCCGACGACCGCGTTGCGGCCATCGCCGAGGTGGAATTGCTGCGCGAACTGGGGCGCGGAGAAGAGGCTCTCGACGTACTGGCACGACTGCCTCAGGACGCCGAGATCCTTTATACCCGCGGGGTGCTCGAGCAGGATCTGGGCCGAATCGCGGCGGCCGGGGCCACCTGGCAGCGCATGGCGTCGCTGGCGCCGGACGAGGCGGGCGCACGCCACGCGTGGCTGACCGGATTGCTGGCCGAGATACTGGAACTGGGTGACCAGGCCATCGACTGGTACGCCAGGGTCGACGGCGAATTGGAAAGTCGTGCCGACCTTCGGCGAGCGATCCTGCTTGCCGGACGCGGGGAATTGACGCAAGCGCGCGCTCTGCTGGCCGACGTCCGGAGAAGCCCGCAACCGGAAATCACCGAGCAGGCCTGGTTGGTCGAGGGCCAGATACTGGCCGAAAGCGACAGCCCCGAACAGGCGCTGGTGCTGCTCAGCGAGGCCCTGACCCAGCTGCCGGGAAGCGCGGCGCTGCTGTACGCGCGCGCAATGGCAGCGGTCAACCAGGAACAGCTGGCGCTGGCCGAGCAGGATTTGCGGACCATCATCCAGAGCGATCCCGAAAATGCAGTGGCGCTGAACGCGCTGGGCTACACGCTTTCCGATCGAACCGATCGCCAGCGCGAGGCGTTGCGGTTGATCGAAAGCGCGCTGGCTCTGGAGCCGGAAAATCCGGCGATTCTCGATTCCATGGGCTGGGTGCTGTTCAAGCTCGGGCGCGCCGAAGAAGCGCTTCCGTATCTGCGCGAGGCGGCCGATGCCGAACCTCACCCGGAAATCGTCGCTCATCTGATCGAAGCGCTGTGGTCGCTGGACCGTCAGGACGAGGCAAGAGATCTGGTTGCCCGCACCCGCGGCGAAATGGCCGGTGATCCGGTCTACGAGGCGACGTTGAAGCGGATCGGACTGGACTGATGGTCGGGCATGCAGCCGCATGTATGGCGCTGGCGCTGGCGCTGCTGGCAACGGGTTGCGCCATTCGCGAGCCGCGCCCCGACGGTGCGTGGCTGATCGAGCGGCAGGCGTGGTTCGACGAGCACCCGCAATGGTCCGTGCGCGGCCGCCTCGGACTTTCCGACGGTGATCGCGGCGGCAGCCTTTCGATGACCTGGAGCGCCAGCGGCTCCAATCACGTCGTGCTGCTTGGAACCGTGGTCGGGGGACGCCAATGGCGACTCGAGATGACGCCCTCCGGTTCTACCCTGACCGGTTCGGAGATCGGCCGCCTGCACGGTCCGGATCCGGACCTCCTCGTGGAGCGCGCGGTTGGCTGGCCGATTCCGGTTCGCTGGATGAGCGAGTGGCTGCGTGGGTTGCCGGCACCGCCAGCCGCGCCGACACGCTACGCCGAAGACGGTGTGCTGCAGACGCTCGAATGGGCAGGGTGGCGGCTGGATTTTGCACGCTGGAGCCGGCTGGACGACGCTGGCGTGCTGCTGCCGGCGCGCGTGACGGCCGAGAACCCGCCTTACCAGGTTCGTGCGGCGCTCTCGGGTTGGCGGTTCGCGTCCGATCCGAAGGCGGTGGGCCAGTTGAAACGCACGTTGAACTGACGGAACGATCTCTCACGCAATCTCCGCCTGATTCGGGCTCGCCCACGCGGAACGACCAGACCCCGTTCGCCCCAGCCGGGGCGGCACCTCCCGTAAGACCACCATCGTGCCCGAGCCGGGTTATTCGGGGCTTCACCTGGCAGAAATCATGCCGGGTTGCGCCAGAGCCTCCCAACGACACGGTCGAATCGTTATAATTTCGGTTCGCTCTCGCGCGAATGTTTCGGCGGGGTGACATGCGCAATCGACTGGGACGTCGCCAAGCTGGTTAAGGCACGGGGTTTTGATCCCCGCATTCGCAGGTTCGAGTCCTGCCGTCCCAGCCATTCTTGCCATTGATATTCAAATTTCCCAAGCAGGACGGACGCCGGTCGTGAGCACACCCTCTCTGATGATTTTTACCGGGAATGCGAACCCGGAACTGGCTCACGCGATCGCCGGGCACCTCGGCGTGCCCATGGGCAAGGCAAATGTCGGACGCTTCAGCGACGGTGAGGTCATGGTCGAGATCGTGGAGAACGTACGCGCCCGCGACATCTTCGTGATTCAGCCCACCTGTCAGCCGGCGGCCGAGAATTTCATGGAGCTGCTGGTCATGGTCGATGCGCTCAAGCGCGCTTCGGCAGGTCGCGTCACCGCAATTCTTCCATATTTCGGCTACGCCCGGCAGGATCGCCGACCGCGCTCCAGCCGGGTCCCGATCACGGCCAAGGTCGCGGCCAAGATGATCGGCGTGGTCGGCACCGACCGCGTGGTGACCGTCGACCTGCACGCCGACCAGATCCAGGGCTTTTTCGACATTCCGGTCGATAACGTCTACGCCTCTCCGCTGACGCTGGCCGACATCTGGAAGCACTACGGCGACGACAACATGATCGTGGTCTCGCCCGACGTCGGCGGGGTGGTGCGCGCCCGTGCCATCGCCAAGCGCCTGGACGCCGACCTGGCCATCATCGACAAGCGTCGTCCGCGGGCCAACGAAGCCACCGTGATGAATCTGATCGGCGACGTCGAAGACAAGACCTGCGTGCTGGTCGACGACATGATCGACACCGCCGGTACGCTGTGCGCCGGCGCCGGCGCGCTCAAGGATGCCGGTGCGCGGCGGGTTGTGGCCTATTGTGTGCATCCGATTCTGTCGGGCCGGGCGATCGAGAACATCAGCAACTCCCGGATCGACGAGATTGTAGTCACCGATACCATTCCGCTCAGCCAGGAAGCCCGCGATTGCGGGCGAATCAGGCAATTGTCGGTGGCCCAGATGCTGGCCGAGACCATTCGACGCATGGCCGAGGGCGAATCGGTCAGCTCGCTTTACGTCGACTGAACCGTTTTGCCCGGAACGCCTGGTCCGGGCTTTTCGAGTGCCGCTCTGCTAAGCTTTTTCGGATGAAAATTCTGTTTGAGAGGCGGTCGAAGCTGGCAATTGCGGCACTGATCATGGCTTCTGCCTCCTTCGCGGCTCAGCCCGAGCCGGCGGGCTTCGCCGAAATCCATCAGCTCGATCAGGCGGTCGATGTCGTCCGCGGCGAGACGGTGCGAATCGTCAATCCCTTCGGCAATGTGCGAGTTCGGGCCGTGCCTGACGCCGCCGGCGGGATGATGCGTGCAACGGTACAGTCGACCTCGACGATCAGCGTTCCAGCCGGCATCCAGGCCCGGCATGATGACGTCGGTCCGGTGTATGAGGTGGTCGCCGGGCCGCAATCGGAGACCCTGATCCGTGTCGACGTCGTGGTTGCGCTGCCCGACAAGGCGGCACTGGACGTCGAAATGGTCCATGGCGACTTCACCATGCACGCTGCCACCTATCCGGTGCGGATTCGTGCCGAGTCCGGCAATATCGACCTGCACACGGCAGGCTCTGTCGACGTCGAAGTGCTGGAAGGACATGTCAGGTACAAGCCGCCGCACGGTCCGGCGCCGGCCGGTGGCCGGATTCAGACCAGCGGCGCACCGGTCGATGTAGTTGTCGGATCGCGTGCATTGCTGAATTTCCGGGTGGTTTCCGGCGCCGCGGTGACCACCGATTCACTCTTGCTGCTGCAGAGCCGCAGTCGGGACGGCAGAGCAACGGTGTTCGCACCGCATGATGAGGCCGATCAGCTTTTCATCCAGACCGATCATGCGCCGGTCCGGCTTGTTGCCGAGGGTCACCGATAGCGATGAGCGCTGTCGATTTCGCAATTTTCAGCCACTCCAGAGGACATATCGCTTGACTGAAAAATCAACGTGCAGACTGCCGGTGCTGGTGGGCCTGTTTTTCGCGTTATCGGTAGGAAGCGTTGCGGCCGAACAGATCGTGTTGCGTGGCGCAGGCTTGTTCGATGCCGGTGTGATTCCTGCGGAGGTGCGCGTCGACATGCGCAATCTGCCCAAACCTGAAGCCTGGCGACCGGGCGACCCGATCAAGGAAATACCGCAACGCAAGGGGGTGCCCCGGGATTACGTCGCGCCGGCTACCGCGCCTCAGCCTGGCGATGGGGATCCGTTGCGCGCGCTCGACCGGCGCGCGCCGGCCCATAGTGGCGGGCGCGCTTTCGATACGCCGCTCATCAGTCAGGATGGGCTTGGCTTCACCGGCGTCAACCCGCCCGATACCGTGGGCGATGTGGGCAACGACTACTACGTTCAATTGATCAACGGCAGCGGCACGCGTGTCCTGATTCTCGACAAGACCAACGGCCTCGAGGCGGCCAGTTTCGTTCTCGGAAGCCTGGCGCAGGGTCTTGGCACGGGCTGTACTGCGGGCAGGGGCGACCCGATCGTGATGTTCGATTCGACCGTCTTCAACGGAATCGGCGAACCGCCCGGGCGCTGGTTTCTGTCCGAGTTCACCAGCGAATCCTTCTGCGTTTACATCAGCCAGACGGCCGATCCGACCGACGGGCTCTGGTACGTCTACGAATTCTTTTCCGATTCCGGCCTGCTGCCCGACTATCCGAAATACGCCGTCTGGCCCGATGCTTATTACATCGGTGCCAACGAAGATGGCGCCAGCGTACCGGGGCCTGGCCGGACCGTTTATGCATTGGACCGCGAAATGATGCTTCAGGGCCAGCCGACGCGCCCGACCCAGGTCTTCGAAGTGCCTCCCATGGCCGGTTTCGGATTCCAGATGCTGCAGCCGGCCGACTGGGATGGCGCGGTGCCGCCGCCGGCCGACGCGCCGGGCCTGTTCCTGCGCCACCGCGACGACGAGGTGCATAACGGCGACAGTGCCGATCCGACTCGGGATTTCCTGGAAATCTGGAAATTCAGCGTCGACTGGGACAATGCGGCCAACAGCACGTTTTCCGGACCGACGAATATCGGCGTGGCGGACTTCGAGTCGGAACTGTGTGGGCTCGTGTCCTTTTCCTGCGTGCCGCAACGCGGCTCGTCGATTCGGCTCGATCCGCTGCGCGAACCGATGATGTGGCGCGCCCAATATCTCAATTTCGGGACCCACCAGGTCATCGTCGGAAGCTGGGTTACAGATGTTGAAGGAGGCGCCGCCGACTTGCACGGGGTACGCTGGGCCGAGTTGCGCAATGTCGGCAGCGGCTGGACCCGGCATCAGCAGGGCACAATTTCGCCGGACAATATTCACCGCTGGATGTCCTCGATAGCCATGGACGGCAGCGGCAACCTGGCGGTCGGCTACAACGTTTCCGAGACGAGCAGCGTCTTTCCCGGTTTGCGCTACACCGGGAGGCTGATTTCGGACCCACTGGACACCATGCCCGTGGCCGAGGTGTCGCTGGTGGAGGGCGCCGCGGCCAATGCATCGAATCGCTACGGCGACTATTCCTCGATGAACGTGGATCCGGTCGACGCGTGCACGTTCTGGTTTACGGGCGAATACAACGCCAGCAGTCAGTGGAGCACACGTATCGGCAAGTTCCGGTTCGAGACATGCGGCGATCCCAATTTCATTCTGAATGGTGATCCGCGCGAACTCCAGGCCTGTGTATCTGCCGGTGACGACTTGGTGTCGGGCATCACGCTGGAAGTCGGCAGTCTTCAGGGGTTCAGCAGCGATGTGGCGCTGGCATTCGACCCGGCGTTGCCGACCGGTTTCAGCGGAAGCATCGATCCCTTGACCGTAACGCCGGCCGAGCCCCCGACGCAGGCGGCTGCAGAAATCACGGTGCCGTCGACGGCGTTGCCGGGTGAGTATCCGGTGACCATCACCGGCGCTTCCGTCGGCGCAGGTTCCCAAGCCGTGGGTTTCACCGTCTCGGTTGCCGACGTCGTGCCGCCGGCGACGACGCTCGAGAGCCCGGCTGCCGGCGCGGTCAACGCGGCGCTGGCGCCGGTATTCGAGTGGAGCGCATCGGCCCAGGCCAACAGCTATTTGTTCGAGCTGGCCACGGACTCGAACTTCAGCGAGATTCTGGTCGCCGAAACGGTCGTTGGCACGGCCCTTCAGATACCGTTCGAACTCGATTCACTCACCGAGTATTTCTGGCGCGTTTCGCCGGTCAATCAGTGCGGCGCCGCTGCGGCGACAAGCGCATCCTTCATCACCGCACTCGCCGCCGGCGATTGTGAAATCGGGAGCGTGGCAATCGAGTATTTCGTCGACGACATGGAGTCCGGTGAAAACGGCTGGAGTCATTCGGCACCCGACGGTCCCGACACCTGGAATCTTCAAGGCGTCGATGCCAACAGTCCGGTCTCGGCCTGGCAGGCCGATTCGGTTGCCGAGCCGAGTGACCAGCGACTGGTTTCGCCCGAGATCATTCTGCCAGGCGGTATTTCCTCGCCCACCTTGCAGTTCTTCACCCGATTCAGTATCGAGCAAAGTGCATCCGGCTGTTACGACGGGGCAATTGTGGAATATTCGGATGACAACGGACAGACCTGGACCCGGTTTGCCGCCAGCGACATCCTGGACAACCCCTATGTCGGCGTGATCGAGACCGGTGGCGACAATCCGCTGGGCGGTTTTCCCGGTTGGTGCGGCCTGCAGGAATGGACCCGCACCGTAATCGATCTTGGCGGCCTGGAAGGGCAGGATCTGCGGTTTCGATTCCGGCTGGGAACGGATGTGCTGGTTGCCCAGGAGGATTGGCTGGTCGACGACGTCGTGGTTCAGAGTTGCGAGTTCGACTTGATATTTTCAGACGGCTTCGAGCTGTGAGTCCGGAGCGGTGCAAGCGAACGGATGCGATGCCGGTCTGACTTGATTCAACTCAACAGGCGAATTCCCAGCATGCGATCAATTATTGTTGCAGCCGTGCTGCTGCTGCCGGTAATGGCCGGCGCCGAGATATTCGACGATGCAGAGCAGGTCAGACCGCTGCTGCCGGGGATGCCGGTGCCCGATGTCCGGCTGATCGGTGTCGACGGAGAGGTTGTCGAGCTGGCGCCGGGATCGCTGGGCAAACCCGTAATCCTCACGTTCTACCGCGGGGGCTGGTGCCCGTACTGCAACATGCACCTGGCCGAGTTGCGCACCACCGAGGCCGAACTGGCCGAGATGGGCTTTGAGGTCTGGTTCGTCAGTCCCGACAAACCCGAACTGCTGGCCGAAGGCAAGGATTCGGAATTCGGCTACCGGTTGTTCTCGGACCCGGAAATGAACGCCGCGCAGGCATTCGGCATCGCGTTTCGGCTCGACGACGCAACTTTCGAGCGCTACGTCGGGTTCGGCAACGACCTGAACGAGCGCTCCGGCGACGACCACCAGGCGCTACCGGCGCCGGCCACTTTCATCATCGGCACCGAAGGCAAAATCCAGTTCGGCTACGTCAACCCGGACTACAGCGTACGGCTTGCCCCCGAAGTGCTGCTGGCCGCCGCACGCGCCTATGTCGAAGGGGCGCACACGCGGCTGCAGCGCAACCGCGGCGACTGATGCGACAGGGCAGATCCGTCAGAGCAGGTCCTTGACGGCTTCGCGCTCTTCGCGCAGTTCGGCGTCGGTGGCGTCCATGCGGGCGCGGCTGAACTCGTTGATTTCGAGGTCGGGCACGATCTTCCAGCTGCCGTTTTCGCAGGTGCACGGGAACGAGTAGATCACCCCGGGGGCGATGCCGTAGCTGCCGTCTGAGGGCACGGCCATGGAAACCCAGTCGCCGCTGGTGCCCAGCGCCCAGTCGCGGATATGGTCGATGGCGCTGGAGGCCGCCGAGGCCGCGCTGGAGGCGCCGCGTGCCTTGATGATGGCTGCGCCGCGCTGCTGAACGGTGGGAATGAACTCGTTTTCGTACCACTCGCGGTCCACCTTGGAGATGGCCGCGTCGCCTTCGACCAGCGCGTGGTGGATGTCCGGGTACTGGGTGGCCGAGTGGTTGCCCCAGATCACCATCTGCCGGATCAGCGTGTGGTGCGCGCCGGTCTGCTGGGCAAGCTGGGCCAGCGCGCGATTGTGGTCCAGCCGGGTCATCGCGGTGAAGTTCTCCGGCTTCAGATCCGGTGCGCTGGCCTGCGCGATCAGGCAGTTGGTGTTGGCCGGGTTGCCGACCACCAGTACCTTGACGTCCCTGGAAGCATGATCGTTGAGCGCCTTGCCCTGCGGGCCGAAGATCTTGCCGTTCTCGGCCAGCAGGTCGCTGCGCTCCATGCCGGGACCGCGCGGCTTGGAACCGACCAGCAGCGCGTAGTCGGCATCCTTGAAGCCTTCTTCGATGTCGGTGGTGGTGATGACCTCGGTCAGCATCGGGAATGCCGCGTCGTCGAGCTCCATTGCCACGCCCTTGAGCGCGTCGATGGCCGGCGGAATTTCGATCAGCTGCAGGATCACCGGCTGGTTGGGTCCGAGCATGTCGCCGGCGGCAATCCGGAAGCAGAGCTGATATCCGATCTGACCGGCGGCGCCGGTGACGGCGATGCGAACGGGCTTGTTCATGGAGTTCTCCAATTCGGTGAATTTAAATTGATAAACGCCTATTTTAGCGGCCTTGGCCGGTCGCTTGCCGAGTCAGCCGAAAAAACCGCCGAATTGCCGCAACACTCGATCCGCTCACGGCGAAATGTTTCGCCGCGCTATACTGTACGGCTTCGTATATTAATTGATTGCCAGGCCCGTTTCGAAGCGACGGTTCGTCCGTCCGGCATCGGTTCGTCGGTATCGGCAACGAACAAGGATTGCAGCGCAAATGAAAAAGACCAACGTAACCCGAGTGATCAGCGTCGTTGTCGTGCTGGCCGTGGTGCTGGGGGCACTTTTTGCGTGGCGCTTTGCCCAGATTGGCCAGCAGGCGCAGATGATGTCGCAGGCGCCGCCGCCGGTGGAAATCGAGGTGGCCCAGGCTGCGACGCGCAGTTGGCCTCGGTCGATCCGCGCCATCGGCGGAATTCGCGCGGTCAATGGTGTGCAGGTGGCCAACGAGATCGCCGGGGTGGTGGAGTCGCTGGAATTCGAATCGGGCCAGCGCGTCGAAGCCGGCGGCGTACTGCTTCGAATCGAGGCCGAGACCGACGAAGCCGCGCTGGAAACGCGTGAGGCTGAGGCGCGGCTGGCGCTGCAGCAGTACCAGCGATTTTCCAATCTGATCGAGCAGAACGCGGTGTCGCAGTCGGAGTTCGACGAAGCGCGCGCCAACTACGAGGCGGCCGAAGCCAGAGTCCACGAGCAGCGGGCGCTGTTGAACAAGAAGACCATTCGCGCGCCGTTTTCCGGCGTGCTGGGCCTGCGCCAGGTGGATCTCGGAGAATACATCAGCGTGGGCACGCCCATCGTCGGTATCAACATGCTGGATCCGATCCAGGTCGATTTCACGATCTCCGAGCGCGAGTTGCCGCGTTTGTCGGTGGGTGATCGCGTGGAAGTGATGGTCGCGGCATTTCCGGATCGACAATTCGTCGGCGAAGTTCAGGCGATCGATTCATCCGTGCTGCCCGAAAGCCGCACCGTGCGGGTCCGGGCCCGGCTGCCCAACCCGGAGATGCAGCTCCGTCCAGGCATGTTCGCCAGCGTAACAGTGGTCAGAGACGAAGTCAGCGAGGTCGTTACGGTGCCGCGAACGGCGATTTCCTACAACACCTACGGCGATTTCGTATTCGAGGTCGTCGACGGCGAAGGCGGGCAGAAGATCGTCGAGCGAGTCAGTGTCACCACCGGTGAAGTTCGCGCCGGCGAGGTCGAAATCGTCCAAGGCATCAATGCTGGTGCGACCGTGGTGGGCGCCGGCTTGCTGCGGCTGCGCAACAACCAGCCGGTCAAGGTGGTCGGCGAAACGACGGCAGAGTCGGGCTGATGCGCTTTACCGATATCTTCGTCAAGCGCCCGGTGCTGGCCACCGTGGTCAGCCTGCTGATTCTCCTGATGGGTCTGCGCGCGGCGATGCAGCTCGAAGTGCGGCAGTTTCCTGAACTGGAGAGCACCACGGTCACGGTCACCACGGCCTACCCCGGCGCGGACTCGGACCTGGTCAAGGGCTTCGTGACGACCCCGCTGCAGCAGGCGATCGCCGAGGCCGAGGGCATCGATTACCTGTCGTCTACCAGTTCGCTGGGCGTGTCGACAATCGAGGCCCGCATGGTTCTGAACTACGACGCCAACGACGCGCTGGCCGAGATTCAGTCCAAGGTGGCCAGCCAGCGTGATGTGTTGCCCGAAAACGTGCGCGACCCGGTCATCACCTCGACCACTGGCGAGTCCACCGCGCTGATGTACATCGCCTTCTTCAGCGAGACGATGGCGACGCCGAAAATCACCGACTATCTGACCCGGGAAGTGCAGCCCCGCCTGCAGGCGATTGCCGGTGTGGGCAAGGCCGAGCTGCTGGGGAGGTCCTTCGCACAGCGAGTCTGGATCGATCCGACCCGGCTCGCGGCGATCGACATGACGCCCAGTGAGCTGGTCGGCATTCTGCTCGAGAACAACTTCCTGGCCGGCGTGGGCCGCACCCGTGACGAACTGGTGCAGATCGATCTCAAGTCGAATACCGATGTCGCCAGTCCCGAAGCGTTCGAGCAATTGGTCGTCAAGCAGGTCGGCAGCAGTATTATCCGGCTGGGCGACATCGCCCGCTCCGAACTGGGCGCGCAGACTTATTCGCAGACCAACAACTACAAGGGCCAGCCGTCCACCTACGTCGCGATCGAGCTTGCGCCGGGTGCCAACCCGCTGGACGTGGCCGAGATGGTGCGCGACGAGTTGCCGGACATTCGCGAGCAGCTTCCTTCCGGCCTCGAAGTGGAACTGGCCTACGATGCCTCCGAATTCATCGAGAGCTCGATCGACGAAGTCATCATAACGCTGGCCGAGGCCGTGCTGATCGTGCTGGTGGTGGTGTTCCTGACGCTCGGTTCGATGCGCGCCGCAGTGGTGCCCTCGGTGGCCGTACCGCTGTCGTTGATCGGCGGCGCGCTGGTGATGCTGGTGCTCGGTTTCTCGCTCAACCTGCTCACGCTGCTGGCCATGGTGCTGGCGATCGGACTGGTGGTCGACGACGCCATCATCATCGTCGAGAACGTGCACCGGCATATCGAGGAAGGCGAGTCCAGGTTCGAGGCGGCGCTCCACGGCGCGCGCGAAATGGCCACGCCTGTCATCGCCATGACCACCACGCTGATCGCGGTCTATGCGCCGATCGGTTTCATGGGCGGTCTGGTCGGGTCGCTGTTTTCCGAATTCGCCTTCACGCTGGCCGGCGCCGTGCTTGTGTCCGGCGTGGTCGCCCTCACCCTTTCGCCCATGCTTTCGGGGCATATCCTCAAACCCCACGGCAACGCGTCACGCTTCGAGGGAATCGTCGAGCGCAACTTCGATCGGCTGTCGGAAGGCTACAAGTCCTCGCTGGCCTGGGTGCTCAAATCGATTCCCGCGGTCATGGTGTTCGCCGTGGTCGTGCTGCTGTCCATCGTGTTCATGCTGCGGCTGAGCCAGAACGAACTGGCGCCGACCGAGGATCAGGGCATCCTGCTCTACCAGGGCCAGGCGCCGCAGACCGCCACCCTGGAATACCTGCAGAAATACGGCGACCAGCTGCAGGACCGATTCGAGGATCTGCCCGGCTACGACGAAAGCTTCATGCTGCTCGGTTCGTTCGGGCCCAACACGGTGTTCGGCGGTTTCAAGCTCAAGCCGTGGGATGAGCGGGACATTTCCCAGTTCGAAGTCCAGCCGATGCTGCAGCAGGCGGTTTCGGACGTGACCGGGCTGCGTACCTCCATCTTTACCCGCCCGTCCATACCCGGCGCCGGCCAGGGCCTGCCGTTGCAGTTCGTCATCACCACCGCCAAATCCTACGAGGAGCTCGACCAGGTCGCCGACGAGATGATCGGCAAGGCGATGCAGAGCGGCCTGTTCGGATTCGTGCAGAAATCGATCGAGTTCGATCGCCCGACAACGCGGATCGTGATAGACCGCGAACGCGCCGCCGACCTCGGTCTTTCAATGGCCGACGTCGGGCGCGAGCTCGCGTCGCTGCTCGGCGGCGGGTTCATCAATCGCTTCAACCTGCAGGGCCGCTCGTACGAAGTGATCCCCCAGGTCGAGCGCGACCTGCGGGCAAAGGCCGATCAGCTGGCCGACTACTTCATCCGCGCCGACTCGGGCGAACTGGTGCCGCTGGGCGGGATCGTTTCGTTCGAGTCCAGAGTCGAGCCCTCGCAGCGCACCCAGCACAACCAGCTCAATTCCCTGGCGCTTGAAGGCGTGCTGCGAGGCGGCGCGGCCATGGGCGAAGCGATCGAGTTCCTGGAGCAGGCCGCGGCGGAATCTTTCCCGCAGGGCTTCACCTACGACTACAAGGGCGAATCCCGGCAGTTCAAGCAGCAGGGCAGTGCGCTGCTGGTTACATTCTTCCTCTCGCTGCTGGTGATCTACCTGGTGCTTGCTGCTCAGTTCGAAAGCTGGCGCGATCCGTTCATCATTCTGGTATCCGTACCGCTTTCGGTCGCCGGCGCCATGGCATTCATCATGCTCGGCGCATCAAGCATGAACATCTACACCCAGGTGGGGTTGATTACGCTGATCGGGGTCGTATCCAAGAACGGCATCCTGATCGTGGAATTCGCCAACCAGCTCCAGGTCGACAAGGGCCTGAACCGCCACCAGGCCGTGATCGAGGCCGCAGCCATTCGCCTGCGGCCGATCCTGATGACCTCGGTGGCGCTGATCGTGGCCATGGTGCCGCTGCTGACGGCCAGCGGTCCGGGCGCCGAAAGCCGCTTCGCGATTGGACTGACAATTGCTACCGGGCTCGGAATCGGCACGGTGTTGACGGTGTTCGTGCTGCCCGCATTCTACTGCCTCCTGGCGCGGGACCACGCTTCCCGGAACAAGAAGGGCGACGAGGTCGCCGCGGCGCCTGCGTGAGGAGTGCCGAGCTGGCCGGGCGCCCTTGTCAGCCGCCGGAATCCGCGGCTTCAGTGTCGGATTCGAGCATCCGTTCGCGCAGCTGCCGAAGGCGCTCGCGATCCTGAGCGCTGGCCTCTTCGGTTTCCAGGCCGGGTTGCATCAGCCGGCGAAGATCGGTCAGTTCGATGCCGCGGGTCGGGATCAGCGTGCTGTCTTCCAGCCGCATGAAGTCGCGTTCGGCACGCTCGCGCCGCTGGTGGGCCAGCATGTCGCTGGCGTCGATTCTTGCCATAGGCCCCTGAAAGGTCATTTCCTCGACCATGGCCTGCAGCGTTTCGTCACCGCGTCCGTTTTCGCCGCCAAACGCCGGCTGGGGCCAGCGGGCGGCGTAGCTGCCGTCGGCGCTGACCAGGATTTCGATGGCGCAGCCGTCGGGGTGGCCCTTGATGGTGCCGGTTTCGCTGTCTGTCACGAGAAACAGCAGGTAGCGCGGCCGTTCGTCCCAGGGCGCCATGCGCGGGAAGTAGCACTCATTTTCGCTCAGACCCTGTTCGCGCACGATGATCACGCCCTTCAGCGGCGCCTGCGATCGGTAGGTAATCAGGGGCCTGAGCCAGGCCTCGCCGTCGACCGGGAAATCCCGGTTGTATTCGTAGTCGATGCGGTCCAGCTGGGCAAGCGCGACGATGTCCGAGGTTTCGGCGCGGCTGGCCAGCCAGTGGACGTCTTCCTGGGCCGAGACCAGCAGCGGCGTGAGCAACAGGATTGTGCAAACAAGGTACTTCATGGCAGTGATGGACCGTGGGTACTCGAAGTGGTTCCGGCCGGTCACTCGGACAGGCGTGCGCCCAGCCGGATCCGCTGGTCGGGGCCGAGGGCCGGATGCCACGCCGGGGCGTCGTTGCGTGTCATGACAATCACGGTCGAGCCCCAGTGGAAGCGGCCGAGTTCGTCGCCGCGGGCAAGCGATACCGGGGGATCGAAGCTGCGCTCGCGGATGGTCTTGCCGGGGCGGGGGTGGTCGTCCGGATCCCAGCTGGTACTGATGCCGGCGACCAGCATGGCCGCGACCATCACGACCGCGACCGGCCCGTATTCCGTTTCGAATACAGCGGCCATTCGCTCGTTTCTCGCGTAAAGCCGGTCGATGGCGCGGCTGGTGCTGGCCGACACGCTGAACAGCTTGCCCGGGATGCGAACGTCGGCAACGAGTCGCCCGTCCAGCGGCATGTGCACGCGGTGGTAATCGTGCGGGGCCAGGTAGATCGTCGCGAATCGGCCGCTGCCGAAATGGCCTGCCCACTTCGGGCCGCCCAGCAGTTCCTCGGCGGTGAAGTGCCGGCCCTTGGCCTGGATGATGCGGCCGCGCTCGATGGCGCCGATCTGGCTGATGGTGCCGTCGCAGGGACTGGCCAGTGCAGACGCATCCTCCGGATACGTTCGGCTGCCCGGCTTGAGCTCGCGCGTGAAAAATGCGTCGAAGCAACTGAAGCCGCCCGCCGGCGTGACGCATTCGTCGAGCTGCACCGGATACAGCCGGCTGAACGATCCGATCAGCGCCCGTCGCAGCCAGCGGCTGTTGGACGCCGCGTTGGCCATGCGGGTCAGGCCGTGCTGCGGCAGCAGGTGCTGCGGCCACGTCTTCAGATGGCTCATGGTCTCAGCCCCGGGCGCGCAGCAGCGCGAACAGGTCGGCGGCGATCGCGTCGGCGTCGCTGGCCGGCGGAAATCTTCCGATCATGCGTCCCTGCGGATCGACGATGACGATCATGCCGGAATGATCTACGGCGTAATAGCCGCTTTCGTCGGGACTGTGACGGACGAACATCGCACCTACCTGGCCTGTGAGGTCGGCCAGTGCCTGATCGTCGCCGGTGACCGCCAGGAATCGCTCGTCGAAATAATCGACGTAGTCGCGCATGGTGTTCCCGGCGTCGCGTTGCGGATCCACCGACACGAACACGACCTGCGGCACCGTATCCACGCGCATGGTTTCGAGTTTTTCCATCGATCTTGCAAGCACGCCAAGCGTGTCGGGGCAGATATCCGGGCAGTTGGTGAAGCCGAAGAAAAGCAGCGACA
>Ga0102943_1000360_pt1 | contig 30667 bp, 16 predicted proteins | sample SalPonC_black_MG_FD_78174 | JGI IMG/M metagenome (GOLD analysis project Ga0102943, IMG submission 78174) | Salt pond soil microbial communities from South San Francisco under conditions of wetland restoration - Salt Pond MetaG... | ecosystem: Environmental > Aquatic > Marine > Intertidal zone >...
CGGTAACACTATACCTGATGATACTGTTGTTCGCTTTCTCCTCCTGTGCTAACTACAAGTTGAATTATGGCCCGGAAGCGGAGGGCTGGGAAAACCAGCAGCCGGAGCAGGGTAAGGAAATCGAGCACACAATGTATCTGATCGGAGATGCAGGCTATACGCAATCCGGACAAACGCCTCCCGCACTGCGCCTGCTCGAAACCAAACTTCAGGACGCCGGGCGGAATACTTCGGTCGTTTTTCTGGGCGATAATATTTATCCCGACGGAATGGCGCCGAAGAGCAAGACGGCCGAACGCGAAATAGACGAGTACCGCCTGCGGGCGCAACTCGATGTCCTGCAAGGTTTTAGAGGGAAGCCTTTTTTTGTGGCCGGCAATCACGATTGGTACGAGTACGGCATCGACGGGCTGGAGCGGCAGCAGGAGTTCATTGAAAAATACCTGGGCCGCAGCGATGTCTGGGAGCCTAATCCCGGTTGTGGTGATCCGGAAGAGATAGAACTCAGCGGAAACCTCGTGCTGATATTGCTGGATACGCAATGGTGGCTCGCTAACTGGGAGGGCGAACCGAAGGTAAATGAAGGTTGTGTGATCAAAAGCCGCGAAGAGTTCTGGATTTACCTGGAAGACGCCATCAAGGGCAACCGTTCCAAAAATATCGTGCTGGCGATGCACCATCCCGTTTTTTCCAACGGCCCGCACGGCGGAGAGTTTAGGGTGAGAGATCACCTGTTTCCGCTTACCAATCTCCATGAAAACCTATGGCTGCCGCTACCGCTCATCGGGTCCCTATACCCCTTTCTCCGCTCGACAGTGGGCAGCAAGCAGGACCTGGCGCATCCCGAGTACCGCGACCTGAAGGATATCCTGATTACCTCGGCCCGAAAGAGCGGCAGCTTCATCTTTGCCGCCGGCCACGAGCATAGCCTGCAGTATCTGGAAAAAGAGGAACAATACTTTATCGTTAGCGGCAGTGGGTCAAAGCGTAGCGCCGCCAAGACGGGCAACGGCGCCCTGTTTGCTTACGGCGGTCACGGCTTTGCCCAGCTCGATTTTTACGCGGACGGATCGGCCTGGGTGCAGTATTGGGTCAGCGAAGGCAATGGCAGCAGTGGACGGGTAGCTTTCCGCAAACAGATCAAAGGGCCGCTACCTGGGTTGAATAAAGCAGAGCCCTATGATTTTTCCTTCTACAACAGTGATGCCGGCTACCTGGAAATGGAAGTCGGGGCGTATGATTACTCGCGCAATGCTTTCGGGCGTTTTCTCTGGGGTAACCATTACCGTGACGCCTATGCCGCTACCGTAAACATTCCAAAGCTCGATCTGGAATCCTTCCAGGGAGGCGTTCGACCGGTAAAGCGCGGCGGTGGGTTCCAAACCAATTCCCTTCGGCTGGAAACCGACGACGGCCGGCAATATACCATGCGATCGGTCGATAAAGACCCTACCCGTACGGTGGCTTACCCCCTCAATCAGTCACGGATCGTGCTCGATATTATCAAGGACAGCTTCAGCGGCGCTCATCCGCTCAGCGCGACCCCTCTGCCCTTGATGCAGGATTCGCTCAACCTCTATCATACCAACCCCAAGCTGTACTACGTGCCCAAACAACCCCGCCTGGAAAACTTCAACAAAGATTACGGCGATGCTTTATATTTGGTGGAAGAACGACCCGATGACGATGTTTGGGAGGAACAGGCCAGCTTCGGCTACCCCGATGAAATACTGAGTACAGAGGATGTTATCGAGGAGGTGCATGAGCACCACGACCATGTCATTGATCAGAACTGGGTGCTGCGCGCCCGGCTCTTTGACGTGGTGATCGGTGACTGGGACCGGCACGACGATCAGTGGCGCTGGGCGGAATTCGATACACTGGGTAATACCCTTTACCGTCCTATTCCACGCGATCGCGATCAGGCTTTCGGCAAGTACGACGGCTTCATCTTCAGCTTCGTCCGGCAAGCTTCTCCGCTAGTCCGGGCGTTGCGTGATTTCAAACCCTTCCAGCCTCGCATCAAGTGGTCCAACTTCGGCGCGCGAAGCTTCGATCCCACTTTCCTCAGCGCGATGTCCTGGGAGGATTGGGAGCGGGAAATCAAATATATCCAGCAACATTTGACCGACAACGTTATCGAAAGAGCTGTGCGCGAGGCCTGGCCGCCGGAACTTTACCGCCTCGACGGCCCCACCGTTATCGAAACCGTGAAAGCACGACGGGACAACCTGCTTCGAATGGGGCGCGACCTTTACGAACACCGGGCCAGGGAGGTCGATGTCGTCGGCACTAACGAGCGCGATCTGTTCCTCGTTGAACGGATGGACAATGGGCTGACCAAGATACGGGTCTTCGATACCAACAAGGAAGGTGAACAGGAAATGCTCTTTTACGAACGTACATTTGACCGAAAGGACACCAAAGAAATCAGCCTCTACGGGCTCGATGATGAAGATATATTTCAGGTCAAAGGCAAGGTCCGGAACGGTATCAAAATTCGACTTATCGGTGGCTTACAAGACGATACCTTTACGGATGAATCGCGCGTAAGCGGATTGTCGAAAAAGACGATTGTCTACGATGCGAAATCGGAAAAGAGAAACCTGACGAGCAACCCGGAAACCCGAGTGCGAATTTCCGGAGACCCACAATACAACATCTACAACCGGCGCTCTAAGGATTACAACTTTGACTTCTGGACCTTCCTGCCCAGTTTGGCTTTTAACCCCGACGATGGCTTCCTACTCGGCGGATCAGTCCAGTTCACCCACTACGGCTACAAGAAACACCCCTATGCCGGGAAGCACTTCCTGTCGGCAAAGTACGCCTTCGCTACCGGAGGGGCGGAATTCATTTACAATTCCGAATGGATAGATGCTGTCGGTGACTTTGAAATCGGGATAGATGGCATCTACCGCTCCCCCCTCTATTCCGTCAACTTCTATGGCATCGGCAACGAAACCCTTAACCGGGAAGACACGCTGGGCGTTGACTACCACCGCGTGCGCCAGCGGGAGATCCTTTTTTCACCGGCACTAAAGAAAAGGGTCAACTCGGCAACCTCTTTTTCCTTCGGACCTACCTTTGAATCCATTGAGGTAGAGCGCACCGAGGGCCGCTTTATCGACGATTACGCCAAAGGAGAGGATGACCCTTTCGACGAAGCGTTCTTTGAGGGGCAGCAATTTCTGGGTTTGCGATTCACTTTCGACTTCAGCAACCTCGACGATGCAAACTATCCGGCATTAGGGGTCAATTTATTCGTAGATGCAGGCTGGCGGGTTCGGGCAGACAACTTCGACCGGAATTTCCCTTATCTGGAAGGGTTCATTTCCGCTTTCCAACCCCTGGATTCCCGGCGCCGCCTGGTGCTGGGCACCCGTATTGGTGGTCGTCATCTGTTCAACGATGAGTTCGAATTCTACCAGGCCGCTACCCTCGGCGGTACCGGGCAGCGTGCCAACTTCCGGGGATTTCGCCGGGATCGCTTTACCGGTAAATCGGCTTTTTATCAAAATGTTGATCTGCGCTGGGAAATGTTGCGCTCCGGTAATATATCCCTGCCCTTCACGATGGGTCTGCTGGCCGGTTTCGATCACGGCCGCGTGTGGACACCGGAGGAGGACTCCCGAAAGTGGCATATTGCATACGGAGGCGGGGTGTTCATTTCACCGCTGGACTTGCTGACCGCACAACTGAGCGCCTTCCGTGGCGATGAGGAGGCCTGGCGGTTTGTCTTTACGGGAAAGTTCCTTTTCTGATGCGGCAGCCGGATAATTGTCCTATCTTTGCGCCCTGATTTGCAATAAAAGAATTGTATTGTCAACATTCAAAAAAGCAAAAACCAGAACGATTATGAAAGAAGGTTGGGTTTTGATTTACTCCGATAGTGAATTGTATCAGGTTAAAATCGCCGAGGATATCCTTAAACAAAACGGCATCGAGAGCCATATCGTTAATAAGCCGGATTCGGCTATCCCGTCGATCGGTGAAGCGGAATTGTATACGCTGCCGGAAAGAGCGGAAGAAGCGGTTAAGGTACTGAGAGAGAATGATATTAAGGTGTGAATCCAGCCAGGCGCTTTTTGTCGCTGCTGATACGTACTTCTTACCCCTCATCCGGATGTCCTTGAGGCCTGCCTGAACTCCGGCAGGCCTCAGCAACCGGATAGTATTTTTTACGCTGCTTTTAGAATTGTGGGCACGGAATTTTTGATCCGCCCAGATTCAGTCCCCTTCCCTCTCCAAAAAGATAAGTGATCGTAGCTCCTACGGTAAAGAAATAGTCCCTGGCTGGCCCGCCCCGACGATAGGGCCTGGTGGGGTCTCCTTTTTCCGGATCAAAGGAGGGGCGGCTGAGGCGTGCTGCCAGTTCGCCGTTTCCTTCCAGAATATCCTGATACACTATGCTGACCCCGCTGACGTCGTCGAGATGATCCGTAAAGGTGATGCGGCCGCTGCCCTCGAAGCCCAGTATCCAGTTCTCATCGAGATGCAGCTTTATGCCGCCTCCGCCGAGGGCAGCCCATTGCCATAATTTGTAAGGCGCTTCGTAGCCGGGCAGTCCTTGCCCTTCCGTACCCAGCGGCTGTAACTGATAGGTTTGCCGCTCGTATTCGGCAGTGGGAGAAAAATGAAAAACTGCAGCGCCGCCGTACAGATAAGGTTCGACAAAGAAGTCAGTATTAAATAGGTGCCACTGGAATAGGTTGAGCTCTCCGCTCAGCGCAAATTCATTGATGTTTGTCTCAAAGTTAAGTCCCCGGTTCCTGCCGCTTAGCGCGTCGTCGCCCGAAAGGGTCATGTTGGTATATCCCAAACGGAAGGAAAGCCAGGGCGCTACATTGGCGCGCAGCAACGCTCCACCGGCGGGGTGAAGAGTTTGAAAATAAAGCTCTAGCCGGTTGGGGGCAAGATCGCCATCATAGTAGGAAAGGCCACCGTACAAACCAATTTCAAAAGTCTGACTCTGTAGAGTGAAAGTCGATAGCAGTAAAAGCACTAAGACAAAACGCTTCATCATCGTGTATTAAGTTTACCCCTGGCCTTGCGGTCCCTTCGGGAGTTTGATAAACGCCGGCACAGCCTGAAAACCCGAAGAACAATCCGGTTCCCGTTTGGCTTTACGCCGGTAGCTGGTATAGTTAAATTGGGGTGCCGAGAACTAAATTTCGGGGCAGGGGCGATAACAGGGATTATGTAACGTCAAAGGGATGAAGTTTCATATGTGGAGTGAACAGAATTTATATTATTGAGCGCTGGTCTACTTTCGCCCGGTGTGGTTGTGCCGCAAGAAGAAAAAAGTGTAAACCAGAAGGTCTTCCGGCAAGAAGTAGTTTTCAGCACAGAAAATTTGCTTTGCGCTAAGAAAATTTGACAATCCCTTGTTTACATGAAAGAAACAACATACATTTATACGAGATGTTGAAGACCCTGTGTCAACATCCTAATCCTAATGAAGCGCCGCTCTTTTTCTGGCCAAAATCACTCGTATTAATTTGATCAGGGACTGCTGTATTGAGTTGTCCTGTTTGATTCCCAGGTTTCACAATCTTATATTATGAAATACGGATTTATTATTGATAACCGCAAGTGCATAGGATGTCATGCCTGTACTACAGCCTGTAAGGCCGAGCACCGCGTACCGGTCGGCGTCAACCGCACTTGGGTTAAACAAGTGGAGAAAGGGGAATTCCCCCATACTCGCCGCCTGTTTTCTGTGATGCGCTGTAATCACTGCACCGACGCCCCCTGTGTGGAAATCTGTCCGGTGGAAGCATTGTTCATCCGCGATGACGGCATTGTCGACTTCGACAAGGACCGCTGCATTGCCTGCAAATCCTGTATGCAGGCCTGCCCCTACGATGCCCTGTATATCGACCCCGAAAATAACACGGCTGCGAAGTGTAACTACTGTGCCCACCGGGTGGATGTGGGCCTGGAGCCGGCCTGTGTCAATGTTTGCCCTGAGCATGCCATCATTTCCGGTGATATGGACGACCCCGAGTCCGAGATCTCTCAGTTACTGGGACGTCAGCAAGTGATGGTCCGCAAACCGGAAAAAGCTACCGAGCCCAACCTCTTTTACATCGATGGGGACGAGGCCAGCCTCTCGCCCGGCCTGACGGAAAAATCGAAGGAATATTTCTGGAGCGCCCAGGAGAGAGGTGTCGGTCACTATGCCAAAGTAGCCGAAGAAATGGCCTTTTCCAACGGTGATGTCGTTCAGACATTAATGGAGCGCAACGGCCAGTCGGCTACGGCCGGTGAGGTCGCCGAGAACGGACCGGCCCGATCGATCGATCTGGTTATGGGCAAGGCCCGTCGCGTTTATGACGCTCCGGATAAAGGTATTCTCTGGGGGTGGGAAGTTTCGGGATACGTGCTGACCAAAGCCATCTCGGCCGGCGCATTTCTGGTGCCCTTCCTGGCCTGGCTGTTCAACTGGGCGCCGATTCGCACCGGCGCGCGTGACACCGGCCTGGGTATTGCCCTCGCCTTCCTTGTAGCCACCGGCTTATTACTGATCAAAGATCTCGACCGGCCCGACCGCTTCCTCAACGTCCTGTTCCGGCCCCAGTCAAAATCCTGGTTGGTGAAAGGCGGATACGCGATTTCCCTGTACGGCGGTCTGCTTGTCTTATGGGGGCTGGCGCTCGGCCTGAACTGGGGAGCGATTACCGACTACATTGCCTGGGCGACCGCTATTTTTGCGATCCTGGTTGCAGTCTATACCGCCTTCTTGTTCGCACAGGCCAAGGGGCGCGACTTTTGGCAGAGCCCGATGCTGGGGTTGCACATGATGATACACAGTATCATGGCCGGTGCAGCGGTGTATGGTATCCTGATGGTGTTCATGAGTTACGATGGATCCTGGATGACTTACGTTAAAAATGTTTTCTACGTAGCTATCGCCTTCAACCTGCTGACACTGCTGCTGGAAATGACCATGCCGCATCCGACCGAGGATGCCAAGCGCGTGGTAAAGATGATCACCAAAGGGCGCTATCGCCGCAAATTTTGGGGTGATGTAATCCTGCTCGGCAATGTGCTGCCGCTGATCCTGGTCGCCGTCGCCGGTGGCAATCCCATTCTGATCGGACTGGCAGGGCTGGCCGTGCTGATCGGTATTTATTACACCGAGCACATCTGGGTGGAAGCACCGCAGCGCATCCCCCTGAGTTAAAAAAGGAGGAATCACATAGAGCCTGAATTTTTCCGGCTGTCCGGCCCCGGCGTGAAACTGACCGCCAATAGCCGGAAGCCGGTCAATCATCCGGGGTAACAGATAATCTTCTTCTGAATTTCCTCGTGCAAAAAGAGACAAACAATGAATAAAAGAAAGCCATCATTCATAGAACGCATTGCTGAAAAACTGGGCCTGATCCCCGATCTGCATAAAAACGGGGAAACCCCGGTAGAACGCCTGACCGAACCGGGGCAATTCACCAAATTTCCACCGCCGGAGCAATGGGATGATTGGGTGGAGTATGAAGCCACCGCCTGGCCGCGCGTCAAAAAGACACGCTACAGCATCGTGCCGACCACCTGCTTCAACTGCGAATCGGCCTGCGGTTTGACCGCCTATATCGATAAGGAAAACATGCAGGTACGCAAGTTTGAGGGCAACCCTTACCATCCGGGAAGCCGCGGGCGCAACTGTGCTAAAGGACCGGCGACTATCAACCAGATTACCGATCCCGACCGCATTCTGTATCCTCTCAAACGCGCCGGTAAGCGCGGCGAAGGGAAATGGGAACGCGTCAGTTGGGACGAGGCACTCGACGATATCGCCGCCCGCCTCCGCAAGGCCCTGCAGGAAGAACGGCACAATGAAATCGCCTACCACGTCGGTCGCCCCGGTCACGAAGGTTATATGGACCGCATCCTGCAGTCCTGGGGCGTAGACGGTCACAACAGCCACACCAATATCTGTTCCTCCGGCGCCCGCTTCGGCTACGCTACCTGGTACGGCTACGACCGGCCCTCGCCCGATCACGCCAATGCCAAATTCATTCTGCTCATCAGCGCTCACCTGGAAAGCGGGCACTACTTCAACCCGCATGCTCAGCGCATCATCGAGGGCAAAATGAAGGGCGCCAAGCTGGCGACCATGGACCCACGCCTGTCGAACACAGCCAGTATGTCCGACTACTGGATGCCCACCTATCCCGGCACCGAAGCCGCCGTCCTGCTGGCTATGGCTAAGGTAATCCTTGACGAAGGGCTATACAATCGCGACTACCTCGAAAACTGGGTCAATTGGGAACAGTACCTGGCCACCAAACATCCGGATAAAGAACGGACCTTCGAGAACTTCATCGACGTTATGCGGGAAAGTTATGCCGAATATACGCCGGCCTACGCCGAGCAGGAGAGTGGCGTACGCGCAGAAATGGTCGTTGAAGTCGCCCGCAAAATCGGTGAAGCAGGCAGCCGCTTCGCTACCCACAACTGGCGCAGCGCCGCGAGCGGCAACCTCGGCGGCTGGTGCGTCAGCCGCTGCCTGCATTTCCTCAATGTACTGGTCGGCAGTGTCGGCGCCGTAGGCGGCACCTCCCCCAATTCCTGGAATAAGTTCAAACCGAAATTCTTCGACCATCCGCCCGCCCAGAAATTCTGGAACGAGCTGCACTTTCCGAAGGAATACCCGCTGGCTTTCTTCGAAATGAGCTTCCTGCTGCCGCATTTCCTCAAGGAAAACCGCGGTAAGATGGATGTTTATTTCACACGCGTGTTCAACCCGGTATGGACCTATCCCGACGGCTTCAGCTGGATCGAAGCATTGACGGATGAAGATAAATTCGGCATGCATATCGCCCTGACGCCAACCTGGAACGAAACGGCTTACTTCGCCGATTATGTCCTGCCAATGGGCCTCGCCTCCGAGCGGCACGACCTCAACAGCTACGCTACGCACGCCGGCACCTGGATCGCTTTCCGCCAGCCTGTACTGCGCGAAGCAGCACGCCGGATGGGCAAGGATTTTAACTTTACCTATGAGGTCAATCCCGGCGAAGTATGGGAAGAAGACGAGTTCTGGATCGAACTGTCCTGGCGTATCGACCCCGACGGCAGCCTCGGCATTAAGGAGCACTTCCTCTCGCCTTACCGGGAAGGGGAAAAGGTGAACATCGATGAGTACTACCGGTACATTTTCGAAAACACCAAAGGCCTGCCCGAAGCAGCCGGAAAGGAAGGGCTGAACGCACTGGAATACATGAAAAAATACGGCGCCTTCGTCGTAGAAGAAAGTGCTTACAACAAGCATCTCAAGGAATTGACGCCAGCGCAGCTGCAAGGCTCCGAGACAGACCCGGAAAGCGGAGTGATCACCCAAGACGGCAAGGAGATCGGCGTCATGGTCAATGACAAAGCCGTCGTGGGCTTTCCGACGCCCTCGCGCAAAAACGAATTTTACAGCCAGACCATGGCCGATTGGGGCTGGCCTGAATACGCGACGCCGACCTATATCAAGAGCCATATCCACGAACAGGAGATGGATCGCGATAAGGGCGACTATCCGCTGGTGCCTACCTTCCGTCTGCCAACCCTCATTCACTCACGCTCAGCCAATGCCAAGTGGTTGTACGAAATTTCCAACCGCAACCCCGTCTGGATACATCCTTCCGACGCCCGGAAGCTGGGCGTCAAAACCGGGGATCTGCTGCGTATCAACACCGATATCGGCTACTTCGTGGATAAGGTGTGGGTTACCGAGGGTATGAAGCCCGGTATCGTGGCCTGCTCCCACCACCTGGGCCGTTGGCGCCGCCCGCAGGATGCTACGGGCAATCGCTGGGGCGTCAATACAGTGGCCATCGAGAATGACGGCAATGGAGGCTGGTCCATGAAAACCATCGACGATATCCAGCCCTTCGAAAGTGACGATCCCGACAGCCAGCGTATCTTCTGGAGCGACGGTGGAGTACACCAGAATATAACGTTCCCGGTACATCCGGATCCCATCAGCGGTATGCACTGCTGGCACCAGAAAGTGCGCCTGGAAAAACCAGGCCCGAACGATAAGTACGGTGATGTGTACGTCGATACCAAAAAGTCATTCGAGGAGTACAAGAAGTGGTTGAAAATGACACGTCCCGCGCCGGGACCGAACGGCCTGCGTCGGCCGCTATGGTTCAAACGGCCGCTGCGCCCGGCGGAGGAGACTTTCTACGTGAAGGAGGAAGTGCCGATGGAAGAAAAGTAAGCTGCCCTGGATAGATCAGGGAACGGTGAAATTACAGGAATTCCACGGATTTGTTGTGCGCTGGATCACCGAGTATGTTCATCAAAAAGCTCACCTTTGAATTCTAATCCGGTTCCTAAGTACAGGGAAAAGGGACTTCATTATCCCTTTTCCCTGTCTACCTATTAATGACCCTGAAGTTGTCTGAAGCTTTCTGCTGCCGGCTAAAAACCCGGATTTAGGTGCCAATCGAAGCCAATTTTTCACTGCAAAGCAGCGCTACGGTGTTAAAAATTGGCACAGAGAGGGGGCGAAAGACGCGTTTTGGAGCCCGGCAAGAAAACTTTAGCCAACTTCCATATCCGGTTCTATTGGAATATCCGGAAAATTTAGATCATTTTTTGTAGATTCAGCATATAAGTCGAAGACCAATTCCAGTAAAAAGTGGCAAATAAGCATTCAGAAAAGTTAGCAAAGTATTTTCCCGTACTCAAATGGTGGCCCTATGTCAATAAGGAAACCCTGCGCGACGATTTTATCGCAGGGATTACCGGCGCCATTATCGTTTTACCTCAAGGGGTCGCTTTTGCAATGATCGCGGGAATGCCCCCGGTTTACGGTTTGTACACAGCGATTATTGTCCCCATTATCGCGGCCTTATTCGGCTCTTCGCGGCATCTCATTTCAGGCCCTACGACGGCTATTTCGCTGGTGGTATTTGCGGCTATCAGCAAGATGGCGGAGCCGGGATCCCAGGAATTCATCCAACTGGCATTGGTGCTTACCTTTCTGGCCGGCGCCTTTCAGTTCGGACTGGGACTGGCGCGATTAGGGGTATTGACGAATTTCGTTTCCCATACGGTGGTAGTGGCTTTTACCGCCGGCGCCGCTATTCTGATCATCACCAGCCAGATGAAACACGTCATGGGAATTGAGTTGGCAAGAGGAGAGGAGTTTATTACTACCTGGCGCATGATCCTCAGCAAGGTGCCGGATGCGAACCCTTACGTGGTGATCGTGGGCCTGGGAACGCTGATCATTGCCATAGGAGTTAAGGCTTTAATGCCGAAGCTGCCTCACCTGCTCGTCGCAATGGTACTCGGCTCGGTGTTGGCCCAGTTTATGGGGGGAGCGGCGAGCGGCATTAGTTTTGTCGGCGAAATGCCGGCAAGTTTCCCGCCTTTTCAGATGCCTAATCTAACCACCGCCAATATTCGCGAACTGGCCACCAATGCGTTTGCCGTGGCCCTGCTCGGATTGATAGAAGCGGTGGCTATCGCGAGGGCCATCGGCGCCAAGTCCAATCAGCGTATCGACGGTAACCAGGAGTTCGTCGGTCAGGGATTGTCCAATATCGTGGGAAGCTTTTTCTCCTGTTATGCCGGTTCCGGCTCTTTTACCCGCTCAGGGCTTAACTACGAAGCGGGCGCCAAGACGCCAATGTCGGCTATTTTTGCAGCAGTGCTGCTCCTCGGCTTCCTGCTGGTGGTGGCCCCGCTTGCTGCTTATCTGCCGATGCCCGCTATGGGAGGCATCATCCTGCTGGTCGGGTTCAACCTCATCGATTTTGGGGAAATCAAAAATATTTTTAAGGTGAGCAAGCGGGAAATTACCGTACTGGCTACCACTTTTCTCGCTACCCTGTTCCTGGAACTGGAGTTTGCCATCTATATTGGCGTTTTTCTTTCGCTGATCTTTTACCTGCAACGTACCTCCCAGCCCCACATCGCCGTTATGGCCCCCGATACGGATACGCCGAATAATCACTTTGTCAATATCGCCCGGAAACCTTCGCTGAAACAATGCCCGGAAATCAAAATCGTCCGGATTGACGGTTCGCTTTATTACGGCGCCGTGGATCACGTGGCTAGCTTCCTTAAGGAAATCAGTGAGGAGTGCTCCCAGCGCTATCTGCTGATCATCGCCAACGGTGTCAACTTTATCGACCTGACCGGTGCGGAATTTATCGCTAAGGAAGCTAAGCGCTGGCGAAGGATGAACGGCGATATTTTCATCTCCGGCCTTAAACGCGTCGCACAGGATGTAATGGTCGACGGGGGCTACCGCCAGGAAATTGGAGAAGATCATTTTTTCTTTACAAAAAAGGAGGCCATTGCCGCCATCTACGAAAATTATATCGACCAGTCAGCCTGCGTTGCCTGTGAGGCTCGCCTCTTTAGCGAGTGCCGTGAGAAAGCCCGGCAGGCCGAAGCGCAGGAAAAAGGGAAGGCGGAAAGCAAAGAAAAAACGACAAAGCCCCGATCTTAGGAACCGGTCCTCAATACTCAACCCGGATTATTCAGGGCTTCGCAATAGACCGGCTCCTGGATAATCCGGGTTAAATGCTTTCCTGATACTCTTCTGTGATAAATGGCTTCAAAACACGGCATCTGTCAAAGCCGCCCGATAATGAAGCCACACCGTTCAATCAATCAGTCAGGCAACGACTCAAAGCTGCTGGTAATGGCGTGTGGAAGACTTTACCTTTGGTTCAAATGTTGATTGCTGTCCCCTTAGGCATTTTTACTCTTTTTTGTAGGACAGTTTTAAAACCAATTGAACCATGAAGGTATCATTCATCACCCTGTTTTCGTTAATTTTTCTTTTCGCCTGCCAGACGCAGCCCGAAAAGAAAGATCAGATCGTCCGAACGTCTATGTGTGCGCCGCGCGGAATAGACGCCCTGGCAGAGCTCGACCGGCCGGTGCCCCTCTTTGAAGGGCTGGGCGCTGACCATTTTTCCATTACCACCAAATCGAAAAAAGCGCAGGCTTATTTCAACCAGGGCTTTCAGCTCACGGTAGCCTTTAACCACATGGAAGCCATTCGCTCTTTCAAGCAAGCTTTGAAGCAGGATCCGGACTGTGCTATGGCGCACTGGGGCATCGCTTTTGCGTTGGGCCCCAACTACAATGCCGCCTTTGACCCGGCTGTTCTGGAGATCGTCAATAATTCGCTGGAAGCGGCGCGCCGCTACAAGGGGGACTGCACGGCGAAAGAGCAAGATTTGATCAAGGCCCTGTCGGCCCGCTACCCTTCGGAAGTCGATGAGCATCAGGTGGCTTATGAAGAGGCCTACGCCCAAAAACTGCGCCGCCTGGCCGAAAAATATCCGGCCGACGATGACATACATGCACTTTTGGCGGAAGCCCTGATGAACCTGCACCCCTGGGATCTGTGGAAAAAAGACGGCCGGCCACAACCCTGGACTCCGGAAATACTGAGTATCCTGGAAGGCATCCTGGAGCGAAATCCGGAGCACATTGCAAGCATCCACCTCTATATCCACGCTACGGAAGCTTCCTATACTCCCGAATTGGCTAAACCCTGGGCTGCTAAATTGCCAAAGCTGGCTCCCGGCGCCGGGCATCTGGTGCACATGCCTTCACATACCTACATCCGCACCGGCGATTATCACGATGGCGTACTCGCCAATGCCCAGGCGGTTGAGGTCGACAGCATCTATACCAGCGCTTGTCATGCGGCAGGTGTTTATCCCTTGGCTTACTATCCTCACAATTTTCACTTCCTGGCCGCCTGTGCCGCCTTCGAAGGCAACAGCCGCATCGCTATCGATGCTTCCTGGCGGATGAGGGAAAAGCTGGATACCCTGGCCATGCGCCAGCCTGGCTACGAAACCATTCAACACTATTACTCGATCCCCCTTTATGTGTTGGCGAAATTCGCCCGCTGGGATGATATTCTCGCTACGCCGCGACCCGCCCGCGATTTGCTCTATCCTACCGCCATCTGGCGCTACACCCGGGGAATGGCCTTTACCGGAAAAGGGCAAACGCCGGAAGCAGAACGGGAATTGAAAAACCTGCAATTGCTACAGCAGGATGAAGCTATCCGCAACCTCACCATTTGGGAAATCAATACTGTTGGAGCGTTACTGGATATTGCCGCGTATGTACTGGAAGGTGAAATTGCCGCTTCGAAGGAAGACTTCGACAAGGCTCTGTCCCTGCTGGAAGCTGCAGTGGCCATTGAAGACAACCTGAACTACAACGAACCGCCCGATTGGTTCTTCTCCGTGCGCCATCACCTCGGACCGGTACTCATGCAGATGGGCGAATACACCAAAGCCGAAAGCGTGTACCGCCGTGACCTGGAGCTCTTTCCAAAAACGGGCTATGCGCTGAATGGCTTGTATCAGGCCCTCATCAAACAGGGACAAACCGAAGAAGCACAGGATATCCGGCGCCGCTTCGACCGCGCCTGGCAACACGCCGACGTAAGCCTCGAGGGAGCGCGGGTGCAAATGTAGCCTGCGTTCACCCCGGAGGGAAGGCGAGGGCTGGAATACGGGAAGGTTAAAAAAATGACGCCTTTTGAAAAAGAGCAAGGACTTTCTGGCCAGAAAGTCCTTGCTCTTTTGTTGTTTTGTATACACAGCCCTAAGCGAGGAGCGATTAATAAGTGTTGGTTGTTAATTGCTCGCCGCTAAACATACCGCCTTTAGAAAGCATTGCTTAAAGAGTAGGTGATCATTACCGGGGGAAGCCTAATCCGGGCTCACACTTCCGGTATCTGCCGGTGGGAGGGGCACCGCTAAAATGGAATACTCTTCTTCAAAAACATGGAGATAAAGGGGGGACGAGATAAACTAATTCATATGCTAAGCTGCTTTTACAAATCGGAGGGTAAGGTCACTAGTACGACCGAGATGGAGGCGCTGCCGGAAATCGACCGGCAGGCAGTCGTTTGGCTCGACTTGTACAACCCTACCGAAGAGGAGCGCGAGCGGGTGGAAAAACTGTTCTCGGTAGAGCTGTTTACCCGGCAGGAGGCCGAGGAAATTGAAAGCAGTTCCCGTTATTTTGAAAACGAGGAGGAAATCAACGCCAACCTCAGCTACATCTACCGGCACGGCGAGCGTTACGCCACCGACCCTGTGTCCTTCATATTGAAAGATAATTTTCTGATCACTCAACGCACCATACCACTGCGGTCTTTCGAAGAAGTAAAGCGCTATGTGCGTTACAGCCGTAAGCCGCAGTTGAACGGGTACCATATTTTCCTTTCCCTCTTCGAAACCCGTATCGATGTCGAGGCGGATTTTCTGGAGGATCTGTCCAAGAAAATTTACGCAGCAGGTAAGAACCTGGCGCTGGACCGGGAACTGGAGGAACAGGTGCTGATCCGCATCTATAATTTTCAGGAGCTGACTATTTTGTTCCGCGAAACGACCAGCGAACTGAAGCGGCTGTTTTCTTCCATCCTGCGCAGCGAGTATTTTCCAAAAGATGAATACGAGAAAATACGGGTGCTCATGAAAGATGCCGATTCCCTGCTCGGCCATACCGCCTTTAACTTCGAACGGCTGGAGTATCTGCAGAATACTTTTATCGGATTGATCGATATGGAGCAGAACAAGATCATCAAGATTTTTACCGTGATGACGGTTGTGTTCATGCCGCCCACCCTTATTGCCTCTGCCTATGGAATGAACTTTGACTTCATGCCGGAACTGGATTGGCGATTGGGTTATCCCTTTGCAATTTTACTCATGGTCTGTTCTTCGCTGATTACGCTTTTCATATTTAAGTGGAAACGCTGGTTGTAACAGGAGGAGGGTCAACAATTTTCCAGCATGTACCGGATAACGTCGGTGGTGGTTACGATGCCGGCCAGTACCTCGTCGTTGAGCACGGGAAGGGCGTGATAGTCTTCCTGGACAAAAATTTCGGCGACTTCCACGATAGACTGACTGGCTTGTACTATTTTAGGCCTGCCCGTCATCACCTGCTCCACGTTTAGCATCTGATAAAGAGCGGTATCCACCGATTCTTCCTCTTCATATCCGTAGGCATCTACAAAACTTAATCGCAACAGGTCATTCAGGCTGATCATACCTACCAAGCGCTCTCCTTTGACAACCGGCATGTGACGGATGTGTTTTTGTTTCATCAATTTTTCTGCTACCTTCAGTTTACTTCCGGCATCTACTGTGAGGACTTCCCGGGTCATGATGTCGGATACGAGTGCTTGGTTTTTCATATACTTTCGATTTAGGTATTTGCATGTACCTATCCAAAATGTTAGAAAAAGCGGGAAAACCGAGTGATGGATATCAGAAGAGAGGGTGATTTTCGTCATTAGGGGATGCCCTTCCGGGCTTGGAGTAAGAAAATCTCACCTTCCTTATTTCTACTGAACGCACAAAGCGAATAAGCACTTAATAACCAAACTATGAGCACCCTGATTTCACCGGGCGATACCTTTGCCATCCTTTCCGTTTTATTGCTGGCCGCTGCGGTGGGTATTGTGGGCGAGCGGCGCGGTTGGTTCGGCAAGGTTTCCGGTATTATCGTCACTATTGCCGCTACGGCGGTGTTGGTTACGGCCAATGTCATTCCCTCCGCTTCGAACCCGGATATTGAAGTTCCCTTGTACAACCTGGTCTTTACTTACGTCGTTCCCCTGGCTATTCCCTTGTTGCTTTTTAACGTGAACCTGAAAAGAATTATTCGTGAATCGGGCCGGCTGCTGGAAGCTTTTCTGGTCGGCACCCTGGGTATAACTATTGGTGTAGCGGTTGCGACCTGGTTGGTGCCCTTAGGCGAAGAGACCTATAAACTGGCCGGCGTATACAGCGCCACTTACATCGGCGGCAGCGTGAACTTCATGGCGGTAGCTGATGCGCTGGATTTTTTGAAGAGTCCGCTCTTTCCCGCGGCCATCGCCATCGACAATGTTTTTACCAACTTCTTCCTCATGTTTCTTTTCTTTCTGCCCAACTGGAAAGGGATGAAGCAGTTTTTTCCTGAGGTGAACCGGGAAGCCGGCATCCCGGTAAGCAGAAGGCAGAAAAAAGAAGAACAGCCTGTTGGGGCGGCTACCGACGAATACGATATGGGCATGATGGAGCGGATAACGGTGGCGCTCTCTATTGCGGCCGTGATCTGTGCGGTGAGTGTCTGGATTTCCCCACACCTGGCCGCCTGGATGGGCACCGATATCAAACTCGATATTCTCATTATAACGATCCTGATCATTGTGGTCAGCAACCTGTTCCCTAAGCGGATGGCCGCGTTGGAGCCCATGGCCTTTCAGTTGGGCTTTTTCCTATTATTCGTCTTTTTGGCGGTCATCGGAGCGGCTTCCGATGTAAAAGAGATTATTGCGGCTTCTCCCCTCATTCTGCTATTCGTAACGATTGCGTTGCTTATTCATCTGATTGTGCTCCTCCTTGGTTGCCGGCTATTGCGCATCAGCCTGGAGGAAGTTTCAATCGCTTCGGCGGCCAATGTGGGCGGCAGCACTGTATCGGCCCCGATGGCGGTGAGCTTCGATTTGAAAAAAGCCATTACACCCGCCATTCTGGTAGGGGTGCTGGGCAATGTCATCGGCACCTTTATCGGGGTAGGCATTGGTGTGTTTTTAAGGTAGCTGAACCCTTGCCGGCGGGGTGCTCAATGCTCGCTGCTAAAATGGAATTGTACTTTCGGATGGTTCTCCTGCGCCATTTTCAGTGACCAGGCCGATTCGGCAAGATAAACCAGATCGCCGTACTTGTCGCGGGCGATATCGCGGGCGCGGCGTTTGAGAAAATCTTTCAGGGCCTGTTTGTCATCGCAGGTGATCCAGCAGGCTTTGTGGAGGTTCAGCGGTTCGTAGGTGACCGATGCGCCGTATTCATGTTCGAGCCGGTACTGGATGACATCGAACTGCAAGGCGCCGACCGTGCCGATGATCTTGCGGTTATTGTCTTCTTTGATAAAGAGCTGGGCCACCCCTTCATCCATGAGTTGCTCTATACCTTTATCCAGCTGCTTGTACTTCATCGGGTCGGCGTTATTGACGAAGCGGAACATTTCGGGCGAGAAATTGGGAATACCCTTAAAATGGAGTTCTTCCCCTTCGGTGACGGTATCGCCTATTTTGAAGTTGCCGGAGTCATACAGGCCGACCACATCGCCGGGGAAGGCTTCGTCGACCACCGTTTTTTTGGCAGCCATGAAGGAGGTGGGGTTGGCGAATTTCATTTTCCGGTTTTGCCGCACATGCAGGTAATTGGTGTTGCGCTCAAATTTTCCCGAGCAGACGCGCAGGAAGGCGATCCGGTCCCGGTGTTTGGGATCCATATTGGCATGGATCTTAAAGACGAAGCCGGCAAACTGGTCTTCTTCCGGTTCCACCGTGCGTTCCTCGGTGACGCGAGGCAGGGGAGGAGGCGCAATTTCCACAAAACAGTCCAGCAGTTCCTTGACGCCAAAGTTGTTGATAGCCGATCCAAAAAATACGGGCTGTAGTTTGCTGTCGAGGTACTGCTGCCGCTCGAATTTGGGGTACACCGTTTCGATCATCTCCACTTCGCTGCGCAGCTCTTCGGCCGGTCCTTCTCCTACGTAAAGGTCGAGTTCCTCACTGTTGAGGTCAGTGATTTTGATGATATCCTCTCCTTCCTTTTGCTTGCCGTGGGCGTCGAAGAGGACCAATTCCCGCCTGTACATATTGTAGACGCCCTGGAAGCGCTTGCCCATGCCGATAGGCCAGCTGAGCGGCCGCACCCGCAGGTCGAGCTTCTGTTCGATTTCGTCGAGCAGGTCGAAGCCGTCTTTTCCTTCGCGGTCCAGTTTGTTAATGAAAACGATGATAGGGGTCTTACGCATCCGGCAGACATTGACGAGTTTCTCGGTTTGCTGCTCCACCCCTTTGGCTACGTCGATAACAACAATAACGGAGTCTACCGCGGTGAGGGTGCGGTAGGTGTCCTCGGCGAAGTCCTGGTGCCCAGGTGTATCGAGAATGTTGATGCGTAAGTCGCGATATTCGAAAGCCATTACGGAGGTAGCTACGGAGATGCCTCTCTGCCGTTCGATCTCCATAAAGTCGGAGGTGGCGCTGCGCTTGATCTTATTTGACTTCACAGCTCCGGCTTCCTGAATGGCACCGCCGAACAGGAGCAACTTTTCGGTAAGTGTGGTTTTACCGGCGTCCGGGTGGCTGATGATGCCGAAGGTGCGTCTTTTGTGAAATTCTTCTATTCTTTCCATATCCTATGCTATACAACAATTGTGAGCTGGAAGTTCTAAACACCTACTTTTCAGCCGGCAAAGATAAGCAGAACTGCAGAAGCGCTCCTAAAAAACCGGCAGTTATTAATTGCTCGTCGCTGGGCTACTCTTTACTTCCCTCCCTCTCTCTAGCATTACAATAAGTGGAAATCTTTTACTATCATGCGCCTGCTGTAGCGCATCCGCCCTTTTTTTTGCTCCGGGCGGCCCTTAACCCTGGTCAAGAAAGCATTTATGAAGAAACTCGAACGCAGGTTAAACCTGCCTACTGTTGTAGCTATAGGAGTCGGCGGAATGCTGGGAAGCGGCATTTTTGTGCTTCCCGGCATTGCGGCGGCTAAGACGGGGCCCTCCATATGGATGGCTTATTTGCTGGCGGGCATTTGTGTTTTGCCGGCGGCTTTATCGAAGGCGGAGCTGGCAACTGCGATGCCTTCTTCGGGCGGGACCTACATCTATATAGAGCGCGCATTCGGGCCGGTCTTTGGAACGGTTTCTGGGCTGGGGTTATGGTTGTCGCTGTTGTTGAAGAGTTCTTTTGCTCTGGTGGGTTTCGGCGCTTATCTGTACGTGCTGGCGGAATTGCCGCTACGGTTGACGGCACTGGCTGTTCTGGTTTTGATCATGTTCCTCAACATTTTAGGGGTGAAAAAAGTGGGCGCTGTGCAGCTGGCGGTTGTCAGCCTGAGTATCGCTTGTCTGGCCGTACTGGTGGGTTTCGGCATTATTCAGATTGAGCCGGCTAACTTGCAACCGGCATTTACTGACGGCAGTTACGGGTTACTGGCCGCGACGGCATTTGTTTTTGTTTCCTATGCCGGGGTGACCAAGGTGGCGGCTATTGCCGAGGAAATCAAAGATCCTGGCCGCAACCTGCCTATCGCTATGCTGACGGCTCTGGCCGTAGTAGCGTTGATTTACACCCTGGTCAGTTTTACCATGGTAGGGGTTGTGCCGGTAGCGGAACTGGCGGGTGACATCCATCCGGTGTATACGCTGGCGGAGGCGCTTGGCGGGAAAGTTGCCGGGGTCGGGGCAGCCGTGCTGGGCGTCGTTACGCTGATCTCCATGGCCAATTCGGGGGTGCTCGCGGCCTCCCGCTTCCCCTTCGCCATGAGCCGTGATAAGTTGGTGCCCCCTCAGTTGAGTAAGCTCAACAACCGCTTTCTCACCCCCGTTACCGCCATATTACTGACCTGCCTGATAATGGCCCTGGTCATTCTATTCCTCGACGTAGAGCGGATCGCCAAGTTGGCCAGCACTTTCAAAGTGATGATGTTCATGGCGGTCAACGCCTGCGTGATCGTTCTGCGGGAAACCGCCGTACAGTGGTATTCACCACGGTATTTTTCTCCCGGCTATCCCTATGTACAAATTCTGGGTATTCTGTCGGGGGTGGTACTGCTAATTGTACTGGGAACCGCTGCCCTGGCGGCAGCCCTGCTCATCGGCATTGCCGGCGTGCTTATCTTTTATCTTTACGGGCGCAGCCGGGTACAGCGCAGCGGGGTGCTGAAATTATACGGGCACCGGCCCGCGCTGTTTCTTCTGTACCGGCGAAAAAAAGGCAAACAGGTTGCAGAACAAATGGCCCCGCCACTCCAGATAAAATCCCAGAACCTCGACGGCGCTATCGCCAAGCAGGCACCGGTCGTCATTTCGCTCTTCGGCAGAGAACGCTCGCCTGAAATGCTGGTGGAAATGGGAGCGGCGCTGGCGGAAGGACAGAAGTTGCAGGTCGTTCATCTGCAGGAGGTGCCCGATCAGACTACACTCGATGCCTTGCTCGAAGAGGAACCGGCCATCCTGTCCCTCAACCGGCGGATTCAGGCTATGTCAAAGGAACGAAAAGTGAATGTCGACTTCGATGCGGTGGTGACGCACGAATTGGTTCGCACTGTTAATGAAATCAGCCGGCAGACGCACTGCGAATGGCTGGTCAGCGGATGGGACGGGCGCTCCCACCGCGGCCTGTTCGTGCGCAACCCCGTCGGCTGGCTCGTTACACATCTCGATTCCAATTTTGCCTTGTACAAAGATAACGGCGTGCGCTATATCCGTCGAATCCTGATAGCCCTGCGACCGGGACGGCCGGAAGGGGAAACCCGGGCTTATATCGAAGCGGCCGGCCGGGTGGCGCTTTTCTACCAGGCGGAAATCAATCTGCTACGCGTACTGCCTGAAACGGCCGGACCGGAAGCGGTTGAAGCGCTGCGCCACAAGACGGAAGCACTGGTCCGCGATTGCGGGATACAGGCGAGTATTGAGGTGATGAGCAGCCCTAACCCCGTGCGCAGTATCACCACTGCCACTGCCGCGTATGACCTACTGATCATCGGTACTTCCATACGGCAAAAATGGACGGAAGTACTGATGGACACCAACATGAACAAACTGGCCAAACACGCCACCTGTTCCGTATTGCGCCTGCAGATTCAGTAAAGGTGCCTATTTTTAACCAAGACTAAACTAAACTGCTTGTTTGGGCATTATAGTTTGTGACAAATCTGGTCTCTATCTTTATCTATGCTTGAACTCGCAGGAATAATTATTTTAGGTATACTCGCTCAATGGTTGGCATGGCGCATCAAGGTGCCGGCTATCCTACCTCTTATATTGACCGGGCTGCTGGTGGGACCTTTGTCCACCCTTTTTACCAGTGACGGTAACAAAATGATTCAGCCGATATATGAGCAGGGCGAAGGGGGCCTGTTCCCGGGCGATTATTTGTTTTATTTTGTCTCCCTGGCTATCGGCATCATCCTCTTTGAAGGCGGCCTGACCCTGAAGCGGCGCGAAATAGCCGGAGTGGAACCGGTTATCCTCAAATTGATCACCATCGGGGTTTTCGTTACATTTATCGGCGCCGGCCTGGCTGCCCACTTCATCATGAATCTCAACTGGCCGATTTCCTTTCTTTTCGGGGCGCTCGTTATTGTGACCGGACCAACAGTCATCGCTCCTATTCTCCAGAATGTACCCCTTAATCGCAATATATCTACTATTCTCAAATGGGAGGGTATTCTGATCGATCCACTGGGCGCGCTGGTGGCTGTACTGGTATTCGAATTTATTCGCTCGGCGGAAGGCGGCGTCGACTTTACCTCTCATGCCCTGCTTTCTTTTATTCAGATCCTGCTGATCGGCCTGGCGCTGGGCGCAATATCGGCTTACCTGCTGTATCAGCTGATAAAAAACGACCTCATCCCCAACTACCTGCTCAATGTATTTACGCTGGCTTTCGTATTGGGAATCTTTGTCTTTTCTGATATTATGGCTAAAGAATCGGGGCTGCTCTCAGTAGTTGTTATGGGCATGGTGCTCGGCAACCTCGATGTTCCACGCCTCAAAGATATATCCTCCTTTAAGGAATCACTTAGCGTGCTACTGATTTCCATCCTGTTCATCCTACTGGCGGCGCATATCAACATGGATGATCTGTATCTGGTGATCAACGACTGGCGCAGTTTTGCCCTGCTGGGCGTATTAACGCTGGTGCTTCGCCCACTGGGGGTTTTCCTGAGTACCCGGCAATCCGACTTGCGCCTCAACGAGAAGCTCTTTATCTCCTGGGTTGGGCCACGGGGTATCGTCGCTGCAGGTATTGCTTCTCTGTTTGGATTAACTCTTACCAAAAACGGGGTTCCCGACGCCGAATACATTACCCCCCTGGTCTTTCTTATCGTATTGGGAACAGTGACACTCAACGCCACTACGGCAAGACCCATTGCCTCCTTACTGAAGGTCACCCTGGAAACCTCCGAAGGTATACTCTTCATCGGCGCCAGCCTCGCCGGCCGTATCCTGGGCAAATACCTGCAGGATAACGACCGGCACGTGGTGCTTATCGACAACAATAAAGGCAGTGTGGAGCGCGCCCAGGAAATGGGCCTGGAAGCTTCCCTGGCCAATATTTTCCAGGATGACCTGGAGGACCATATCGAACTGGTAGACATGGGGTATATGATCGCTATGACCAGCAGTTCTGATGTCAACGCCTACGCCGTTCGACGTTACGAGAATATCTTTGGTGAAAACGGCACCTTCCGGTTGATTACACCCGAGGAACTCAGAAAGGATAAATCCGAACTACCCAAGGAGCGGCTGTTCTCCTATACCGATGATTTTCTGAATCTCAATGAAGTGGCGCGCGACTTTCCCGAAATGCACGAACTCGAGCTGAAGGACCTGGATCAGCTGGAGCAACTCGTGCAGAAAATGTCCTTCATCACCAAGAGTATTCCCATCTTCGTCAAAGATGAAACCGGTGAAATTCACATCATCCCGGCCGATGTCGGCGAACTGGAACTCGAGGGTCCCTTCGTACTGATTTACATGGGTAAAAGGCTGGAATCCGAAATAACCGAAGAGATTGTCGGTCAGGAGGAAGAAGCCGAATAAAAATAATCCTCCCTTTCTGAGAACCAGAGGGCTGTTTGGTTGTTTATCCAATGAATTAATAGTAATGCTATCGTAATTGATGAGCAAGTTATCGTAACCGATGGCATTACCACTGACGATTAAACTCCGGTTCTAAGATACCTGCATTTTCCACTTTTAAAAAAGATGGAAAATTTTCTGCATGGTTACTAAGGCTTGTAGAAGGGAAACCATCTGCGATGGTTTCCCTATTTTCCTTTCTGATAAACTTTACTATAATTAAGATGTTGCCTTTAGTGTGTGATAGCAAAACTATGACCATTTTAAGGGTCGTCACTACAAGCCGAAGTAAAGAAAAACAAAAAATTGTCAGCCATGCAGAAGGTTTTCTCATTTGATTTTTCCCATATAAAAGGTGATTTTTTTGGGGGCATCACTGCCGGTATTGTCGCCCTTCCCCTGGCGCTCGCCTTCGGGGAACAAACGGAGTTGGGGGCTATCGCCGGATTGTACGGTGCGACAGCCATCGGTGTTTTGGCCGCTTTATTTGGAGGAACGCCTACCCAGATCAGTGGCCCTACTGCTCCAATGACGGTAGTTTCAGCGGTAGTAATCATGGACGCGATTGATTACGCCGGATCCTTGGAAGCTGCTTTTCCCATCATCATCGCGGTCTTTTTTCTGGCGGGGTTTATAGAAATGCTGCTTGGCGTGCTGGGAGTGGGAAGGTATATCAAATATATTCCCTATCCGGTGGTTTCCGGATTTATGAGCGGTATCGGAGTTATTATCGTAATCAGCCAGATTTTCCCCTTTTTCGGTCTGGAACCTCCATCGGGAGGATCCACAGGAGTCATCAGCAGCCTGGGGGAGATTCCCGGCCAGATCAACTGGTACTCCGTACTGGTTGCCTCTATAACAATTGGAATTATATATCTCATTCCACGCCTGACTAAGGCAGTTCCAAGCACCTTGATCGCACTGGTTGTGGTTTCTCTGGGAGCATTCATCATCTTCACCAGTGGAGAAGTAATGGTGATCAATGACAGTGCTGAAGGCGGTGTTCCGACTGGATTGCCCGCTCTGCATCTCAACTTCTTCGGCGTCTTTGCAGATACCAGTCATCTGATGCTTATTCTGGAATTCGCCTTTACCCTGGCTGCACTGGGCGCTATTGACTCGCTGCTCACCTCCATCGTAGCCGATAACATTACCAAGACCAAACACGACAGTAATCAGGAGCTGATAGGCCAAGGTATCGGAAATATGGGCGCTGCCCTGATCGGTGGATTGCCCGGAGCCGGCGCTACAATGCGTACGGTGATTAACGCCAATTCCGGAGGTAGAACCAAGATCTCCGGAGTGATCGCCGGCCTGCTGCTGCTGGCCATCCTGCTGGGCCTCGGGGCCCTGGTCGGTCAAATTCCCATTGCCGTACTCGCCGGTATTCTGATTACCGTTGGAATCGGTATCATCGATTACAAGGGAATGCGCCACCTGACCACTATCCCTAAAACGGATGCTGTGGTCATGATAGTCGTTCTCGTGCTGACCGTCTTCGTCGGCCTGCTCGAAGCGGTGGCTATCGGAATGGTGCTGGCCGCCCTGCTCTTTATGAAAAATATCGCCGACGTAATAGATCGCAAAACGGAATCAGTGCCGCTGCGGGACTTCTCCCGGGAAATCCCCTGGTCCGATGAAGGAAGTATCATTGATGACATTGGAGACAAGGTTTATATCAAACACCTGGACGGGCCCCTCTTCTTCGGTTTTTCCTCCCGCTTTAAAGAAATAGTCTCTGCCCTGCCTAACATCCGGGTCGTCATCGTCCGGATGGGTAAGGTGCCTTACATCGATCAGTCCGGCCTCTACGCCCTGGAAGATGCTGTAATGGATCTTCGCAAAGAGGGCATCGTGGTGGCTTTCACCGGGCTGCACGGTCAACCCGATGAAATGCTGCGACGCATCAACCTGATTCCGGGGCTGGTGCCGGAAAGCCTTAACTTTAAAGACTTCCAAAACTGCATCAAATGGCTTCGGGATTACCTCGAACTGAGTGATTACCTCAAGGAGCATAAGGATGCCGTAGATAGCGAGGGTAACCTGGTTAAGTCGGAATCGTATAAACCTTAACCTAAATAGGTTGGTTTAAAGGCTTAGTGACGAGCGATTATTGATTGCTTGCCGCTAAATAGGCGATCACCAGCCCTTGAAGGGAAGATCGCCTATTTTATTTTCAGACCGAAGGGTGAATTCCCTGCAAGCTCTTACACCGAAGAAAAAACGAGGATTAGATGAGTTCGAATAAAGGTGCTTTTTGGGAATCGAAGAAGAGGACCTATTTTTATAGGTGAAACAAATAAACATATGAACTATGGCAATTACGATTCAGATGAAGTTAAACGAGAAGCTGTATCTGCGTGATCCACAGCAAACTCAACTGGGCCGCCGGATCATACAGTACAGCATCCTGCTCATCGATGAGATCGGAGTCGAAGATTTTACTTTCAAGAAACTGGCCGAGCGCATCGGTTCCACAGAAGCTTCTGTTTACCGGTATTTCGAAAACAAGCACCTCCTGCTGGTTTATCTGCTCTGCTGGTACTGGGAGTGGATGAAGTTCCGTATTGATTATAACACGATGAATATCACCGACCCGAAACGCAAACTGAAAATTGCCATTTCCGCCATTGTGGACACCACCCGGCGCAATACCTCCATCGATTTTGTCGATGAAGATGTCCTGCACCGGATCGTCGTCGCTGAAGCGACCAAAGGCTACCATACCAAACAGGTAGATCAGGAGAACAAGCATGGTTTCTTTCTGACCTATAAATCCCTCAATAAGAAAATTGCCGATATTATCCAGGAAATCAACCCGGATTTCACCTACCCCCGGGCACTGGCCAGCACAATCCTGGAAATGTCCAACAATCATATCTATTTCGCCCTGCACCTGCCGTCTTTGACCGATATAAAAGTGGAGGATGGAGATCTCAGTCAGGTGGAAACCTTGCTGGAGAACTTTGCTTTCGGGTTGTTGGGTATCCAATCAACAGGAGAAAAGAAGGGATAAACAGATTGTCTTGGTATTGACCCGCTTTCCGCTATGTGTCAATTTTACTGATTCGCTCACCCGTTGAAAAAAATCACTTCCCCGGTGACTTTGATCATTTACCCCTACGGATAATTGTAGTATTTTCTGCGAAACGATTGCCGGCTTTGAGTACACCCAAAACCGTAGGCTTATGTTATTTAAAGAGTTGCAAAAGATTATCGCATCGATCGAGTTTTACGACAACAAAGAGGGTTGGCGGGCTTTCGTGGAACATGTACAGAAGGCAAATCCTATATCCCTGCCTGATGTGCATGACTTTCAGCACATCAAGGAAAAAGCCAGAACATTGCAGTGGACCAAGATGGCCATAGGCGCCGGGTGGTATACGCGCCTGGTCAAACCGCTACCGGTGATGGTTGAAATCATGAGCGATATCATTCGCGAAAGGGAAGGGCCTGCCCACGCCCGCGCTGCGATGGGCAGCGCCCTCGCCTACCTGGTGCAACGCGACGATATCATTCCCGAAAACTTCAACGGTGGTTATGGCCTGCTCGACGATGCCATCATTCTGTACTATGCCTATTACAAGTTTATGCAGGATCAGGCCAGCCGGACCCCCGAGCTGCGCCAATCCCTGGACGCTTACTGTCGCGAACTGGAATCTGTCATTAAGATGGGATTGCGAATCTTTCCCACTTCCAAAATCGATGAGCTCAAAGAATTTCTGTCTAATATAGCAATGGGATTCTATCACCTTCAGGAAGTGCCCACCTACATCCTGGAACAGATGATTGAGCAAATTATTCAAAACCCGGAACAGAATGCCGTAAACCAACTGCTGCCGCGACTGGCTTATCATCTGGATGTTTACTTTCCGCCCTATAATCAGTGTGCGTTTTCCGATTCCGTACTCGATATGGTTGTGGCGATGGCCGCGGAAGCGGGCAGCAGCCTCGGTGAATTGACTTCGGAGGGGTATTACTACTGATCGTCCGTCGCTAAGGTTTGATGGGAAATAAGGCTACTGCTTTGCCTATACAACGCACTGCTTCCCGCACCTCCTCCTGTTGTTTTGGAGATAGGGTTATGGTATGCTTCCGGTTGGGGTAGTTGATCCGGATCCTTTCAATGGTGTGATGGGTAAGGTTGTAAAACAGATCGAGTGGGACGACCAGTGTATGTTGATAGATACGCATATTGGTTTTCCGGTTGAAGTTGCCTTGATCCGGAAAGTTCAGCAGGGGAATAATCTGCTCGTTATTGAGTTTAAACAAAACATTAAACCCCTCTTTGATGGAGTGGTATTCATACTCCGGTACGGCAAGCGTCAGGAAAAAAGCGTCCAGGGTATCGTTTTGAGAGAAGGTGAACATCAGTTTGGCTTCTTCAATCATCAAAGGCCCCTTATCCGTTTCCACCTTACTTGGAATCATGTAACCGATATTGATGGGTTCATAAGCCACCAGCCGGGTGCTGTCAAATTCATCGATGGAATCGATGGGGTATTCGCACTGTGCGTACACCGAAGTGAGGTTCCATAATAAGCAGCAAGACAATAAAAACAAAATATTTCTCATAGCAATCAGGCTTGTAAACTCTACCAATAAACCGCTTTCCGCTTCCTTTATTTTACAGTTGCGCAAAAATAGGAGAAAAAAATCATTTACCATCCGGATACCTGTTTCATTATACTGACGTAAAAAAAGAAGGCAGCTCCTCACTTGTCGGAACTGCCTTCTCTTTATTTTACCCGGATTACTCAATGGATTAATCCATAAATAATCCGGGTAAAAGGCATCAGCGCAGCAAGGTCACGTTGCCTTGTTCGCGGTAAATCTCATCTCCGCATTGCACTTCCAGGTAATAACCGTATACATCGGGTGGCAGTTCTCTTCCCTGAAAGGTGCCGTCCCAACCTTCTTCCTGGGAATTGCTTTCAAATACTTTTTGTCCCCAGCGATTGAAGATGATCAGGTTGACGCGATCGATATTGTTTCCGCGTACATACAGTACATCGTTCACTCCGTCCCCGTTGGGTGTAAACGCGTTGGGCAGATACACGAAAGGCGGTCCGCATTCACATTCTATAACGGTCACGGTAACCGATGCACTGGTCTGACAGCCTTCTTTTTCGACGGTGACGGTGTAGGTGGTAGTTCCTTCCGGCGTTGCCGTCGGATTGGGGCTGTCGGGCAGGTCGAGCGTGGCGGCAGGCGACCAGCTGTAGCTGCAGTCTTCACAGCCGGTGACACTAAGCACGCTTGAATCTCCGTTGCAAATGGTATCGGGTTCGGCGGTGACATCGATAATATCCGGCAGGTCAATTACCTGGGCGGTGGTGCTCAGCGTAGCCGAACATCCGTACTGGTTGACAAGGTCCACGCTGAATTCCGTAGCCAGGGCAGGATCTACCGTAGCCGTGGGTCCCGTGGTTGGGTCGGAAACAACGGCCTGCTCAGGGAACCACATATATTCTAGTTGCTGAGCGGTGTCGAGGTTGATGACTTCCAGTTCCAGCGTCGCTGCCGGTTCACAGCTTACTACCGGTGGCAGTTCCGCATCGATGGGATAGAAATCCACCTGTACCGAATCGATGGCTGTGCAGCCCAGAGCGCTTGTATCCGTAGCACGTACGTAGTAAACGGTGCTTCCCAAGGGAGGCGTAACCGTGAAATTACTTCCCGTGCCCTCTACCGGATCGAAGTTGGGATTTCCCGACCATTCAATCGTGGAAGGTATGGCGGTGCCCGCGTTGAGCGTAACAGAGGTTTCGGTGCACAGGGTATCTCCCTCGGCGACCACCAGATTGAGCTCCGGATTGAGTTCCACCTTTATGTCAACGGTATCGCTGCAGGTTGATACCGGGTCAGTAATAGTGACGCTGTAGCTGCGGTTATCCGATAGCGTAAACACCGGATTGGCCGGATCACTGGCGTCGATGCCCTCGTCAAGAGGAGCCCACTCATAGGTGAAGTCGGGGTTGAGCGGCAGCATAGCCGGCGTGTTAATACAGGCCCGCAACGTAGTATCGGGAAGTTCGCCCAGCCCTGATTCATCAAACAGATCCTTGACGGAGACCTTGATGGAGTCAACCTCATTGCAGCCTTCGGGTGAAAAGGCCACGGCGTAATAGGTTTGCATCCCTGACTCGATGTCAACGGGGAAGATATTGCCGGTACCCAAGGAATCGACATTACCGAAGTCGGAAGTATCGTACCAGTTGATCTGCGCCGGCCGGCTAGTAGAGGCTTCCAGTAAGACACTACCCGGAGCGCAAAGCACTGTATCGATATTCCGGTTGAGTGTCAAGCCGATCGGCGGATAAGGTCCGGCTTCGAGCGATATGGTTTGGGTGCAACCCGTCGGAACATCCGTAACGGTGAGTGTGTAAGTAAGCGGATCACCGATAAGGATACGTGGGTTAAGCGGATCCTGTAAATCCAGCCTATCCTGCGGGGTCCATTCGTACTCAAATCCTTCCGGCAGCGTGAGGATGACGATCTGCCCTGTGCAACCGCGAACCGGTCCTTGCGGAAATTCGATCCCTTCAAATGGATCGAGCACAAAGATACGGGCGACGGCGGTGTCATTTTTGGCACATCCGCCTGTACCTTCCGCCAATACGTATAAGGTAGTTGTACCCACCGGCGGATCCACCGTAATGGTGTTGCCGGTATCCAGCGGATTGAGTAGCTCAGGATCCGTAAACCAGGTTACCTCGGCCGGGCCTCCCGTTGTGGCAGTGATGCTGACCGGCGCCGGTTCGCAAAGCGTCGTGTCGGCAGGAGACAACTGGATTTCCACATTGGGACTTACGCTCAATTCCAAGGTAGTCGTCGCTTCACAGCCGGTAGCCGGATCGGTAATCGTGATGGAGTAAGTGATGGACATAGCAGCGTTGATGACCGGGTTGGCCGGGTCGCTGAGGTCGAGACCGGTTGTGGGCGACCACTCATACTCGTATTCCGGATTTAGGCTGAGGGTAATCTGGTCCCCTTCGCAGGCGCTGGTGTC
>Ga0102943_1000362_pt1 | contig 30633 bp, 22 predicted proteins | sample SalPonC_black_MG_FD_78174 | JGI IMG/M metagenome (GOLD analysis project Ga0102943, IMG submission 78174) | Salt pond soil microbial communities from South San Francisco under conditions of wetland restoration - Salt Pond MetaG... | ecosystem: Environmental > Aquatic > Marine > Intertidal zone >...
ACAGGTTGTAAATTTAAGGATAATAACTGGTTACATTCTTTTTTTAATACCATAAGATAATATTTAAGCACGATGGATTAGATAATTATAATAACTCCTCATCTAAAGTTTCCTCTTCAATATCAAGTTCTAAGTTATCTTCAATAGTATCAAAGCGGACTTTTGCTTTTAAAATAAACAATTTAATGATTATTGGAACCGGAATCGTTGTCAAAATCGATAAAATAATAATGGCATTAAAAAAATTAGCCGGGATAATATTTAAGCTCAACCCCACAGTTGCTGCTGCAATGGTCGCAGAAAGCTGAGGAACAGTCATTAAACCGGCCAAAATCCCTTTCCTGTTTGAGAATCCGGAGAATCTCATGGCCATCCATCCTGAAAAGATTTTACTTCCCAATAATCCAACGACAGTATAAAAAATAATATAAATATTTTCATTGCCACCAAAAAGTACCGTAACATCTGTTTTCATCCCAATGGAGAGAAACATAAACGGGACAAAAAATCCATAACCAATCCCTTCAATTTTTTTATGGAATAGTTTATCATTATCATGAAATACCTGAAGCGAAGATAATGCCATTCCTGCAATAAATGCCCCCACAATAATACTAACCCCGAAAACTTCACCTACCAAAACCACACCCAGTACAGTAATAAGAAAAAAGGTAACACGAGAATCATCTCCCGGATGCATGCCTCGAAAAATGGATTTTCCTATTACAGGTACAAACCAAAGTACCATAGTAATAAATATTAATATAACACCCACAAAAAGCGGGTAAAACAATATCCCTAAATGCGTAAGGTCAATGTGATCAAACAACGAAACAGTTTCAAATATCTGAACAGATGACTGATGTCTGACCAGTTGTACACAGATAGCCAATAATATCAGACTGGCAATATCAGTAATAACCGTTGAGGATAAAATGGCCACACCAAACCTGGTTTTTAGAACCTTTAGCTCCTTAATAATTGGGAAAACGATGCCCACTGAATGAGAAGCAAATAATGAGGCATAAAATAACTGACCAATAATATCGTTTGGCCTGTACATACGATAAACAAAAAATCCTGCAACAGCAGGTATTATAAAAGTTAAGATGCTTAACCAAACCACTGCTTTTTTTTCTGAGCGAATAAGTTTCAGGTTTGCTTCCATCCCGGCCAGCGACATTAAAAATACCAACCCAATAAGCCCCATCACATCAATCACAACATACAACTGTTCCGTTGGATATCCCCGGCCAAAAAAATGATTAAATTGCTCGATTATATTAAATAAATTGGGTCCGATAAGTATCCCTATAATCAAAATCGAAATAATGTTAGGAATATGAAAACGCTGGAGCCAACGTGGCACAAATGCCATAAGGGCCATTAAAATCAAAAACAGAATTAAGAAAGTTAGTCCGGTCATTCGATTAAGATTGAATCTGTTTTCAATTTACAGCTTAATCATAAAATTTCCAAAAGAATGTTATCCTTAATAAATGAGTTGCTCAATAGCCTTTTTATCTTTTACCAGCTGGTTTTTGAGCGAATCTGCCCCATCAAGCTGTAACTCATCCCGCATCCGCTTATGAAAAGTTATAGTTGCTGTTTTATTTCTCAGGGTATAGTCCGTAGAATAATCAAACAAATGAACCTGAACACCTGGCAGCTTATTTTCTGTAAACTTTTTAATATTAAGCATTCCCTTAAAGCGCCTGTTATCATTTGCATTAAGCGATATTGCATAAACACCTTCAGGGGGCACTAATTTTACATCCTCTTCAATGGTCAGCTCAAGGGCAGGAAATCCAATCTCGTAGCATTTGGGATGCCCGTCTATCAATTTACCGGTAATGATAAAAAAATGGTCTAAATAAGCATTTGCTCGTTGAATACGTCCTTCCTGCAATGCTTTCCGAATAATCGTAGAACTTACCGTTTCATTTTCCAGATCCTGTTCAGGAATTTCTTCTACCCTAAAATCACGTTCTTGAGCTAATTTATAAAGGTATGTATAATCCCCTTCGCGATTATGTCCAAAATGGTGGTTAAATCCAACAATAATTATTTTTGCATGCAATTTCCCTAATAATATATCTTCAACAAATTCCTGAGAAGTGGTTTGCGCAAATTCTTTGGTAAAGTTAATGATTACCAAATGATCGAGTCCCGTTTTTTCGAGCAAATGAATCTTTTCTTCCTGAGAATTAATCAACTGCAATCCTTTACCTGCAGTTTCGGGATATAATACCCTCCGGGGATGAGGATGAAAGGTTATTAGTACCGATTCGCCCTGTATATTTTGGGCAAGGGTATTTAACCGGTTTATAATTACTTTATGCCCTATATGTACCCCGTCGAAAGTACCTGTGGTAACCACTGGATTTTTTATCTGTCCTAAGGTTTCAAAACTCCTGTGAACTTTCATTTTTTTATATAAAAAAGATTTAAGATTCTTTTTTCCGTTGTTTTACAAAATATGCTACTTTTTCAATAGAGGTAATCATATCATACTCTTCGAGATACACATTGGGTGATACATTTAAGGATGTGGATGTATAATTTAAAATCCCTTTTATTCCGGACATAATTAACCTTTCACTAACCTGAGCAGCTTCTTCGGGAGGCACAGTTAATATCCCGATAGAAATATCCAACTTTTTAACTATTCTTTCCAAATCGGACATAGCATAACATTTTACGCCGGAAATCACACGATTGGTTTTATCGGGATTAACATCAAAAGTGGCTTCAATTCTTAATTTTGATCGTTTCCCGTTAAAGTAGGCTGTAATAGCTTTCCCCAAATTACCTATTCCAATAACTGCTGCATTTAATCCGTTATCAGTATCAATTATATCGCCAATAACATCAATCAAAGCCTTAACATCATACCCTTTTTTTAGCGTAGTGGAATATCCTATAAGCATAATATCACGTCGTACTTGTACTGCAGTAATATTATGTAAGTTGGCCAGTTCGTGTGAATAGATATGTGTCTTTCCCTTAGTTAGACAATTCAGTAAAGTTCTTCGGTATTCACTGAGTCTTCCGATAGTTTTTTCAGGAAGTTTATTCATCATCTTAATATTATAATTTAACCATTTTTTAAATTTATTATTTATACAGGTAATGTAACGGTAAAAGTACTACCCTCATTCACTTTACTTTCCACATGGATATCTCCATGGTAAATATCCAAAACTTTACGAACAATGGGTAATCCTAACCCACTGCCTGTAATATGCTTCGTTTGTTCACTTTTTACGCGAAAGAATTCTTCAAAAAGATTTTTGATCTCATCTTCGGACAATCCTATTCCTGTATCCTTAATTTTTATAATTAGTAAGTTATCTTTTTTATCGATAAAAACATCTACACGTCCATTTTGTTTATTATATTTTACCGCATTAGAAATCAGATTGTTAAAAACAATTTCCAAATCTCCGGGATCAATATTTATTTCAACATCATTATCATGAAGAATAATCTCAACATCCTTTTGTATGGCATATGGATTAATAGCTTCTATAGCATTTTGGGCTATTTCACTCACCTTAACCAGTTGAAATTTATCGGTTTTTTTCTCTAATTTAATTTTGGTTAAATCCAGTAAATCCATAATCAGGTTGCGCATACCGTTAATACGATGCAATGAACGATCGATCATCTGCTCATAATCATCCATTTTATCTCCTGCTTGTCTTTCCTGCATTATTTTTAGATATCCTTCAATTGCATTTAACGGGGCTTTTAATTCATGAGATAAAACGGATAAAAACTGGTATCGGATTTCTTTACCCTCCTTGTTTAACTTTCGGGTCATTCCACGCAGAAAAATATGTTTGGATACATTTTCCAAAGCTGATTTTAACTCCTGCGGAGTAAAGGGTTTAGGAATAAAGTCGTAAGCTCCCTGATTAGTAGCTTTCACTGCCAGCTCCAATGATGCATAGGATGTAATCATCATCACTAAAATCTCGGGTTTATATTTATTGATATGTTCTAACACATCAGTTCCCTGAATCCCCGGAAGTTTATTGTCCAACAAAACAATCTCAATATCTTGATTTTCAATTATTTCTACAGCCTCTTCCCCGGTAGATGTTTCTACAACATTAAAACCATAATCGCTATCCATAAATGGATAACTAACCGAAAAGTTATTTAAAATACGACTTACCCCTGAACGTATTCCGGGTTCATCGTCAACTACTAAAACATTAAGCTTATCCATTATACTTTTCGTATTTAAATTTTTAGCAATTTATTAATTTCTTTATGCAATTGATCTTTTCTTATCCCTTTTTCAAGATAAAGATCTGCCTTGATCCATTGTTTTTCGTTTTGAGTATTTACTCCAAACGACATTCCTGTTTCGGATGCTACTGCAGTAGCCAGTATTATCGGAACATCAGGATACTTGCGTTTCATTTTATAAGATAAAATAAAGCCGCTGTCATCACTCTCCATCATCAGGTCAAATATTGCCAGGTCAGGTTTTGTACTTTCGATAATTTTTTCTGCTTCGCGTTGACTTCCTGCAGTTATCACCTCAAAACCAAAGCTTTCGACATGCATCTTCATCTGAAAAAGATAATCCATATCGTCATCAGCAATTAATACTATTTTTTTTTCATGTCCCATAATCAAACGATTTTTTATTGTATTCTGGGTATAGCAATCCTAAAAGTTGTCCCGGTAGGACCCTGCTCAGGATCGGCATTAGAACTTACAGTAATTTTGCCTTTATGCATTTTTACAATTCCGTATGCTGTGGCTAATCCAAGCCCGGTTCCCTTTCCAATTTCTTTGGTAGTATAAAATGGTTCAAAAATCTTATCCAGATCATCTGCTTTTATACCACACCCACTGTCTTTTATATAAAAAATAACTTCACGATCGGAATCTTCCAACAATATTTCCAATGTACCACCTTCGGGCATAGCATCGATAGCATTTTTTACCAGGTTTGAAAGTATTTGCAACATTTGCTCCTGATCGAGCGAAGCTATCGGGTTATTTAATTTTGAATCATCAATATTAACCTTAATATTTTCAGGAATAATAACAGCATCGGTACTTTGTTTTGCTAAAAGTGAAATATCCACTTCCGAATCGTTCACCTGATTTTTACGGGCAAAATTTAATAACCCACCCACAATTTTTTTACAACGGTTCGTTTGTTCAACAATTAATTTTAAATCTTTATTTAACTGCGAATCTTTTGATGTTTCATCCAACAAAATGTTTGCATACATGATTACAACCCCTAAAGGATTATTCAACTCGTGGGCTATTCCTGCAGATAGTTGTCCCATACTGGCCATCTTTTCAGATTGTCGTAAGGCCTGTTGCATGGTAGTTAACTTTTCATTGGTAATTGCTAACTCACTAACTGATTTATGGAGTTTCTCAATAGTATAAGGCAAACACATTTCTATTTCGGCTAGTCCCTGTACAATTGCTTTTGCATGTTCTTCGCAGGTTTCGTAACCACAAGCTCCACAATTTAAATGGTCTTTTAACGACTGTTTTCCCATAGATTCTAAAACTTCCTCCACTTTGTTTCTTTCGGGACTTTCAAGAACTCTTTCCCGGGCTTTATAGTGTGCAGAAAGGTCAATTTCAAGGTAGGTATCAATATCTTTTTTCCACTGCTCGTGGTCAAGATTTTTAATTTTTTGCCTTACATAATTATTTACCAGGCTTCTTTTCGCATAGTGTCTTTGTCTGTTCGTCATTCCTGGCCCCATAATACATCCTTCACAACCTAATAGTTCAAGATGCTGAGATTGTATTAATCCGTCTTCAAACTCTTTGATTGCTTCCTGAAAATTATTTTTCCCTTCAGCTACAATAATACTTCCATGTAACACATCATCAGTAATTTCAGCCGTTTGAAGCAATCCTCTGCTTACAGGAAAAACAGCCCCTTTACCGCCTAAAGGAGGATCAAATTCGGTGGGTTCAACATCAAAAGGTTTTATTTTATTTTCGGTAAACATCTGACGTAATTCAGCAAAAGTAATCATTTCGTCAACTTCATCAGATTCGGCTTTTTTAGCTACACAAGGACCTATAAATATAATATTGGCCTGATCGCCATATTTTTTTCGCATCACCCTTGACATAGCAACCATTGGAGAAGGGATAGGTGCCAAATTATCCACTAACTGAGGATGATAATGTTCAATATATGAAACAATGGCCGGACAATCAGAAGATATGTAACTTTTACCGGAATCTTCTTCTTTAACCAGCTTATGATATTGCGAAGCCACTAAATCAGCTCCGAAAGCAACTTCAGAAACCACATCAAATCCTAGTTTACGAATCATAGAAATAAAAATTCTATAGTCGGTTATTTCTTCAAACTCGGCGGGAAAACTTGGAGCAACTATAGCAATATTCTTTCTGTTTGATTCTAATAATTCATTTACATTATCAATGGTATGTAAAAAAACTTTTGCTCCCTGGCTGCATACTTTGGTACAATTACCACAAACAATACACCGATCGTTCAATACTTCGGCTTGTCCATTAATAATTTTAATTGCTTTTGCAGGGCATTCGCGAACACAGGTATAACATACCCTACACCTATTTTTAAGGGTATATACTAAATCACGATTTTTATTTGAGTTTCCGTTTTTCATCTTCTTTCTAATTTACATTAAAACATCTCGCTCTTTATAGCGCGTATGCAATGTTTTTTTACTTAAACGACTCAGTGGTTCTTTCAAATATTCATTATATATATGTAAAACCCGAGGATTTTTGTGAGCTACCTTAATTGCCTCCTTTTCATCCATTGCATAAATAAATTTTGTCATAGCCTTTTGCACTTTATCGTCATTACAGAAAGGCTGTCCTCCTCCATTAATGCATCCTCCGGGGCAAGCCATTATTTCAACAAAATCTGCTTTATTTTTTCCATTCCGGATATCACTTATCATTTTATTTACACCCTTTAATCCACTAATAACAAGGAAGTTTACATTTTTTTTACCATTTTTTAGTATATATTCTTTTTTATTTTTTCCTCCACGCAATTTTGCAACATTTATAGGAGATAATTCTTTTCCTCTGAGTACAAAATTTAATGTACGGGCAACTGCTTCGGATACCCCTCCGGAAACACTTACCAGTTTCCCTGCTGTAGATCGCATATTAAAAGGCTCGTCCGGAAGTTCATCGGTTAACGAATGAATATCAATCCCATATAGATGTATCAATTTAATTAGTTCGCGGGTAGTTATAACCTGATCTATATCAGAAACCCCTTTATGGGTCATTTCTTCGCGTTGTGCTTCAAATTTTTTGGCAGTACACGGTGCTATGGATACCGTAAATATCTTCTCGGCAGGTATATTTGCTTTCTCCGCATAGTAATCTTTAATAAGTGTACCTAAAATTTGTTGTGGTGATTTAGTTGTAGATACATTATCAATCATATCAGGGTGTGATTGTTCCATATACTTAATCCATCCCGGACAACAACTACTCAACATGGGCAAGTTTTCTTCATTAATAATTCGGTCGGCTAATTCAGCTGCCTGTTCATAAATTGCCAGATCGGCCCCCACTGAACTATCAAAAACTTTATCAAAACCAATTCGTTTAAGAGCTGCATTTAATAGCCCGTTTAAATCTTTCCCGGGTTTAAACCCTAATTCCCTGCCTATAGCTAATGGAACCGATGGAGCATAATGTGCAACTACTTTAATATCTTTATTATTAAGCATTTCCTGAATGATATCAAAGCTTGTTTTTTCATATAAAGCTCCTGTTGGGCAAACCATTATACATTGTCCGCAGTTAATACAATTAGAAAAGTTCAGGTCTTTATTCATCGAGGTCGCAATAGTGGTTGAATTTCCTCGATTAATAAAATCAAAAGTAGAAATATATTGAATTTCATCGCAAACTCTTACACAACGTCCACACAAGATACATTTCGAAGGGTCGCGAACAATCCCGGGGCTGGACTGGTCAAGGTTAATTTTAGTTTTTTTGCCCGAGATACGTCTTTCACGAACATTCAACTCAACGGCTAAATTCTGTAATTCACAACTTCCATTACGAATGCAGTATAAACAATCATCGGGATGATTCGATAAAAGCAGCTCAACCAACATCTTGCGGGCTCTTATAACCCTGGGTGAATGTGTCCTAATTTTAACCGGATGCTCCACAGGAAATGAACAAGAAGGGATTAATCCTGATTTTCCTTCTACCTCGACTACACACAAACGACAGGCACCTGTAGGAGTAAATCCATCCATACGGCATAAAGTAGGTACTTTTATACCATTTCGGTTAAGTGTTTCAAGGATTGTTTCTCCTTTTTTGGCTTGTAAAGTTTTATTATTTACCTCTATATTAATAAACATAAATTATTTTATTTACTGATAATCGCTGAAAACTTACACGTTTCATAACATATACCACAACCAATACATTTATCCTGTACAATAAAATGAGCATTTTTCGGGGTTCCAAAAATAGCTCCTGTCGGGCATTTTCTGGCACATATAGTACATCCTGTACAAGCATCCACATCAATCTCAAAAGTTCGTAATTCCTGACAGACCCCTGCATTACAGTTTCTCTCAAATATATGTTCTTCATATTCGTCACGAAACCATTTCAAAGTACTAAGCACCGGATTAGCTGCTCTTTGGCCCAGTCCGCACATAGATGTATCTTTAAGAACCTCGGCCAGTGTTTCCAGCTGCATTACCCCTTTAAATCGTTGTAGTGTTGTATAACCATCATCATCTTTAGGTCTTTTACTTATATTATCCAAAATTTCATACATTCTCCGTGTTCCTTCTCTGCATGGAATACAAATACCACAACTTTCTTTTTGCAGATAGTTCATAAAAAATTTTACGGTATCAATAATACAGTTATCTTCATCCAAAACAACCAAACTGGCAGATCCCAGGGATGCTCCCACCATCATAATAGATTCAAAATCTATTAGGGTATCCAGGTGTTCTTCGGTTAAACAACCTCCTGAGGGGCCTCCAACATGTACCGCTTTAAATCGATTATTATTGCGTATTCCACCTGCTATACGAAAAATAATATCCCGGATTTTTGTTCCCATCTCTACTTCTACTAAACCTGCACATTCAACCTTTCCTGAAATTGAAAATACTTTTGTTCCTTTAGATTCTTCTGTACCAATCGATCTGTACCAATCCGCTCCTTTTTTCAATATAACAGGAACATTAACTAATGTTTCTACATTATTAACTACGGTTGGTTGATCAAACAATCCTTTAACAGCAGGATAAGGTGGCTTTGAATGTGGTTTTCCACGATTACCCTCCATACTATTTATTAAAGCGGTTTCTTCACCACAAACATAAGCTCCGGCACCTTGTTTTATAATAATTTCTAAAGTATATCCGGTTCCCATAATATCATGTCCAAGCAATCCGTATGCAGTAGCTTGTTCAATAGCTTGATTTATACGCTGTATTGCTAATTCATAATCCGATTCGATATAAATAAATGCTTTATGGGCTCCTATAGCATATGCTGAAATCGCCATTGCTTCAACAATTTTATGAGGATCGCTCTCCATAAGATGCCTTTCCATAAAAGCTCCCGGATCACTTTCACCGGCATTACAAATCAAATATTTCTGATGACCGGCTGTAGAAGCTGCAATCTTCCATTTTTTCCCTGTAAGATAACCTTCTCCTCCTCTGCCTCTCAGCATGCTTTGTTCAACAATATCACAAACTTCGGCCGGGGTATTATTATTGATTGTTTTTACAAAAGTCTGGTAACCTCCGAAAGCAATAAATTCATCAATAGAATTAACATCTATAAACCCACACTGGTTAAGAATTAAGCGTTGCTGATAATTAAAATAAGCAATTTCATCAAGAAAAGGGACTTGTTCCCAAGGCTCATAATTTTTATCTCTTAATTGTCCATAAACAAACTCATCCCGTATAAAATTATTAAATATACTATCTAAAATTAAGATAATATTTTCAGGATTAACATGTTTAAAAAAAACTCTTGTTTTTCCGGGTAACTGCACAGATACCATCGTTTCCAGAGAACTTAAGCCTAAACTACCAACTTCAATTAAATCAACTTTAATATTTCGTTCTCTTACATAATTGCCAATCTGTTTTTTTACTTCATCAACACCCATTATTTTAGAAGAGGTATTAGAACTTATAGTGATTACCGGATGATAAACTTTTTCTCTTCTTAATAATTGCAAGGTGTTCAACGTATCTTTATCCAACCCGACCTCTGTTGGAGTAAGTATATTTTTAATCAATATTTCCCGAATCGAATTATCCATATTTTTCACTCTTCGCTTTGCTGATAATTTTTGATAATTTTATTCACTTCAGTAACCGTTAATTGAGTGTAATATCTATCGTTAACAGCCATAACAGGCCCCATACCACATACACCCATACAGGTAGTAGTCTCAAGGCTAAACCGATTATCCTTTGTTTTTTCACCATCTTTTATGCCCAATATACTCTCAACTTCTTTCAGAATAAGTGGATTGGCATTTACATGACAAGAGGTTCCATTACATATTTTTATATGAAATTGCCCTTGTGGAGAAAACCGAAACTGATTATAAAAGGTAGCTAATCCATATATTTTACTGGTTGGCATTTTTAAATAGCTCCCTACCATCACAATAGCTTCTTCGGATATATATCCAAATTTTTTCTGAATTTCCTGTAATATTGGAATTAAATTATCTCGCTGGACAAATGGGTATTGATCAAGTATTTTTTCAACTTCCCGCATATAAAACAAATTTAAATGACTTTTACAAATATACAAAATATAGTGTTAATTAATAAACATTGTTAATTAATTAACAATGTAAAAATAAATCCATTGATATTATAAGATATTTTTTCTCAATCAATTAAGCGACCAAAGGGCAAAATAACAAAAAATAACAATTTGAATATATATATATATTTTATAACATATATTCTAAAACGTCATTTATCATTAAAATACTTAAAATAAAACACTTATAAACTAATTCGATTAAACAACGTATATAATCATTATTTTCAGGAAACAAAATAAGATTGTGCGATGAAAATAAATGATTAATTTTGCCTTTTAAATACTATAATAATTGAAGAATTGATGTTTTAAGGAGGATTTAATGAAAAAAGAAATTATTATATGTCTCGGGAGTTCATGTTTTTCAAGGGGTAACAAAAAAACGGTTCAAATCATCAAACAATACATAAAAGATCATCAACTGGAAGATAAAGTTTATTTTCACGGTAGTCACTGTTTTGGAAACTGCGAACACGGTCCGATAATAAAAGTAGACGACAAAGAATATCAAAATGTATCGCCGGATAATATTATTTATTTGTTAGATAAAATTTTTAGTGCCGATTGATTTTGATAATTTTATACCTTATCATGAAATTATAGCCTTATGCCGATAGTTGAAATCATAAAAGAAAAATGCAACTTAAATTACTCATGTGTAAGGGTATGTCCGGTAAATGCCATAGAAGTTAAAGTAAACAGAAACTATGCAAGAGTAATTCCGGAAAGATGCATTGGTTGTGGCAGCTGCACAACGGTTTGTCCGGAAGATGCTATACGTTTTCGGGATTCAAAAGAAGAAACCAAACAAATACTTCAATCAAAGAATAAAAAAGTAGCCATTGTAGCACCCAGTATTTCAGGTGAATTTCATGATATCACAGACTACCGTAAGTTTGTTCAAATGATCAAACAATTAGGGTTTGATTTTGTGAATGAGGTTTCTTTTGGTGCTGATATCATAGCACTTAAATATGCTGAACTTTTTGAAAATTTCAAGGGTAAATATTACATTTCATCAGCTTGTCCGGTTATTGTTTCCTATATTCAAAAATTTCAACCCGATTTAATTAAAAATTTAGCACCGCTTGTATCTCCAATGGTAGCTACCGCTAAAATTGCCCGTCATCTTTATGGCGAGGATATTAAAATTGTATATTTAGGCCCCTGTATTGAAAGCAAAAACGAAGCTCTACTTAATAAAAAAGAAGGAAAAATTGATTCGGTCCTAACATTTATTGAGCTACGTGAGCTTTTTGATGAATTTAGTATCCAGGAAAGCACCCTCGAGTATTCTGAGTTTGATGCACCGATAGGCTATAAAGGCTCGCTTTTCCCCATTGCTAATGGTTTGCTGCAGGCAGCAAACATCAGCGAAGATTTGCTTGAAGGAAAGGTTATAACCGCTGAAGGGAAATACAATATGTTAAATGCTACCAAACAATTTCATAAAGATAGTGATACTATAAAAAAACATTTTAATCTATACTATTGCGAAGGATGTTTAATGGGGCCGGGGACTTCTGAAAACGGAGAAAAATTCATCCGTCATACCAGGGTAACTGAATATTCTAATAAACGATTAAAAAATTTTAATAAAAAGCAGTGGGAAAAAGAAATTGAGAAATACTGGAATTTAGACTATTCAAAAACTTTTTTTAACGATGATCAGCGAATAGAAACTCCTTCAGAAGAAAAGATCAAAGAAGTACTGAGAGCTATAGGTAAAAAGGATAATGATCCTGACTCAGGATGCCGGGCTTGTGGATATGAAAACTGCCGCGAATTTGCCGTAGCTGTATCTAAAGGACTGGCAAAAATAGATATGTGCTTAACTTTTTCATTACGCAACCGGCAGGATTATATCAATGCTCTTAAATCATCCAACGAAAAAATAGCACAAACTCAAAAAGCACTTAAAGAATCGGAACAAACAGCGCGAAAAGAAAAAGAATATGCCCAGGAAGCATCCGATATCATTAATACAATGTTACAAAAACTACCAACAAGTGTTGTGCTTATCGACCAAAATTTAAAAATTATTCAATCTAATAACAGCTTCATCGATTTACTTGGTGAGGAGGCTGAAGCTATCAATGAAATTATTCCCGGGTTAGTCGGAGCTGATTTAAAAACCCTCCTTCCTTTCAACATTTACAATCTGTTTAATCATGTTTTTTCTACCAATGAAAACATCTTAAACAGAGACATTCACTTAGATGAACGATTATTGAACCTTTCAATATTTATTATCAGAAAAAACAAAATTGTAGGTGCTGTATTCCGTGATATGTATGCTCCTGAAGTGAGAAAAGAAGAAGTAACCAAGCGGGTTACCGAAGTAATTGACAAAAACTTAGCTATGGTTCAAAAAATTGGATTTTTGTTAGGTGAAGGAGCTTCTGAAACAGAACAAATGCTGAATTCAATTCTAGAGTTATACAAGAAAGCTAACAAACCCGATCAATGAAACATCAATTCTACATAGAAGTAGATTGCCAACAAAAAAATCATGAAGGTGAACGTATTTGTGGAGATGTATTTCTATCGGAACGCATAAAAACCGAGGAAAGAATCATAATTGTTCTTTCAGATGGCATGGGGCATGGAGTTAAAGCCAATATGCTAGCTACATTAACATCCAAAATGGCATTAAATTTCACCCGGGAGCATAAAAATGTTAACCGGATTGCTGAAATCATCATGAATACTCTCCCTGTTTGCAGTCAACGACAGATTAGCTACTCGACCTTTACAATTATTGACATTGAAGCAGATGGTAAAACAACAATTTTAGAATACGACAACCCTGAAACCATTATTTTCCGGGATAATGAAATTTTCAATCCTGAGTGGCAGTGTATCATACTCAAAAGTGATAAAAATTCAGGGAAAGAACTAAAAAGTTGTACTTTCTATGCCCAAAAAGAAGATCGGATTATTTCCTGTAGCGACGGGATTACCCAATCGGGAATGGGAAGTCATAAATTTCCTTTTGGCTGGGGCCATGATAACTTAACTCAGTTTACCCATCGGTTAATTAAAAACAACCCGGATATTTCAGCCAATAAACTTGCAGGAAAGGTAGTGAATATGGCTTACCAAAATGATGGGTATCACGCTAAAGATGATACAAGTTGTGCCTCGATTTATTTTCGCGAACCCAGAAAATTATTAATTTGTACAGGTCCGCCTTATGAAGAGGAAAAAGATAAGAAGCTGGCACAAGAAGTGAAAAATTTTAAGGGAAAGAAGATACTTTGTGGAGCAACTACTGCAGATATCATTGCCCGTGAATTAGAACTAGAAATTGAAGACAGTTTCGAATTTCATGATCCCGATCTACCACCTATTGCACATATGCCGGGGATAGATCTGGTAACAGAAGGAATTTTAACGCTTAGTAAAGTGCACGAAATACTTAAAGTGTATAACAACAATTATATTTTAGGTAAAGGCCCTGCTGACCAAATTGTAAAACTCCTGAAAGAGTGTGATGAAATTCATTTTATTATTGGAACCCGAATTAATATTGCCCATCAGGATCCGAACCTACCCGTAGAGTTAGAAATCAGACGAACTGTCGTTCGACGAATTGCCGAAACGTTGGAAGAAAAATTCCTGAAAGAGGTGAATATGAAATTTATCTAACCAGCTTTATTCATCCCAAAAATACTGAAACTCAATGGTTCTTCCGTCGGGGTCTTTAGCAAAAAAATGATAAATCTTATAGTCGGAATTATCTTTTGGTTCGGAAAGGGCAATTTCTTTTAACTGACGATACATTTGGTTCACCTCATCATGCGAAGCATAGTAAAAGGTAATCATTCCCTGAATATCTGCATTTTCACGCTGACAAAAACCGATTAACATATTCTCAAATTGAAGAATATGACAACCACCTTGATCTAACCAAAAATTACAATCAATTTTTTCAATATAAAATTTTGAAATTACATCAAGTTGTTGGGTTTTAAAAAACACAATGCCGCCGTTTTGGTCTTTCTTAATTTTTTTCATCGCTGGTATAATTATATATTTCTTTTGCTATTCGATAGGTATTACAATGGGCTTCCACAATATCATCCAGATTATCAGCATAACCACCTCCCATGGATGCAGTAAGAGGGATTTTATATCGATGGGCCAGTTCAAAAACAAAATGGTCGCGCTTGGCACAACCGTCTATTGTAACACTCAGTTTTCCTATTTTATCATTCTCCAGAATATCAACACCCGATTGATAAAAAATAAAATCGGGGTTTACCTTTTCAATTAATGGAGGTAAGTGCTCATTTAAAATTCTTAGATATTCATCGTCTTTGGTATAATGTTCCAATGGTATATCCATATCAGAAGCAGCTTTACGCAACGGGAAATTATTATGGCAGTGCATGCTAAAGGTGAAAACCCCGGGCTCATTCTTAAATATATTTGCCGTACCATTTCCCTGGTGTACATCCAAATCAACCACTAACATTTGTTTCACTTTGTTATGGGTTAATAAATATTGCGCAGCCACAGCAATATCGTTATAAATGCAGTATCCTTCACCAAAATCGCGGTGTGCATGATGGGTGCCGCCGGCTACATTAAAAGAAACGCCATTTTCCAAAGCGAATAAAGCGGCCTGGGTAGTTCCTACACAAATCAGCTCTTCTCGCTTTAACAACCCCGGACTAAAGGGAAACCCCATTCGTCGCTCTTCGGCTTTAGTTAATTGATTACTTTTTAATTTACGGATATAATCTTCGCTATGCACCAATAAAATAAAATCATCGCCGGTTAATTCAGGCTCAAAAAAATTTCTTTGGCTGTAAGTCCCTTCAGTAATTAACTTTTTCGGAATACGAGTGTATTTATCCATAGGAAACCTATGTCCCGAAGGCAAAGGATGGTTATAAAACGGTGAAAAAGCAATATAAATCATGAATTAATATGAATTCTGATTACTTACAAAAATAGCAGAATTTCAATAAATGACGAATATTCTTTTTCTAATAAAAATAAGAAGAACTATTTTCCAATTAAAATAAATGGCGACCAGTAAAACGGATGGGCGTATTTTCCTTCTTCAATCATGTTGAGTTTGGCTTGTTGCAGAGCCTTTGAAAATTCAGGTATTTCTTGCTCTTTCTCTAACAAATTTTTATAAAAATCTATCATTAAATCAGAAGTAGATTCATCGGCCACTTTCCACAATGAAACGATGATGTTTTTACTGCCGGCATAAAGTAAAGCTCATGTTAAACCTATTAATCCCTCTCCTTTTCTAATCTCCGGTTTCGCAGGCTAATAAAACGGTTAAATCAGCATTAAAAACCACTGAAATCCGCATGCAACGAACCATAATTGGCTGTAATTTATTAGTTATCCTTTTATTAACAACTTTTTTGTCATTTATGACCTGTTGATAATAATTTTGTTAGTATAGGTAATGAGTTAATAAAGATCAAAGTTTATTAAAATATATTACCATCCGGATCTCCTTTTATTCCTTTAATATTTGTTAAATCATAATCAATTTTATGCGGTGTTGTTGATTTTAAACTATTAATTTCTTCAGTAATTATTTCGAAATTATCAAATAAAAATTCGTTATCATATAAATTACTATCATAACCTAAGACACCAACATAACCTTGCGAAAAATCAGATAAATTAGTAACATATCCTTGATAAACATCATTAAAATATATATTTGCTTGTGTTCCTTCAAATATAATTTTAATATTATTTGTAGCATTTAAACCTGTATTTAAATTACTACTTTGTATCCAACCATCAGTTATAAAGTTAAAAGTGCTATTTATATATACCCCAAAATACCAAGACCCATTTCTCATAATAGAAAGCCTGTAAGAATTTTTACTATAATTCCCGCTTTGTGATTTAAAATAAATGCCAAATGCATGAGCAATAGTAAAGCTTTTGGTTACTTTCATATCAACAGATAGCCCAAAATCACTAAAATTATACGGATAATAGCTATATGCATGTGTATCTGAATTAGTTCCTGTCATTACATAAGCATTGTTTATAACACTCCATCTTACTGATCCATCGGTTGTAAAATAATCTGCAACCCCATCGTTAAAATCTTCAAATACACCTTCCTTAAAGATTCCATCTATTATCTTATCCGAATTCATTGTTATAGAAACTGAATTTAATGTTCCTGATGCATCACCACTCCATCCAGAAAAAAAATAGCCTAGATTAGATTTAGCAGCTAAATTAACAACTGTACCGTCTACATATGTATTACCACTTGGTGATAAGTCTACGGTTCCACTGCCAACTGGCAGAATATTCAATTTTAATAAATATTTAGTTTCCTCCTCTTCACATCCTATGAAAAAGAGTAATAAACATGTAAAGAATAAACATGTAATACTGTTTTGGAATTTGATTGTTTTTTTCATTTGGTTTTAAATTTAGGTTAAACATTTGTTAAATTATATGTTAGTAAATTATTATGAGTACGTTCTCGTTTATAACCGCTAACAATCATAATAATCTAATTATATTGGCATTGTAAGAATGATTAGTACAAAATTGCCTGTCCATTGTTACTTACCCTCTTAAAATTACATCAGAACCTTAACTCTTACTTTACCATCTAGCAATATAATTTGTTTTTTATCATTCTTCAATTTTTCAAAATTTCACTTATTTCCCAATCAAAATAAATGGCGACCAGTAAAATGGATGCGCATAGGTGCCTTCATTGATCAGATTTAATTTTGCCTGTTTTAATGCTTTCGAAAATTCCTGCTGATCTTTATTTTCTTCTAACAGATTTTTATAAAAACTGATCATTAAATCGGAGGTGGATGCATCTGATACCCGCCATAAAGAAACAATAATATTCTTACTTCCGGCATAAAGTAAAGCTCTTGTTAAACCTATTAATCCTTCTCCTTTTCTAATCTTTCCTAAGCCGGTTTCGCAGGCGGATAATACCGTTAAATCTGCATTTAAATCCAGGTTATATATTTCGCCCTGGTATAAAATCCCATCTTCGCTTAATGTTGAATCCTGGGCTAAAAATATGCCCGACAGTTCCGGTTTTTCTGTATTTACAAATCCATGGGTGGCAAAATGTAGGTATTTATAATTTGCTAATTTACCGGATTTCACAAAATCTTCGTTGGCCTTTTTCTTAATTTGAACCAGTGCTTTTTTCTCCTTTTCGTCAAATTCCCTGAAAATAGCTTCCACCTCACTTTCTGTTCCGGGCAGGGGACTAATATAATCGCCATCCAGCAGCCTTCCTCTTGTACCCAGGGTATCATCCATTTCAGAATCAAAAGCTTGCAACAGCTGTCTGGTTCTTAATGTTAACCCTGCAGTATTAGAGTCATCAAATACCGGAGCAAAGGCTAACCAATCATTTAAATTGTTTTTTTCAATCTCTTTGCCCGGTTCTTTGGGAAAGGTTTTGTAAAACAGCTTGGCTGAATAGGAATAAGAGATATTATATTTATGGATCAGATATGGAAGGTCTTTCCAGTCCCTGTTTCCTGCTTCTTCTGTTAGTAAAGTTTCAAAAGGGAGCATGCTCAAACCGGCTTCGGGAATAATGATCAGGTTTTCTATTTCTCCAGAGAGATGATATGGAATAAGCTTTTGATAGAAGCTGTAAGCATATTTTTTATACCTCTTTGCATAACGTGAGCTGGTGGTATAAATCAAACCGTAACGGTAATATTGAATGGTATCGGCAAAATTATCCATGGCAGGCACCGTTTTAATATCCAAATTATCGTGGGTGATGGTAAAAATGGTAATGGTACTGTCGGCCTTTAAATAGCTGATCATGGCGGTTTTGGAATCGAGTCTGTTTTTAATTTCTGCAACACCGACAGGTTCTTGATTATACTTTAACTCGAAATATTCCGGATATTCATTTTCGAACATTTTTATCAGGGCCTCGTATTCACGATTGGCTGTAAACAACTTATCGTTGAACAGCTTCTGTTTAGCGCTATCGGGATTTTCTGCAAGCAGTTTTTTGTATAAGGCCATATCTGTTTGCAATTCGTTCTCTTTTTGAAGTAAGCTATCTGCTATTCCTGCAAATTTTTGGGCTTCTGCACCTGCCAGGGCTTCTAACAATACGGAGGATTTGTTTTTTTCGGAAAAGTAGAAGGCTAACTCCTTATACCGGTCAGAATTTTCCCGCTCTTCTTTTTCAGAAAGTTTCATACATAAATCAACCGCTTCCAGATATACATCGACAATTTTCTCGCCCAAAGCCAGTTTGTCTGATTTTGTGCTAATTTCACGGCGTGCCAATCCTATTAAGGTATCGCAGGCCTGGTAGTGGCGCAGTGCAAGCTCAAGGCCGGATGGTTCTTCTAAGTCTGTCAGATCTTTAGTATGGTGGGCAAATACTTTGGCTTTTTTGTGTAATGCCTCTAATAGACCATTCCAATCAAGATAATCCTCTATTACGGGCACTGAATGAACATGGCTTGTATCATTAAAATTCCGCAAACAGCTGGCAACTCCTTTTTGGTAATATTCCAGGGCTACGTTGTATTCACCTTTATCAGTATAAACATTCCCAATATTGTAATAAGAATTTGCTACATCAGGATGTTTCTCACCATGGATTTCTAAATCAACTTCCAAACTTTTATAATAATATTCCAATGCTTTATTGTATTTGGACTTATTAGCATAAACAAGACCGATATTATTATATGAATCTGCCACAGAAGGATGTTTTTTACCGAAAATTCCTAAACTGATTTCTAAACTCTCAAAGTAATATTCCAATGCCTTGTCGTATTCGGACTTATCAGCATAAACAAGACCGATATTGTTGTATGAATTTGCCACAGAAGGATGGTTTTTACCGAAAATTTCTAATCTAATATCCAAACTCTTAAAAAAATATTTTAACGCTTTATCGTATTCGGACTTCTCTTCATAAATAATTCCTATATTGCTGTAAGAAATTGCAACATGCGGATGCTTTTCACCGAAAACTACTAATCTGATCTCCAAACTTTTAAAATAATATTCTAATGCTTTATCGTATTCGGACTTCTCTTCATAAATAATTCCGATATTGCTGTAAGTAGTTGCTACTAGAGGATGCTTATCATTATAAATTTCTAATTTTATTTCCAAACTCTTATAATAATATTCCAATGCTTTGTCGTATTCGGACTTCTCAGCATAAACAATCCCAATATTACTGTAAGTATCTGCTACATAAGGATGTTTATCACTAAGAATCTCTTTAAATATTTCCAAGCTTTTAAAATAATATTCCAATGCTTTATCATATTCAGACTTATTCAAATAAACATTGCCGATGCTGCCATATGAACCAGCTACAGAAGGGTGGTTTTCACCAAAGGTTTCTCGTGTGATTTTCAAACTTTTAAAAAAATATTCCAATGCTTTGTCGTATTCAGCTTTAACAGTATAAACACTTCCGATATTGCCATATAAATCCGCTATATAAGGATGTTTTTCGCCAAGGATTTCTTGAAATATCTTCAAACTCTTAAAATAATATTCCAATGCTTTATCATATTCGGACTTTTGCCGATAAACAATCCCAATATTGTAATAAGAATCTGCTACAGAAGTATTATTTTTACTAAAGACATTTAATCTGATTTTCAAACTCTTAAAATGATATTCCAATGCTTTATCGTATTCGGGCTTATTAGCATAAATAAGACCAATATTATTGTATAAATTTGCTACAGAAGGGTGGTTTTCGCCAAAATTTTCTAGTCTGATTTCCAAACTCTTATAAAGATATTCCAATGCCTTATCATATTCAGACTTTCGCCAATAAACAACCCCGATAAGGTTATAAGAATTTGCTATGGAAGCATGGTTTTCGCCATAAATTCCTAAATTGATTTCCAAACTCTTAAGGTAATATTCCAATGCATCATCATACTTTGAAGCGTAATAATTTACTGCACCAATCGTATTTAAACAATTTGAATTTTTTAAGCTCTTTTCGCCCAGGTGTTTGATGTAGAGCTTTTGAGCTTTTTGGGCATAAAACAGTGCGCTGTCCAGTTGCCGGGTTTTAAGGCAACTATCTGCCATTTCGTAATACTCATTGGCATGTGTGGTATCGGCGGTTAAATTTTGTGCAAAAGAAACGTTTGCGCTTAGCATAATCACTAAAAATACAAGTATTGCTTTGGTGGTTTTCATGATATGTTGTTTTATAAATTTAAAAACACTGGTGTTATTACTTTTTTAATAAAGGCACTCATTAAGCAGTCAATCTCATATTCTTAAATCCTAATAAAAAAATCTAATGATAAACTTGGGTATGTACCTGACCCATCCAATGCGATGAAAGCGCCAAAATCTATAGAAATACCAAACATATTTGTGATATTAAAGTCTCTCCCTATCCGTGTGTTAACAGTAAATTCATAGTCAACTTCATAGTCATAATCTCTAATCCTAAGACAAGACAATCCAAATTTTAAGAACCAAGGTCGTCTATAGGCTAATTTTGAGAATCCTCCAAAATGATAATTTATATTTCCTGTGAAAGTTCGAATTGATACATCTGTATCTGGTACTGGTAATGTTCCTGTATAGAGTCCTAATTGAAATTGTTCAGTTTGATAGCGAATACTACTATAAAATAGCTCTGGAAATCCAAATCCGTTTGATAAATTTATCTTTTCCTGTCCAGATGTCTGATGGAGATTTTTTGGGTATTCTTTTTCATCTTGTGAGTCGATGCTTGTAAACGAATTAAAAGAATCATTCGCCTGTGAATAAGAGAAATTTAAGATAACAAATAATGCTAAAAAAAGAGTTATTGTTTTCTTCATTATGGTATATTATATTTAAAATGGTTAATTCATTTCATTAATTTTCAATTACGGTTCATTTTTCAATCATCACTTTCTTTACCGGAAAAACATTTGTTCCTTTAATAGTCAACAGGTAAACCCCAGAAGCAAGGTTTTGAGTTGGCATACTTATGCGCAGTGAACCTGTTTGGGTTACAGAAAGTTGTCTCACGGTCTGCCCTTGCTGGTTTTGCAAAACAATTACGAGTTTTTCATTTCCCTGATGGTAAAATTCAACCCACAACTTATTGCTGGTTGGATTAGGGTAAACTTTTATTTTATTCTTATCTTCAATACTAATACTTGTAGCATCGTCAAAATCCACTTCAATAGTATGGTTTTCTATTACATTAGAAAATGTATATTCTCCGTTTTCAGCATCCCAGTTCTCATCGTTAGCCAGATCAATATCGCTTCCATCAACTGTTATAGAAACAACCCGAAAGCCCTCATCCGGAATGACAGTGAATTTCTGGTCTTCTCCGGACTCCACTTCAACCTCTCCAGATGGTACAATACTGCCATTTTCATCGCCACTGGCTGTGATAGTGAAGGTTTCTAAGGCACTTTTGCTGGCATACTTAAGATCACCGAAGCTGGCATCATAGTAGCTGATGCACCGATTATCATTAGCATCAAGAGCAAGTGAGGTGTACATTCCAACAGTCCTATAGCTATCTACTATTTCAATTTGCCATTGGTCACCATCCCAATATGCATATTTCAGGTTGCCGTTTGTTTCGTCATAGTAACTGATATGGGGATATTTATTTGCGTCAAGTGCGAGTGAAGTATATTTCCCTACAACACCTGAACTGTCAACAATTTCTATCTGCCATTCGCTGCCATTCAAGTGTGCATATTTGAGGGCAGTAATGAGCGTGTCATAGTAACTTATATGTGGAAAGTTATTCGAATCCAACTTCAGGGAATTATAATATCCACCTCCCACACTGTCAATGGTCTGGATGTTCCACCCCTCTCCTTCTAACCAACCATATTTCAGACCACGATAACTAATATGGGGAATACCGTCACTGCTTATTGCGATTGAATTGTCGACACCGACAGCACTCCCTCTTTCAACAATTGTTGAAGTATGCCACACACTATCTGAGAAGTATCGGTGCTGTAATTGATAGTTTGAGGTCTGATAACTATATTTAACTTCAGTAGCAACCAGAATATGTGGCACTCCTGATTGGTCGAAGGTGAGTGAGCTACTCAGAGGTTCTCGTTGTGTTAGTCCACTGCCAACAAGATAACTTGTCCACAAAGACTCATAATGCCAATCTGTACCATCGAACCAGGTCTTTCGGAAAGGATAATAAGGAACCGGATTCCCATAACTTGATATCAAAACACCGTGTTTTTGATGATAAATCATGTGAGGCCAACCATTATCATCTAAGGCAATAAAACTTCCAGAACCGGGCTCTTTAATGCCGTAAGCCACTTGACCAAATATTTTCTTCTCCCAGTGGTTATCCACCGAGGAGGTATAACTACATCTGCCGTCTGAACGCATATATCCAATATGTGAAACTGTATCATTATCAACTGCTATAGAAGTAGTAATCCCTGCAGATATTAAAGAATCAACTGCATCAAAATTCCACGTTGAACCATCAAAATAACTATACCCAAGTAAGCCGTCTGGATAAGCCCCAAAATGCTCAAACCACCCCTCACTGCTTATGTGAGGATTGCCGTTTATATCCAAAACAATCGATGTAAAAAAACCACCAATATTATAGCTGTTACTCCACGGGTATTCATCAGGGATGATTGCTTTAACCGACTTTATATCCCATCCAGATTCGTTAAAACAGGCATACTTAAGTTTGCCAGTGGTGTTATCAAAGTAACTTATATGGGGATTTCCGCTTTCGTCCAAAACAATTGAATTGAACCAGCCAACACCCCATTCTTCACCTTCATCAACAATTTCAAGTTGCCATTCACTGCCATTCCAGAAAGTATACTTCAACCTGGCATTTGTGTAATCGAGGTAACTTATATGTGGATAACCATTTTCATCCATAGTAAGCGAGCTATATCCTCCTACATCATCATCGTTATCCACAGTCACAATTTGCCAATCGCTACCATCCCAGTGTGTGTATTTCAAGTTTCCATTGGTCCAATCGTAATAGCTGATATGGGGAAAATTGTTTGGACCAATGGCCAGTGAGGTGCACCAGTAACCTACCACTCCTTCGCTGTCAACTGTCTGGATAAGCCATTCACTGCCATCCCAATAAGCGTATTTCAAGTTGCCGTTTGTTCCATCGTGATAGCTTATATGTGGTTGATTGTTTTCATCCAAAGCAATTGATGTAAACCAACCCACCGAGCCGTCATCACCATTATCATCTACAGTTGAAATATGCCAACCGTTTTCATCCTTATAGGCATATTTAAGGTCACCATTTGGATCTCTGTCGTAATAACTTATATGAGGATATCCATCCGAATCCAATGCCAGTGAAGCATACCAGCCGACATCCCATGAATCGTCAACGGTTTCAGTGTGCCATTGTTCATCGTACCAGGCATAGTAGAGATGTGTTTGCCCATAGGCGATATGCGGTTTCCCGTTTGCATCCAATGCAATGCTGCGGTCGCTCATCCCGGAAAAACATTTGCCGTTATGAACACGATGGATATTCCATTCTTGATCTGATTTAATAGTTTCTGATTTTGTTGACAATGATCTTTCAACAGGCATCATAATTTCTTCTAATCTATGTTTTTTTGAACCACTCCCAATCAAATACCTGCTTTTTAGTGAATCTTCATTAAAGGTATCTTTGAGATACATAGACCCTTCTTCCCTGATTATTTCCTGTCCAATTGCTTCAAATGTTATGGATAGAAAAAATAATAGACAAAAAATTTTAAGCTTGTAGTTAATCTTTTGGTTTTTCATTGGGCACCTCCTTAGAATTTAACAGAAAATCCTGTGTGATAGAATTTCAAAAATAAAGACAAAAGCATTTTTGCCTCATAGATAGCAAAAGTAGGGTATTCAATACCATTTTTTACAAAAAATTAACAATCAGACAATTACAACAAAGCTAATAAAGATTGATACCAGAGTCAAGGCTGCTAATTTTTTAATTAACAAGCAGGGATATTGATTATTATTACTTGCATTAAAAAAGAGTTCTATCAATTTGATATTAAACAGATACTAATTATTATTTTTAATAGATAATGTCCTCCGCATTGTAAAACTCCTTATTAGTTTTTAATAGTGATATTAAATAGAAACTCATTTTTTATTATTCCATTTGCAAAAGCAGCATCCCACCCTGAATAAAAGATCAATTAAAACATTGTTGCAGTAATGGCTATCCCGAAAATCTGGTTATTAATGCTGGCATTATAACCCTGAGCATCTTCTTTGTCCTTTAACCAGGCACCTTCATAGAATCCAGTTATTCCCAACCCCCATCTTTTCCCGATCCACCATTCCTTACCAATACTTAGGAAAATTCCAGGACCCAATTTACTCTCACCCAAATCTTGATCTTGATTTTTGATTTTGGTCCTAGCCAGCATAAGGCTGCCGGCAAAGTATATATTTACGGGCATAATATAATACGAAAGACCGATGCCCCAACTGTTGGAATTTAATGATGTGTCTGTTAAAGTAGTAGATGTTCCTTGCCATTCCAACTTGGGATCTGATAAAGAAAAACCACCCATATCCACGAACAGTGCCAGGTTTTTGGATATTTCCCTTCCAATCTGAAAATGAAATAAACCAGCATTCGATTTAAAGGTCATATCATTGTCGATAACAATACTCCCGCCCCCCACACCTGCCTGAAACCTCAAGAAAAAACCTTCATGAGAAGATACCTCGTTGTTTCCCTGCGCGGCTATACGTAGGGGTAGACAGATACTAATGATCAATATACCGCAAAAAAAGCTTGTTATTAATGTTTTCATGGTATCCTCCAATTGGCATTATTCTATTATTTATAATACTCTAAAATTTACCAAGAACTTATTATAGTATACATCATAGTAACACCCCATTTAACTTACCAAAAACTCTTAAGGGCTAACAAGTTGACCGTACGGAAATACCCATCAGTCCTAATGTCAATCGGAATCAAGATCCTTCCTTTGCTACTCTTAAATCCAAAAAGAATGTCTGGGCTTTAGTAGATCGTATCTTCGAATGACTAGTTTTCCTCTTAATCTGGTTTCCATCTCTATAAACGTAAAACTTCACATCTTTACCAACACAAACTTTTAGTATTACGATTACCAATTGCTCCTTATTTTCTTGAATATTACTGCTCAAGGAAAATTGTCTAGTGACATTTCGGATATTACTATTTGATATGAACGACATAAACATGATTACAAACTAATAAATTATCATTGGTTTTTACCAACCGGATAAAACTCATACTTTGATTTCTTTATTTATTTTCAATTTTTTATTTTAGACTTCCTTTGAATTTGACAGAAAAGTATATTTGATTTAATTTCAGGAATACAGACGAAATCATTATTGTCCTATGGATAGGAATATAACGGAATATATTACCAAAACGTTTTCCAAAAAAATAATAATCAGGATTATAGCAAAGTTAATAAAGATTAATACAAATGTCAAGGCTACCATTTTTTTAAATAACCAATAAGGGCATTAATATTATTAAGAATTTTGGATTATAAAATTGTGCATTAAAAATATTTATGAATAACAACTCAAAAGAAGCCACACTTTTTATATAACGCTTAGAAGCAAAGCTTCAATAAGCAATATAAATCATGCGTTGAATTACATTCTGATTACTTACAAAAATAGCAGAATTTATAAAAACAAAAAAGCACCTCAACCCTTTTAAGGGAGAGGTGCTTTAAGATATTGGATAATTTTTGAAAGTAAACTGTTTATAATATGGGTTTGAATCCTATTTAATTAACCCTAAACTATAATTAACCTAACCAAATTTAATTATCAACCTCAAAAATTCTATCCAATGCACTATTTTTTATATTCATCAAGAATAGCTTTTACGCCATCGGGAGCAATACGTCCGTAGGTTTTATCACCTACTAAAACCACAGGTGCTAAACCACATGCTCCTACACAACGTAAGCAGCTTAATGAAAATTCGCCATCTTCGGTTGTTTCACCTACTTCAATTCCTAATTGGCGCTTGAACTCCTGCAATACATTATCAGCCCCACGAACATAACAAGCTGTACCCGTACATATTGAAATAGGATGCTTCCCTTTAGGCAGCATAGTAAAGAACGAATAAAAAGTTACTACACCATATACTTTTGCTACCGAAACATTTAGCTCTTGTGCTACTACCTCTTGTACTTCGGCAGGCAGATACCCAAAATGTTCCTGTGTTTTATGCAACACGTTAATTAACTCTCTGGGTTCGTTGTTAAAAGACTTACAAATCTCTTTAATGGTGTTTGAGTCTTTTTCTTTTATTTTTACTTTTATATGTGACATTTATTTTTCCTCCAGGTTTAATTATCTCATTAACTAATTTCAACTTTACGTTTTCTGTCAAAATAGCATGTATGTAATAAATGATGTGCTTTCTCACTCATAGGTTTGCCTAAAAACTCATCGTATAATTTAATGATATACGGATTCTCATGCGATTTACGGATAGGTTTTTCAGCATCTTCCTCGTAAATAGCTTTCATACGTGCTTTTAAAATACTCGAATCACTATGATGTAATGGCTGTCCACCACCACCAATACAACCACCGGGACAAGACATAATTTCTATAGCATGAAATTCTGATTTTCCGGCTTTAATATCTTCGAGCAATTTACGTGCATTTCCTAATCCGTGGGCAATACCAATATTAATTGGAGTACCTTCAAAATCAACTGTTGCTTTTCGTATTCCTTCCAGACCACGCAACTGCTTAAAGTCAATATTCTCTATTTTTTTACCTGTATGCACTTCGTAAGCAGTACGTGTTGCTGCTTCGATAACACCACCTGTTGCACCAAAAATAACACCTGCTCCGGTTGATTCACCTAATGGTGTGTCAAACTCTTCTTTAGGCAGGGTTTTAAGATCAAGGTTAGCCTCTTTAATCAGATGAGCTAATTCACGGGTAGAAATAGAGAAATCAACATCAGGATTTCCATCCACTTTAAACTCATCGCGTTGTGCTTCATATTTTTTAGCCAAACAAGGCATGATAGAAACCACGACTAAGTCTTCACGTTTAACCTCAATTTTATCGGCAAAGTATGTTTTTGCAATAGAACCAAACATTTGCTGTGGAGAACGTGCTGATGAAGGAATATCCTTCATTTCGGGGAAATTATGCTCGAAAAAGCTAACCCATGCAGGGCAACATGAAGTTAGAATAGGTAATTTAACTTCTTTATCACCATTTAAGTGCTTAGTTAAACGATCCAACAACTCAGTTCCTTCTTCCATGATAGTAAGGTCGGCTGCAAAATCGGTATCAAAAACATAATCAAAACCTAAACGACGTAATGCTGCAACCATTTCGCCGGTTACACGTGTACCTGCCTCTAATCCAAACTCTTCGCCCAGTGCAGCACGAACAGCCGGTGCTGTTTGCACAATTACTGTTTTGTTAGGATCGGCTAATGCATTAATTACATCACGGGTATGATCTTTTTCCGTTAATGCACCGGTTGGGCAAACTGCAACACATTGTCCGCAATAAGTACATGGTGAGTGCTCGATATCCATTTCAAAAGCAGGGCCTACAGCCGCTTCAAATCCTCTATTGAATGCTGATAATGCACCTACGGTTTGAAATTCGTTACACATCATCTCACAACGACGACACATGATACATTTATCCAGGTCGCGAATTAATGAAGGCGAGAAATCAATTTTATACTCCGACATTTCGGCATATTCCTCACCAGGAACCTTGCGAATTCCTAATTTTACAGCCATATCCTGTAATTCACAATTTCCTGATTTTGCACAGGTTAAACAATCTTTCGGATGATCCGAAAGAATAAATTCCATTACCGTTCTGCGGGCATTAATTACACGCATAGAATGAGTATTTACTACCATTCCATCCCATACCTTGGTTGAGCATGAAGGAGCCAGGTTTCTTCCACCTTCCACTTCAACCACACAAATACGGCATCCTCCGGGTTTGTTTTCAATCCCCAGATCTTCGAGGTTCATGTAACAAAGCACCGGGATATCAATTCCTAATTGTTTTGCAGCCTTATAGATCGTAGTACCTTTTTCTACTTCTATTTGCTTGTTATCTATTGTTAATTTTACTTTTTCCATCGTCCTAAATCGTTTAATTATTTTACAATGATTGCATCAAATTTACATCGCTCAATACAAGCACCACATTTGATACAAATTGAAGGATCAATATAGTGAACTTGTTTTTTCTCTCCGCTAATAGCTCCAACAGGACAAACTCTTGCACAAGCTGTACAGCCTACACAATTTTCTTCGATGATAACATACTTCATCAAATCTTTACATTGTCCGGCAGGACATTTATGATCTTTAATGTGTGCCACATACTCATCCCAGAAATTATCTAATGTAGATAAAATTGGATTTGGAGATGTCTGACCTAAACCACAAAGCGACGTATCCTTAATTACTTCGCACATATTGCGTAAACGCTGTAAATCATCCATTGTAGCTTTTCCTTGGGTAATCTGGTCTAATAACTCGTACAGACGTTTATTACCTATTCGGCAGGGAGAGCATTTTCCACAGGACTCCTCAACGGTAAAATCAAGATAAAATTTCGATACCGAAACCATGCAGTCATCTTCGTCCATTACAATCATTCCTCCGGATCCCATCATTGAACCTGCTGCTATCAGGTTATCAAAATCAATTGGGGTATCCAGATGTTTCTCGGTTAAACAACCTCCCGACGGCCCACCGGTTTGAACGGCTTTAAATTTCTTTCCGTCTTTAATTCCTCCGCCAATTTCAAAAATCACTTCACGCAAGGTGGTTCCCATCGGTACTTCAATTAACCCTACGTTGTTAATTTTTCCTGCTAAGGCAAAAACCTTTGTTCCTTTTGATTTTTCGGTACCAATTTTAGTAAACCAGTTGGCTCCTTTATTAATAATTACCGGAACATTGGCAAAAGTTTCCACATTATTTACATTGGTAGGTTTACCAAGATATCCACTTTCAGCAGGATAAGGAGGTTTTATTGTTGGTTCTCCCCGTAAACCTTCCATGGAGTGAATTAATGCTGTTTCTTCACCACAAACGAATGCTCCTGCACCATATCGCATTTCTACATCAAATTCAAAATCAGAACCAAAGATATTTTTTCCTAACAGTCCGTATTCCCTGGCCTGGTCGATAGCTATTTTCAGGCGTTTAATAGCCAGTGGATATTCGGCGCGGATATAAATTAATCCTTTGGAAGCGTTTGTTGCATATCCGCAGATAGCCATGGCTTCGAGTACTGCATGAGGGTCACCTTCAAGAATTGAACGATCCATAAATGCACCGGGGTCTCCTTCATCAGCATTACAAACCACATACTTTTGGTCGGCATCATTTTTGGATGCTATTTCCCATTTTAATCCGGTAGGGAATCCTCCTCCTCCTCGTCCTCGTAATCCTGATTCTTTAATTTCTTTGATTACATCCTGCTGAGACATATCATTTATACATCTTCCAAGGGCCATATAACCATCCCGCCCAATATATTCATCAACATTTTCGGGATCGATAAATCCACAATTTCTTAAAGCAATACGAATTTGCTTTTTGTAAAAGTCCATGTGCTTCGAATCGGCTATGGATTGTTTCTTTTCAGGATCCTGATATAATAAATGCTGAACCTGACGGCCTTTAATAATATGTTCTTCAACAATTTTTGCAGCGTCTTCTGGCTTTACCT
>Ga0102943_1000364_pt1 | contig 30595 bp, 24 predicted proteins | sample SalPonC_black_MG_FD_78174 | JGI IMG/M metagenome (GOLD analysis project Ga0102943, IMG submission 78174) | Salt pond soil microbial communities from South San Francisco under conditions of wetland restoration - Salt Pond MetaG... | ecosystem: Environmental > Aquatic > Marine > Intertidal zone >...
AATAATTCAGCCCCGGTCAGTGGAAGCATTATGGTGGTTGGTGGGGGAATCAGCGGCCTGACAACCGCCCTGGAAGCTGCCGAAGTGGGGTATGAAGTCTTCCTGATTGAAAAGGAAGCATCCCTTGGTGGAAGGGTGTCTCAACTGAAACACTACTTTCCGAAACTCTGCCCGCCCACATGCGGACTTGAAATCAACTACAGGCGCATAAAAGACAACAAAAATATCAAGGTGTTCACCATGTCCGAAGTCCAGAACGTGGCAGGCACCCCCGGAGATTATACTGTCTCCGTTAAGACCGCCCCGCGGTATGTCAATGAAAACTGCACAGCCTGCGGTGAATGTGCCAAGGTCTGTGAAACCGAAATTTCCAATGAATTCAACTTTGGCATGGACCGGAGAAAAGCCGCCTACCTGCCCCACAACATGGCCTTTCCCATGCGGTATGTCATGGATCCGGCCATGGGCACCGATGACAGAGACAAGGTGAAAGAAGCCTGTAAATATGACGCCGTTGATTTTGACATGGAAGAAAAAACCTTTGATCTCAAAGTGGGCGCTGTTGTATGGAATACCGGCTGGCAGCCCTATGACGCCACCCGGATAGACAACCTGGGATTCGGCCGGTACCAGAACGTCATCACCAACATGATGCTGGAAAGAATGGCCTCCCTGAACGGCCCGACCCAGGCAAAGATTGTCAGACCTTCCGATGACAAGACACCTGCAACCATCGCATTTGCCCAGTGTGCCGGTTCCAGGGATGAAAACCATCTGCCCTACTGCTCCTATATCTGCTGCATGGCATCTTTGAAACATGCCACCTACCTGCGTGAACAATACCCGGATGCCAAAATTTATATCTATTATATTGACCTGAGAACCCCGGGCCTGAAATATGAAAAATTTTATGCCAGACTCAAGGAGGATGACAATATCTTTTTCATCAAAGGAAAAGTGGCTGAGGTCAGTGAAGAGGAGAGCACCGGCAATATCAACCTGGTGGCCGAAGATACCATCACCGGTGAAAAAATACGGCAGACAGTGGACCTGCTGGTACTGGCCACCGGCATGCAGCCCACAGCAGCCATTGACAAACCGGCTGCAGACCTGGCCTGTGATGCGGACGGGTTCATGATCAATGATTTTTCCAAAGGCGGTATGTTTGCGGCAGGATGCGCCAGTAAGCCGGCCGATGTCGTCACTTCCAATCAGAATGCCACCGGTATGGCACTCAAAGCCATTCAGACCCTTGTAAGGAGGTAATATAAACCATGGATAAGAAATACGGCGTGTATATCTGCACAGGCTGCGGAATCGGAGATACCCTTGACATGGAAGATCTGGTGGATATTCCAGAAGAAGAGGGCGTAAACTGTACCACCCATCCTTTCCTGTGCTCCAAAGAAGGGGTGGCCCTCATCCAGAAGGATGTGGACGAGGGCAAGGTCAATGCCATGGTTATCGGCGCTTGCTCCCGCCGGGTCAACTTTGATGTTTTCCGGTTCGACAACTGTTTGGTTGAGCGGGCGAATCTGCGGGAAGGTGTGGTATGGCCCCATTCCCGGGAAACCTATCCCGCCTTGACAGAAGAACAGAAAGATGATGAGGAGCATTTTGACCGGATCCAGATGAAGGCGGAAGACTATATCAAAATGGGTATGATACGCCTGGAAAAAGTCAAGCTGCCCGAACCCTGCAAACCGGAATCCTTTTCCAAAAAAATTCTGGTACTGGGCGGCGGTGTCACCGGCATGGCAGCGGCTTTGGATGCTGCCAAAACCGGGTATGATGTGACCATTGTGGAAAAAACCGATGCCCTGGGCGGTTATGCGGCACAGCTGCGCAGCCAGATGCCGGTATCTGCACCTTTTGAAACCCTGCAGTCTCCGGTGGTGGATAAAATGATCCAGGAAATTGAAGGGTATCCCAATATCGATGTCAGAACCGGTTGTGAGGTGGCACGCATTGCGGGTCAGCCCGGTGAATTCACCGTAACCTTTAAAACACCCGGAGAAAGAATCCCCTTTGACGTACCGTTTCCCCTGCCTGAAGAGATGCTGGTGGATGAAGACGGCAAAGAGCTGGATCCGGAAGCGGCCCATGAAAAATTTCTGGAATACAACGAAGGCCGTCTGGATATCCTCCAGCTGGACCCGGACGGTGAACTATACGGGGCGGTCATTCTGGCGGCTGGTTGGCGGCCGGCGGACCTGTCCAAAATGGAAATTGACCATCTGGGATATGACCTGCCGGACGTGGTGAGCAACCATGAATTTGAACAGATTGCCGCAAAAGGAAAGATCGTGCGCCCCTCTGATGGAAAACCAGCCCAAAACGTGGTTTTTATTCAGTCACCGGGGAAAGATGGTGATGATGCCGACTTTGATTACTGCGGGTCTGTCACCTCCCAGGTGGCGTTGAAACAGGCCCGGTATGTCACAGAAGATTATGCTGACGGCAAAGCCTATGTCATTTACCAGCACATGAGAACCCCCGGGCTACAGGAATATTTCTACAAAAGCATGCAGCAGGAAGACGGTATCTTTATGACCAAAGGCGCTGTCACCGGTGTGGAAACCCAGGGAGACAGCCTGGCGGTGACCGCCGTTAACACCCTTCTTGGGGAAAACCTGGCCCTGAAGGCAGACATGGTTGTTGTGGCCGGCGGCATGGTGCCTGTCACCAAAGATGATCCGGTGGTCAATCTGGCCTACCGCCAAGGACCCGGATTCCGGGACAATGATATTTTCGGACAGTATGCAGACTCCAACTACATCTGCTTTCCCTATGAAACCCAGAGAACCGGTATCTATGCAGCCGGTGCCATCCGGCGGGCCATGACCATTGAAGAGTCCATAGAAGATGCGGCAGGTGCGGCCCTCAAGGCCATCCAGTGTGTTGAAAGTGCCAACCGGGGGATGTCTGTCCATCCCAGATCCGGAGACATGACCTTTCCGGAATTTTTCTTCCAAAGATGCACCCAGTGTAAGCGCTGTACCGTGGAATGCCCCTTTGGCGCCCTGGATGATGATGCAAAAGGCACCCCAAAGGCCAATCCCACCCGGTGCAGACGATGCGGCACCTGTATGGGGGCCTGTCCGGAACGGATCATCTCATTTGCCGACTATACCATCGACTCCATCGGCTCCCAGGTAAAGGCGGTCGGGGTACCATCGGAAGATGATTTTGACGAACCGCCCCTGCGGTTTCTGGCACTGATCTGTGAAAACGATGCGTTTCCGGCCCTGGACATGGTGGGGCTGAACCGCATGGACTATTCCCCTGACGTACGGTTTATCCCGGTGCGGTGCCTGGGGTCGGTGAACACCATCTGGATCAAGGATGCCCTGGCCCAGGGTATGGACGGTGTTATCCTCATCGGCTGCAAGCACGGTGATGATTACCAGTGCCATTTTGTCAAAGGCTCTGAACTGGCTGAAATCCGGGTGAAAAAGATCGGAGACGCCCTTTCCAGTTTGGCCCTGGAAGAAGAACGCGTCGCCTTTGTAGAAGTGGCCATTGATGAATATGACAAACTGCCCCAGATCATCAATGACTTTGTTGAAGAGGTGGATGCCCTTGGTCCCAACCCGTTCAAGGGATTCTAATGTCAGAATACCAAATATATACGGAGGTATCATAATATGACTGAAACATATCTTGCGCAACCTGACCTGGGGTTCATCGCCCAGATGCGGGGTCTTGGCGGAGACACCCTGAAAAAATGTTACCAGTGTGCCACCTGTTCCGTGACCTGTCCCATTGCACCGGAAAACAGCCCGTTTCCCAGAAAAGAGATGATTGCCGCTTCCTGGGGGCTGAAAGACAAGCTTATCGGCAGTGGAGACATCTGGCTGTGCCACAACTGTGGTGACTGTACCGATATGTGCCCCAGGGGCGCAGCTCCCGGAGATGTCATGGCCGCTGTACGGGCAGCAGCCATAACGGAATATGCCCAGCCAAAGGCCCTTGCCAAGGCGGTGAATGACCCCAAAAAGCTGCCCTGGCTGCTGGGAATCCCCGCCATCTGGTTTGCTATTTTGGCCTATATCACCATGGCCCATGAAGATGTGATGACCAAACTGTTCAATGTGTTCGGCATTGCCTGGTCCCATGCCCATGACGGTGCGGAACATGTCATTGCACATGCCAATTTCTTTTCCACCTGGTTTGTTGACCTGACCTTTGTGCCCCTTGCCGGGGCAGTGGTCGTGGTCTTTTTTCTGAGCCTGAGCCGATTTGTGAATGACATCCATGAAAATGCGGTGCAGGAAGGAAAAACCGACAAGAAAAACATTGACATCAAAGCCTTTTTCCAGGCCCTGGGCCGGGTGATCCCCCTGATTCTCAAGCACAATAAATTCAATGAGTGTGGAACCAATCAGGAGCGGGCCACCCCCCATATGATGGTGTTGTTTTCCTTTATCGGGCTGGCCATTGTCACCGGTATTTTCTTTGTGGTGCTCTATGTATTCCAGACACCGGGCCCCTATTCCCAGCTCAACCCGGTCAAATGGCTTGCCAATATTGCCGGGGTGGCACTTGTCATCGGCTCCGGGATCATGATCAAAAGCCGCCTGGACAACAAAGACCAGGTCACCACCTACAAAGACTGGTATATCCTGGGCATTGTCTTTTCTTTGGGTGTCACCGGCATGCTCACTGAGATGACCCGTCTGGCGCATCTGGAATGGACTTCCTACGGATTCTACTACCTGCACCTGATTGCCATATTCAATTTGTTTGCGTTTCTGCCGTTTTCCAAAATGGCCCATCTGGTTTACAGAACCACAGCCATGGCCTATGCAGAATACGGTAACCGCAAATAAACCGGTGAAATCGTGTGTTTGCCGAATTTGGCATATGGTATTTAGCTTTTAGCTTTTAGCTATTAGCTGTTAAGCTTTTGGCTGTTGGTTGGCTTTTAGTTTTTGGCTGTCAGCTTGATACAGATTCCTATACGATTACATTACAAAGAGGCTGATGCATATCAGCCTCTTTTTTTTCACCCGGGCACACCAGCCTGGAAAAAAGGGAGTTGCAGAATTTTGAAGAAAATTGCGGTACTGCCGGGAGACGGCATTGGACCGGAAATCATGGAACAGGCGGTCAAAGTGCTCAACCGGGCCGGGCAGATATATGGATTCTCCCTTGCGTACGAATACGCCCACGTAGGGGGTGCAGCCATTGACAACCATGGCATGGCCCTGCCCGATGCCACGCTGGCTTTGTGCAGGGACAGTGATGCGGTTTTATTTGGATCTGTGGGCGGCCCCAAATGGGAACATCTCCCCCCGGCGCAGCAGCCGGAACGGGGCGCCCTGCTGCCTTTGAGAAAACATTTCAACCTGTACTGCAATCTACGGCCTGCAAAGGTGTTTGCCTCCCTTGCCCATGCATCTCCGCTGCGGCCGGATATTGTACAGAATGGATTTGATCTTCTCTGTGTCCGGGAGTTGACAGGCGGCATCTATTTTGGTGAACCCAAGGGCAGAAAAGGAGAAGGAAAAGCGGAATACGCCTTTGATACCATGGTATACGCCAGATTCGAAATAGAGCGCATTGCAAAAATGGCCTTTGAAGCAGCCAGGATACGGACCAAAAAGGTGACCTCCATTGACAAAGCCAATGTATTGTTTTCCATGGTATTATGGCGGGAAACCGTTACCAGGGTTGCCAAAGATTTTCCCGATGTCCGTTTGAACCATATGTATGTTGACAATGCCGCCATGCAGCTGATCAAAAATCCGCACCAGTTTGATGTACTTTTGTGCGGCAATATGTTCGGGGATATCATTTCCGATGAATGCGCCATGATCACCGGCTCTATGGGATTGCTGGCCTCTGCCAGCCTGAATGAGGAAAAATTCGGTCTGTACGAACCTGCCGGCGGATCTGCCCCGGACATTGCAGGCAAAGGCATTGCCAACCCTATTGCCCAGATTCTGTCCGGTGCCATGATGCTCAAGTACACATTCGGCTATACAGCTGCGGCGGATGCGATTGAAAATGCCGTTGCCCGTGTACTGGCGCAAAATATCCTGACAGCAGATCTGGCCGGGAAAACCGTGACGCCGGTGAACACCGCCGGCATGGGTGATGCCGTTTTAGAAGCCCTTACAGCTGCTACCTGATTTTTTTTTAGCTTTTTCATCTTACGCAAAAAAAAACCAGGGATTCAGCCGGAAGCTGAATCCCTGGTTTTTTTTATGTGGCGGGAGTGACGAGACTCGAACTCGCGGCCTCTTGCGTGACAGGCAAGCGTTCTGACCAACTGAACTACACCCCCGTGTATTGTACAGCCTTCTGGTGGGCGATGCAGGGTTTGAACCTGCGACTTCAACCTTGTAAGGGTTGCACTCTCCCAACTGAGTTAATCGCCCGAAAAACAGAAGCACTTATATCAACATTCAAAATTGGTGTCAAGCAGATTTTGAAAAATTGCGCTGTTTTTTTTGCATAATGCTGATTTTGGCCGGAATATTGTCCCAATACCTTGCAAGTCATTTTTTTCCATGGTATATTAATGAATATGCAGCATTTAATTTTATGTAAATGTTTATAATCCGATAAAACGTGATGTCGGGGATTTTTTTTGCGTTGTGATGATCGGTCACAAAAATATGGAAAGATCTCTTCCCCGTTCTCATCATCACCAACACATGTGTGATCAAGGAGTCGTTTGACTATGGAACTTGTGGCAGGATACCTGGAAATTATGGACAAAGGATTTGGTTTTCTGCGGGAAATAAAAGATAATTTCCAGCCCCGCCCTGAAAATCCTTACGTACCCAACAGCCTTATACGAAAATTGAATCTGCGGGAAGGCAGTTATATTGAAGGAGCTGGTGAAAAAAAAGATCCCAGAAATCTCAATCTGGCACTGGGCAGGGTCGAGAAAATAAATGGCATACCCTATGACGAATTTGCAAAAATTCCCATGCTTCAGGACCAGGTGAGTATCAATCCCTATGAACGGTATATCCTCACCCAGAACAATGAAGATCTTGTTGGCAAAGCCCTGGATATTATTGTCCCCATCGGCATGGGACAGCGGGGATTGATCATTGCCCCCCCCAAATCAGGAAAGACATTTATTCTGCGCCATATGGCCAACTCGGTGGTCACCAACCATCCGGATGCTACTGTGTTTATCCTGCTGGTGGATGAACGCCCGGAAGAGGTAACCGATTTCCAGCGGGGATTGAAAGATGCCCATGTGTTGTATTCTTCGGCAGACCAGCAGATCGGTCAGCACATGAGAATGACCCGTCTGGCCATGCACACCGCCATCCGCTGTGCAGAAATCGGCCAGGATGCCGTGGTGTTTATTGATTCGCTGACCCGCATGACCCGGGCATTCAATTCAGACACAGACAGTTTCGGCAAAACCCTGTCAGGTGGACTGGGTGCCAATGCCATGGAGTTTCCCAGAAAGATTTTCGGCGCCGCCCGTAAACTAGAAAACGGCGGTTCTTTGACCATTATCGCCACCATTCTCGTGGACACGGGCAGCCGCATGGATGATGTGATCTTCCAGGAATTCAAGGGAACCGGCAATATGGACCTGTTTTTATCCCAGCAATGTGCTGAGCAGCGGATATGGCCGGCCATAAATATCAACCAGAGCGGCACCAGAAAAGAAGACCTGCTCATGGATCAGGCAGCCTATGACCAAGTTGTCGATATCCGCAGAAAAGTCGCCGCCAAGGACGAAATATCCGCCATGACAGAATTCATCTCTTTGCTGGAAGATTTGTAGAGCCCTTTTTACAGCGGTGTGAGTGCGTTTTCCAGCACCTGGTTCATGTCATCCACAAAAACGATCTCCAGCTGCTTTTGAATGGATTTGGGAATTTCCAGGATATCCTTTTTATTTTGCGACGAAAGCACCACCTTTCTGATGCCGTTTGTATGGGCAGCCAACAACTTCTCCTTGACCCCGCCAATGGGCAGAACCCTTCCCCTGAGGGTGATTTCCCCGGTCATGGCAACATTCCGGTTCACCGGCCGACCGGTTAAAATGGATACCACGGCAGTACACATGGCAATGCCGGCGGATGGCCCGTCCTTGGGAATGGCCCCTTCCGGCACATGGATATGGATGTCCCGGTCCTTGTAAAAATCATCTCTTATACCCAGATCCTGTGTTCTGGACCGCACATAACTGACGGCTGCCTGGGATGATTCCTGCATCACATCCCCCAGTTTGCCGGTGATCATGATGCGCCCTTTTCCGGGCATGGTGACCGCCTCAACCGTCAACAGTTCTCCGCCCGCCTGGGTCCATGCCAGTCCGGTAACGATCCCGGCTTTGTCTTCCACCTCAAGGGGATTATTGCGAAATTTGGCCTGGCCCAGAAATTTCTGAACGCTGGAGGTGCTTATCTGGTGGCATTTGCGTTCTTTGGTGCGGACGATCCGGGTAGCGATTTTTCTGATAACGGAAGATATTTCCCGCTCAAGGTTCCGGACCCCGGCTTCCCGGGTGTATTGTTTAATAATGGTTTGCACGGCATTTCTGGAAAAGGCCACGTCTGCATCATTCAGGCCGTTTTCATTGAGCTGTTTGGGAATCAGAAATTGTACGGCAATCTGTTCTTTTTCATAGGTGGTATACCCGGGAATCTGGATGATTTCCATTCTGTCCCGCAACGGGGCAGGGATATCAAACAGGGTATTGGCCGTGGTGATGAACAAAATTTCCGACAGGTCATAATCCACTTCCAGATAATGGTCGTTGAAATGCCTGTTCTGTTCCGGGTCCAGGGCTTCCAGCAGGGCGGATGACGGGTCCCCCCGAAAGTCGGATGTCATCTTGTCGATCTCGTCCAGACAGAAAACCGGGTTATTATATCCGGTTTTCTTGAGGGTCTGGATAATCTTTCCCGGCATGGCCCCCACATAGGTGCGGCGGTGACCACGGATTTCCGCCTCATCTCTGACCCCCCCCAGAGAGATTCTGGCAAAGGACCTTCCTGTGGCAGATGCGACAGACCGGGCCAGAGAGGTTTTTCCCACACCCGGCGGGCCCACCAGACAGAGAATCGGGCCTTTGATTTTTTTGACCAAAATCTGTACAGCCAGGTATTCCAGAATTCTTTGCTTGGGTTTTTTCAGGCCGTAATGGTCCTGATCCAGGGTATTTTCCGCTTTTTCCAGATCGTTTTTCGGTCTGTTTTTACGAAACCAGGGCAACAAAACCAGCCAGTCAATATAATTTCTGATAACAGTGGCCTCAGATGACATGGGCGCCATCATCTTGAGCTTGTCCAGTTCCCGCCGGGCCACTCCGGCGGCCTCTTTTGGCATGCGTTTTTTGCGTATGCGCTTTTCCAGCTCTGCAAATTCACCCGACTCACCGTCCTCCCCCATCTCTTTTTTAATGGCCCGCATTTGCTCAGTGAGATAATGGCGTTTCTGCAGTTTTTCCATCTGTTCTTTCACACGGCCCTTGATCTTCTGGGACATGGCAAACACTTCTGTTTCCTGCTCAATCAGTTTGAGCAGCAGAAAAAAGCGCTCTTGAATATCATCGCATTCCAGAAGCTTCTGCTTGTCAGCCACCTTAAAGGGCAGCTGGGCGGCAATGGCATCTGCATACCGTGAGGGGTCTTTTTCCAGCATCTCGAGATTCTTGAAAAAACTCTTGGAAACTGTGCCCGACATGGTGCTGTATTGTTCAAACGCCTCCAGAACCGTTCGCAGGGCCGCTTTTAAAACATCTTCGGGCATTGGGATCTCTTCAGCCAAAATATAATCAACCGTCAGAAACCCTTTTTCATCACTGAGTTTGAGAATTTTTCCCCGGTGGCACCCTTCCACCAGGGCCTTTACCGTGCCGTCAGGCAGACGCAGCAGCTGGGTGATTTTTGCCTCGGTTCCAACCTGAAAAATATCCTGGATGGTGGGTTTAAGCACTTCAGGGTCTTTCTGGGTGGTGAGAAATATTCGCTTATCCGCAGCCATGGCTTCTGACAGGGATTTAATGGATTTTTCCCTGCCCACAAAAACCGAGGTCGTAACAAAGGGAAACAGTACCATATCCCGCAGTGGTACAAGGGGCAGGGTCTGGTTGATACGTTCTGATCCGTCCTGGTTGAAAAATCTGGAAATATTGATCATCTAGGCAAACTTTCTGTCAGGCCTGTTTTTTGGGTTGTTCGTACAAAAGGATGGGGGCCTCGTTATTCAAAACGACCTCTTCTCCCACAACACATTCTCTGACATCTTCTTTGGATGGAATCTCATACATGATGTCCAGCATGGTTTTTTCCATGATGGCCCGCAACCCCCGGGCACCTGACTTTCTGGCAACCGCTTCTCTGGCCATGGCTTCAAGTGCCTCATCAGTGAATTGCAAATCCACACCCTCCACTTTGAACAATTCCCGGTATTGTTTCACCAGGGCATTTTTGGGTTCTGTGAGGATCTTGACCAGAGAGGGTTCAGTGAGTTCACCAATGGTGGTGATAATGGGCAGCCGTCCCAGAAATTCCGGAATCAATCCGAACCCGATCAGATCTTCGGGTTTGAGCTGTTCCAGAAGTGTACCGATGTTCTCCTCTTTTTTTTCTGCAATTTTTGCGCCGAAACCCATTGTTTTCTTGGTTATACGCCGTTCTATAACTTTTTCAAGACCGTTGAAGGTCCCGCCGCAGATAAAAAGAATATTGGAAGTGTCCACCTTGACGTAGTCCTGCTGGGGATGCTTTCTCCCACCTTTGGGCGGAATACTGGCAACAGTGCCTTCAATGATCTTCAGCAGGGCCTGCTGGACCCCTTCTCCGGAAACATCACGGGTTATGGACGGATTGTCACCCCGCTGGGATATTTTATCAATTTCATCAATATAGATAATTCCTTTCTGGGCCCGCTCAATATCATAGTCTGCATTCTGAACCAGCGACAATACAATATTTTCCACATCCTCTCCCACATAACCCGCTTCGGTCAGGGCAGTGGCATCGGCAAGGGCAAACGGCACATCCAGAAATCTGGCAAGGGTCTGTGCAAGCAGGGTTTTGCCACATCCGGTAGGCCCGATGATCAGAATATTGCTTTTCTGGATCTCCACATCATCGGCACCTTTTTCCAGCCGGGCTGTGAGCCGTTTATAATGATTGTACACGGCAACGGAAAGCACTTTTTTTGCTGTATCCTGCTCAATTACATAGGAATCCAGCTGCTCCTTGATCTGCATGGGCACAAGAAAGTCTTTTGCACCTTCTGATTCAGCTGCTTTTTCTTTTTCTTCATCCTCGATTATCTCACCACAGAGCTTGATGCATTCATTGCAAATGTAAACACTGGGGCCTGCAATCAATTTCTGGACCTCTTTTTGATTTTTCCCGCAAAAAGAACAGAAGAACTGATCACTGGTATCATCTTTTTTGGCCATGTCTTTTGGACTCCTTTGAAACCGGATTAGGTTTCAGCTTCCAATTCACTTCTATCGGCAACCACCCGGTCTACTATGCCATAGGTTTTTGCCTCATCACCGGACATAAAAAAATCTCTGTCCGTGTCTTTGGCGATTTTGTCTATTTTCTGTCCGGTGTGGGCTGCCATTATTTCGTTCAGGGTATCTTTCATTCGTAAAATCTCAGTGGCCTGGATCTTAATATCTGCTGCCTGGCCCTGGGCACCGCCCAAAGGCTGGTGAATCAGAATCCTGCTATTGGGCAAAGCAAAGCGTTTTTTGTGTGCACCGGCTGCCAGAAGCAGGGCCCCCATACTGGCTGCCTGCCCTATGCAGACGGTTGCCACATCTGGTTTGATATACTGCATGGTGTCATAAACAGCAAGCCCGGCTGTCACAACCCCTCCCGGAGAATTGATATAAAAACTGATATCTTTCTCAGGATCTTCTGATTCCAGAAACAGCAGCTGGGCAACAATGAGATTGGCAATTTCACTGTCAATTGCAGAACCCAAAAATACTATCCGGTCTTTTAACAAACGGGAATAGATATCATAGGCACGCTCTCCTCGGTTGGTCTGTTCAACCACCATTGGAACTAAAGGCACAATATAACTCCTTGGTTATCTGTCGTTGTCAACTTTTTTCAAGTCTACATTCAACCATGCTTCGGATCAGGTAATATCACTGATCCAGGTTATTTTCAGATGCCGGTATTTTTTCAGCAGATGCAGCCTCACCTGATCGCTCAGGATCATCATTGTCATCACTGTCCGGCTCTTTTTCCGTTATGCTGCTATTTTCTATAATAAGATCAACTGCTTTTTTTTCAAGTTGTGAGTGCTTGTAATATTCCATCTGTTTGGGATCACTCTTGAAAAAATTATTAATGGCCTCCACACTGGCATTCATTCCCCTGGCCATCTCCTCCAGGCTGGCTTCCATCTCCTCATCCGTGAGATCCAGTTTTTCCTGGGTGATGATCTTATCCAGAATCAAATGCCGCCTTGCCTGTTTTTCCGCCACATCCCGGTACTGGGTAAAAAGCATATCCCGGCTGAGCCCTTCCTGTTCAAGGCTGGTATTATTGGCTGCATACGACTGTTCCGCCTCACTGACTATGCCGTTGAGCTCTGCTTCTATCATGGCTTCAGGCACTTCAAATACATATTTTTCCAGCAGGTGCTGAAATATCTGCTCACTGAGTTCATGTTTTATGCGCTGCCGGTACCCTTTGTCCAGATTGTTCCGGATGGAATCCTTGACTTCCTGCAGGGTTTCGAAACTACCGAGGTCTTTAACCAGATCATCATTGATCTCCGGCAGAATTTCCTCCTGGATCTCTTTGAGGGTAACCTTGTACAAAATAGTTTTTCCCCTGAGATTTTCATCCGGATGGTCTTCCGGATAGCCAACTGCAATTTCCAGATCCTGAACCGGCACACTGCCGATCAATTTCTCGGAAAATTCTTGGGGCAGTGCATCATGTCCAATACCATACAGATAATTTTCCACCTGAGGGGTATGTTCATATGGTGCATTGTCCAGAAATCCCTGGTAATCGATGAGGACAAAATCATCTGCCTTGACAGGCCTGGTTTCCTCCACAGTCTGTTTTTTTGCCATGGTCCGCTGGATCATATGGATCTGCCCGTCAATTTCCGCATCAGAGACCGCATACCGGTTCTTTTCAAGGGATATACCCTTGAAATCAATCGCTTCCAGTTCAGGCTTCACCTCGACAGTAATATCGAACGTATAGGCAGCATCCGGATCCAGCTCCGGTGGATCCATCTGGGGGCCGCCCACAATGTTCAGATCATGTTCCTGAATCGCCTCAATAAAAGCATCCTGGATCAGGCGGGGGGCGACATCGGCATGGACATCTTTGGAAAAACGGTTTTCCAGAACCTTTCTGGGAATTTTGCCTTTCCGAAACCCTTTGATATCAGCCTTTTTTTTCAGCTCATTGTAGGCCTTGTCGAGTTCTTTTGCAATTTTTTCTCTGGGGATTTCAAAAGAGAGTACTTTTTTTACACTGCTTTTGTCTTGAATTTGTACCTGCATGTTTTTGTCCTGTTACATTCCATTATTAATGACCATTTTCCAACAATTTGTGCAAAATTTTCAGTTTACTGCCATATATCCCGGATTATATTACACAAAACCATTTAACAAATTTTATTAAAATAACGCGTATCCCTAGCTGTGTCAAGAAAATTGCCAAACAACCCGGATTTTCGCCATAAAACTGCTGCATTGTTACACATTTCAAACCCTCACAGCTTCGGCCTGAAAAAACCGCTTGCATTGAACTGCCCGCAATGGTAAAGAATGTGGTTATGTCAAATTATCCGGGGCGTAGCGCAGCCTGGTAGCGCGCCTGCTTTGGGAGCAGGATGTCGGAGGTTCAAATCCTCTCGCCCCGACCAGGTAGTTTGTTTGCGCACACCTTCAGGGGGTTTAGCCCGGACAGCACTGAGAGATTATGGTATTTCTTACCGCTATGCTCGTCATCATCATTATCTACTATCTGCAGACAGATGGTCTGATATATGCCACCATCGTTGCCCTGATCGCCGAACTTCTGAATATTTTCATGGTCCATGCTTTGACAAAATCGGTTGAAAAAAAAATGCGGAAACGTATCCGAAAACTTGTGGATGGATACAGCAAGCGCATCAAGGCAAACCGGAAAACCATCCAGAACCTTGAAAACATCCAGGCGGAATCTGTCAAAAAACTGTATAATGCCAACATGAAAATACAAGCATATGAAGCCAGGCTGGAAGCGATGGAAAAGGCATCGCCTGACACGACAGACAGCATGGCAGCACCCTCCGGGTCTCCGGCCCCGGAAAAAACGCCTTCAGAAACCAGCCAACAGACTGCGCCGCCAACAGGCAAACCATCAGAAAAAAACCAGGTGTATTCAGATTTGCCGTCCGGCTCAAACCGCAAAAAACTGCCCTTCTAACCTGCAGCCTTGCCCATCAGAAAAACCTATTGCCTATAGATTCTGATTCTCGTGATTTTCCCGTCTTTGTCCAGATAGGCCACCCCTTTGGCAATGGCATTGCCTGAAGCGGAATCAATGATTTCAATCTGTCTTTCATACAAAGCAGCAGTGGTCTTTTCGGTTTTCATTTCTTTGTCTTTTGCTGGATGCTGGCTTTGCGGTGCCCCTTCCTTTCCTTCCTTTGCTATGGATTTGCGCAGCTCATGCCGCTCAGAAACCATCTTTGAAAACCCCGGGTATGGATCTTCTTTATCATCACAGGCAGACAGCAAACCCAGCATACCCACCCATCCGATATATAGTGCAATTTTGAACAATAGCATTTGCCTGATTGACAGCATACCGTATCCTGCCATTTGCGGTCTACGCTGCCTGCTCCACTGTGAATCGTCTGTTAAGGCGCATGGTCGCAAACAAGCTGTAAATATCTTTGGCGGCATTGATCACCTGCAGTTTGCGGCCGGCCCGGTCCAATGAGTTGTGGGCGGCAATAATAACGCCGATACCAACAGAATCAACCATTTCCACACCAGCCAGATCAATGGTCAAATCCCCGTCAGATGTATCAATAGTGGACAACAACTCGGCTTTGAAAGTTTCCGCCATGGAGGCAACAATGTCCGTTCCAGGCCTGATAATTGTCCGTCCCTCTGTATTCACTATTTCGCTCATCATTTTTTGTCTCCTGAATTACCCAGACGCAACCACCACCCCACAAATCTTTTATGTGTACAGGCCCTGCCGGATTTTCATGTACATAATCTTACGATTACTGTACCGCAAAAAAATTTGAAACTCAAACATTAAATTGGCGGAAGGTATTTTCCGGTGCAGATTTTCAAAATACACTTGAAAAAACAGCACAGGTTTGCTATAAATATTGGTTCCGGCTGGCAGGCCGGTAAGCAGGCGATTCTGATCGGTCGCCTTGTAACAGAAGGCCATGAACCTCGTCAGGTCCGGAAGGAAGCAGCGATAAGTGATCTCTTCTGTGTCAAGGATCGATCCCGGTCATGCAATTGCCTGACACCCCCTGTCAGCCGGTTCTTTTTTCTTTATGCCCACCAGTTTTTTATATCTTGACATGCCTTTAAACAGACTTATTTTTCAGCCATAATTTATAGAAATCATACTATTTACAGCAGGAATTTTTGGACCAGGAGACAAAATTGGCACTCAAAGAAAAGCGCAACAACAAAAACCAGAAGACAGATGACGGGTCCAAAGAGGAAGCTGCACAAGTTGCTGAATCTGCAGAGGGGCATGAAGGTAAGGAAAATAAAGCCAACGGCCCGCATGAAGAATCAGTATCACTCGAGGAGCAGCTTTCTATTGAAAAGGACCGTTTAATGCGGCTTTCAGCTGAATTTGACAACTATAGAAAAAGAAAACAACGGGAAATAGACGAATTTAAAAAATTTGCCACTGAAACCGTATTCAAGCAGTTTCTATCGGTTGTTGACAATCTTGAAAGGGCCATTGCATCTGCTGAAAAGAACAACGACCAGGACAGCCTGCTCGAAGGGGTGAAGTTGACACACAAGGAAATTTTAAAAATTTTCCAGGCCTTTAATGTGAAACCGGTGGAAGCCCAGAATCAGGCATTTGACCCCAATTTCCATCAGGCAGTCACCCAGAAGGAAACTGATGCCGTTCCTGAAAACACGGTAACCAATGTCCTGCAGACCGGATATGTGCTCAATGACAGGCTAATCAGACCTGCTATGGTTGTTGTTTCGAAAAATCCACAAAATGAGACCAGCGAACCAAAAGAACAATAAATATCTTGGAGGAGAAGTTATGGGTAAAATAATCGGAATTGATCTTGGAACAACCAACTCCTGTGTTGCCGTCATGGAATCTGGAGGAGAAGCAAAAATCATCACCAACGCCGAAGGCGGACGGACTACCCCTTCCATTGTCGCCATCACCGAAGGCGGAGACCGCATTGTGGGACAGACTGCCAAACGACAGGCCATTACCAATCCGGAAAATACGGTATTCGGTGTCAAAAGACTCATAGGCAGAAAATTCAAATCAAAGGAGGTCCAGAGCGACATTCCCAATCTGCCTTATAAAATTGAAGCGGCATCCAATGGTGATACGCGAATCAACCTGCGGGCAAAACAATACAGCCCAGCTGAAATATCCTCGTTCATTCTGGCCAACATCAAGAATACCGCTGAAGAATACCTGGGGGAAGAGGTAAAAGAAGCTGTCATTACCGTGCCGGCATATTTTAATGACAGCCAGCGCCAGGCCACCAAAGATGCCGGCAAGATCGCCGGACTGGATGTCAAACGGATCATCAACGAACCGACTGCAGCGTCTCTGGCCTACGGACTGGACAAAAAAGGCGAAGAAAAAATTGCGGTATTTGACCTGGGCGGCGGCACCTTTGATGTGTCCATTCTTGAAATTGGAGACGGGGTGTTTGAAGTAAAATCCACCTCAGGGGATACCCACCTGGGTGGTGAAGATTTTGATCTGCGTGTCATTGATTATATCGCCAATGAATTCAAAAAAGACCAGGGAATTGATGTCCGTTCCGACAAAATGGCGCTGCAGCGTCTCAAAGAGGCGGCGGAAAAAGCAAAAATGGAATTGTCCAGTGCAACGGAAACCAATATCAACCTGCCCTTTATCACTGCGGATGCCTCCGGTCCCAAGCACCTGGATGTCAAACTGACCCGGGCGAAACTGGAATCTCTGGTGGCAGATCTTTTGGACAATCTGGAAGGCCCTTGCAAGGTGGCATTGAAAGAAGCAGGTGTAGGCTCCGGCACTGTGGATGAAGTTGTCCTGGTGGGCGGCATGACCCGCATGCCGGCTGTCCAGCAGCGGGTGGAAAAGATATTCGGCAAAAAACCCCACAAGGGGGTGAACCCGGATGAAGTGGTTGCCATGGGTGCTGCTGTCCAGGCCGGTGTACTGCAGGGGGATGTCAACGATGTCCTGCTGCTGGATGTGACCCCGCTTTCCCTGGGTATTGAAACCCTGGGCGGTGTGATGACCAAACTCATAGAAAAAAACACCACCATCCCCACCAAAAAGAGCCAGGTGTTCTCCACTGCTGCGGACAACCAGCCCGCGGTTTCCATCCACGTGCTCCAGGGAGAACGGGAGATGGCAGCTGACAACAAGACCCTGGGCCAGTTTGAACTCGCGGATATCCCGCCGGCACCCCGGGGGGTTCCCCAGATAGAGGTATCCTTTGATATTGATGCCAACGGCATTGTTCAGGTGTATGCCAAAGACAAGGCAACCGGCAAGGAACAGTCCATCCGCATCACCGCAGCTTCCGGTCTTTCAGACGATGAAATTGAAAAAATGGTCAAAGATGCGGAAATGCATGCAGAAGATGACAAAAAGCGGCGGGAACTTGTGGATACCAAAAACCAGGCGGAAGCATTGGTGGACCAGACGGAAAAGACCCTGAAAGAACATGGTGACAAAGTGGATGCAGAATCCAAAAAGGGCATTGAATCCGCTGTAGAGGCCTTGAAGCAGGCCAAGGAATCCAGTGATGTGGATGACATAAAACAGAAAATCGAGGCCCTTTCCCAGGCCTCCCACAAGCTGGCTGAGGTCATGTACCAGCAGGCATCTTCCTCACAGGAAGGCGGCCAGGGAGACACCGGTGATGCCGGGGCCCAGGCAGATGATGACGTGGTGGATGCCGACTTTGAAGAGGTCAACAAAGACAAGTAACGCTTTCCCAAACATTGGGTTGAATATAATCCTGCCGTGGTCTATTATAGTGACCCGGCAGGATTTTTTTTTATAACAAAGCCAAAACAAAAAGGGTAGTACAGCGGTTATGCGCATCACGGAAATACTGGCAGAAAACAGCAGGCTGTACAGGGATGAAATTGCACTGGTGGAGCGGATACCTGCCAGTGACACCAGAAGAGAACTGACCTGGCACCAGTTTTACACCAGTGCCTGCAAACTGGCCAACGGCCTTCACCACAGCGGCATCAAAAAATCAGATACCGTGGTGCAGCTCATGACCAACAGCATAGAATGGCTGCCCATCTATTTTGGCATCCTGTATACCGGTGCCTGGGCAGTGCCCTTGAACTTCCGGTTTGAATCAGACAAAATCCTTTTGTGCGCAAACACCGCAGCACCCAAAGCCTTTATATTTGGAGAAGAATTTATTGAGCGCATTGAAGCCATTCGCAGTGCCCTGGCATCCAGTGTGCGCCTGTGGATTTTTACCGGACCCAGAGAATCCTGTCCGGAATGGGCATATCTTTTTGATGACTTTGTCCAGGAGCAGCAGGGCCATCTGCCGCCGGATGTTCCCATGGCAAATGACGATGATGCCGCGCTGTATTTCACCTCCGGCACCACCGGCACCCCCAAGGCGGTACTGCTCACCCACAAAAATCTGACCCAAGCCTGTGAAGTGGAAAACAGCCACCATTGCCAGACCCATGATGATATCTTTTTGTGCATACCGCCGTTGTATCACACCGGCGCCAAGATGCACTGGATGGGCTCTTTTCTGGTAGGGGGCAGGTGTATCCTGCTAAAAGGGGTCAAACCGGAATGGATTTTTGAAGCGGTTTCTGAAGAACGCTGCACCATTGCCTGGCTTCTGGTTCCCTGGGCCCACGATATTCTCATTGCCATAGAAAACAAGACCCTTGATCTGTCGCACTATCACCTGGACCAGTGGCGGCTGATGCATTCCGGGGCCCAACCCGTTCCCCCCAGCCTTGTCAAAAGATGGCAAACATACTTTCCAGGTCAGGGGTATGACACCAACTACGGACTTACCGAATCCACCGGACCGGGCTGTATCCACCTGGGGCTTGAAAACAGCCAACACATCGGTCCCATAGGCAAAGCAGGCCACGGGTGGGAGGCCAAAATTGTGGACAAGCAGGGCAACCACCTGTTCGGCAACGAAACCGGAGAATTGATTGTGCGGGGCCCGGGGGTGATGAAAGCCTATTACAAAAATCCCGAGGCCACCGAAAAAACCCTTCACAACGGGTGGCTGCGCACCGGTGATCTGGCCCGGTATGACAAGAACGGATTCATCTGGCTGGTGGACCGGAAAAAGGACATGATTATCTACGGGGGGGAAAATATCTACCCCAATGAAATAGAAAATTTCTTTCTGGACCACGAAAAAATAAAGGATATCGCTGTTATCGGCGTGCCGGATGAGCGCTTAGGGGAGATTCCTGCAGGTATCATCAGCGTCAAACCGGATTGCATGATCTGTGAGAGCGACATTCAAAACTTCCAACAGGCACTGCCCCGGTACAAACGCCTGAAAAAAATTTTTTTCGGGGATGTGCCCCGCAATCCCACCGGAAAAATTGAAAAACCCAAGCTGCGGCGCCTGTATGCACAAGACAAGCGAAAAGACCTGGAGAAACTGCTGCGGTAAACCATAAGGAAAATGGTATGAAATTCATGAACCCCTTTCTTATCATCGCCCTGGTTTTCTGCTGGGCCTTTCCCGGAAATGCTGCAGATACCAGTGGCCTTGCACAGACCATCCTGGACGGCATTGAAGACCGGTATGCCGGCAAAAGCTTTTCTGCCGATTTTTTTCAGACATCCACCCTGTCTGCCCTGGATATTAAAGAAACCGCTTCGGGCAGGGCCTTGTTCAGTCACCCCGGCAAAATGAAATGGCAGTACCTGTCTCCGGAACGTCACGATATTATCACCAACGGGACAAATCTGTGGATTTTCAGACCCGAAGAAAACCAGGTCATGCGGGGGAATGCAGCCCGGTTTTTCCAATCCGGTGCAGGGGGTGCTTTTTTATCTGATATCTCCCTGATTCGAAAAAATTATACCGTATCTGTAAAAAACGCAGCCGATGAATGGGTGGAACTGCTTTTGGAGGACATGTCTGATAATCCCGACATCCAGCGCATCATCATCCGGGTTTCCCGTAACCGGTTTCTTATCTCCACCGTCACCACAAAAAATGCTTTCGGCGATACCACCCGCTTTGTATTCACTGATATACGCTTCCGGAACATACCGGATGACCGGTTTGAATTCACCATCCCGTCCGGGGTGAATATGCTTGACATGGAATAAACAAAACATAGGAAAGGACTGTTGTGATGAAAGAGGCTATCCAGGCGCTGGCACGCAAAAAGAACGCCATTATTCTGGCCCACAATTACCAGCCCCCTGAAATCCAGGGTATTGCAGATCTGTGCGGTGATTCTCTGGAACTGAGCATCAGGGCCGCAGAAACTGCTGCCGATATCATTGTGTTCTGCGGTGTCCAGTTCATGGCAGAAACCGCATCCATCCTCTGTCCGGAAAAGACCGTACTGCTGCCCTGCCCGGATGCCGGATGCCCCATGGCGGACATGGTGGACCCGGCCGCCCTGACCGCCCGGAAAAAAGCCTTAGGTGATATCCCGGTGGTGACCTATGTCAACTCTTCGGCCGCTGTCAAGGCGGTATCCGATATCTGCTGCACCTCGGCCAACGTAATCCAGGTGGTCAATGCCCTTAAGGCGGATGCGGTGCTCATGACCCCGGATAAAAACCTGGCCCAATATGCAGCCGGCCATACGGACAAAAAAATTCATCTGTGGGAAGGGTACTGCCCATTTCACAACAATCTGACCGAAGCGGATGTAAAGGCTGCCAGACAGGCCCATCCAGAGGCCTTGTTCATGGCCCATCCGGAATGTCCGCCAGCGGTTCTGGCCATGGCCGACACCATCCAGTCCACTTCCGGCATGATCCAGTATGCCAGAACCAGCCCCCTTCGCCAGTTCATTCTGGGAACGGAAAACGGCCTGCTGTATCCCATTTCAAAAGCCAACCCGGACAAGCAGTTTTTTGCTGCATCCCCCAAAATGGTGTGCCCTGACATGAAAAAAATCAGCCTGGCAGATGTCAAACACAGTCTAAAAACCCTGACAGATGAGGTCCGGGTACCGGAAGATACCAGGAAAAATGCATTGGGTGCGGTACAAAAAATGATTGATCTGGCCTGATGGCAAAAGGCCGGCATCATTCAGATACCGGCCTTTTGGCAATGGCTGCAGCATAATAAGCCTGCAGCAGAAATGGGGCACAGCAACAATCACATACCTTCAAATGCCTCATCCGGTATATCGGCATTGGTATAAAATTTTTGCACATCATCGCAATCATCTAAGGCATCCATGAACCGGATCATCTGTTCCGCTTCTTTGCCGGTGACTTCTGTCATGGTCTGGGGAAGCATGGTGATTTCCGCCATCTGGCATGCAATGCCGGCCTTGTCAACAGCCTTTTGCACCGCTTCAAATTCCGCCGGTTCAGTGATCACTTCAAACATATCCCCTTCATCTCTGATATCCTCGGCACCGGCATCCAATGCCGCCTCCATAAGGATGTCCTCATCCACGGCATCCTTTTCCACAGCGATGAGGCCTTTTTTGTCAAACATCCAGGCCACACACCCGTCCGTGCCCACATTGCCGCCGGCCTTGGAAAACATGTACCGGACATCGGCAATGGTACGGTTCCGGTTGTCGGTGAGGCACTCCACCAGCACGGCCACCCCGCCGGGCCCGTAGCCCTCATAGGTGATCTCCTCATAATTGACCCCCTCCAGTTCCCCTGTGCCCTTTTTAACGGCCCGTTCAAAATTCTCTTTGGGCATGTTCTGGGCCTTGGCTGCCGCAAGGGCCTGGCGCAGTCTGGGGTTTGCTTCCGCATCCCCACCGCCCATGCGGGCCGCCACCGTGATCTCTTTGATCAGCTTGGTGAAGATCTTGCCCCGCTTTTTATCGGCCGCCCCTTTTTTATGTTTGATGGTCGACCATTTGCTGTGTCCTGACATGGATACACTCCTTACATTTGGCGTTTATTTTTGGCTATAATATATATTTCTTTGCTTTGTTTTCTGCAGCTTTCCGGTTTAAACATACGACAGCTGCCAAAGCGTTTTTTTACCTGTTTTTCAAAGCCTGCAAATTCATTGCCCTGAAAAATCTTGCACACAAAATGGCCGCCCATCCCCAGGCACTGTTCTGCCACATCCAGCGCCATTTCACACAATTCAAAGGAACGAAAGGCATCCACATCTTTTCGCCCTGTGGTGGCCGGCGCCATGTCCGACAGCACCACCCGGCAGCCGGATGCCTGTTGTAAAAAAGTATCATCCGCCATGAAAAGGATATCATCCTGGATCACCCTAACATTTGCCGGCAGACCGATATCCACCACTTTGATGTCAATGCCCAGCACCCGGCCTTCCGGACCTACCTGCCTGGATGCATACAACAGCCATGATCCCGGTGCACACCCCAGATCCAGGACCGTGTCTTTTTTTTTCATGATGGAAAATTTTTGCTGAATTTCTTCCAGTTTGTACACGGATCTGGCGGGATAGTTGTCTGCTTTGGCCTGCTGTGTCAGGTGATCCGCCCATTGCCGGCCTGATCTGCCGGCAGACCGGCCGGCGGGTCTGCCGCTTTTTTTCCTAGCTGCCAAACAATACCTCCATGGCTTCCTTTAAAAACCGGACACTTTCAATGGTCACACCGCGCACCTTTGACAATTGTTTCAACGCCGATGCCGGCACCAGGCAGGTGGTAAATCCCATCTTGGCAGCTTCCTTTATCCGGGCCTGGGCATGGCTCACCGCCCGGATCTCTCCTGTCAGGCCGATTTCTCCGATAAGGGTGGTTTCTTTGGGTACGGGTTTGTCCATGAAGCTGGCAGCCAGGGCCGCAGCAATGGCCAGATCCGCAGAAGGCTCCACGATCCTGACCCCGCCGGTCACATTCATGAACAGGTCCAGGCCGGACAGGTTCATGCCCAGGCGCTTTTCCATGACCGCCACAATCAGGGCCACCCGCTGTATGTCCAGACCCAGCACAGTGCGTCTGGGATTGCCCAGGCTGGAGGTGGACACCAGTCCCTGGATCTCCACCAGAATGGGACGGGTGCCTTCCATGCAGGCGGTGACCACCGATCCCGGGGCCACAGATGCCCGCTCAGACAAAAATACGGCAGAAGGATTGGGCACTTGTACCAGCCCTTTTTCCCGCATTTCAAACACCCCGATCTCGTTGGTGGAGCCGAACCGGTTTTTCACGGCCCGCAATATGCGGAACACATGGCTTTTGTCCCCTTCAAAATACAATACCGTGTCCACCATATGCTCCATGATCCTGGGGCCGGCAATAGCCCCGACCTTGGTCACATGTCCCACCAGGAAAATAGGGGTCCCGGAGGTTTTTGCCAGGTGCATGAACCGCATGGCCGCTTCCCGGATCTGGGTTACACTGCCAGGGGTGGCAGTGACATCTGTCTGGAAAACGGTTTGAATGGAATCGATGACCACGGCATCATAAGTGGTTTTCTCCATCATGGCGGCAATGGCATCCAGATCGGTTTCCGATACAATAAACAGGGTGGAACAGGCCCCGCCGTCCAGCCGTTTCCCCCGCATGGAAAGCTGACGGATGGATTCTTCGCCGGAGACATACAGACAGGTTTTGCCGGACCCGGCCAGGGCGGTCAGCACCTGGAGCATGAGGGTGGATTTGCCGATGCCCGGATCACCGCCGATGAGCACCAGGGACCCGTCCACAATACCGCCGCCAAGGACCCGGTCAAATTCCGACATGCCGGTGTGTATCCGCAGGGATTCGCCCCCGTCCACAGAATCCATGGGAACCGGTTTTGCCGCAAACAAGGCATGGGATTTTCCTTTGTGCCCGTCGGTCTGCCGTTCCTGGACCAGAGAATCCCAGTCCCCGCAGTCCGGGCACCGGCCCATCCATTTAAAGGTCTGGCCCCCGCAGGTTTTGCAACGGAATATGGATTTTCCCTTGTTTTTCATGTATCTGTTTTCCAATTGTTACCAAAATGTGCAAATATATCATACACCAGTGATTTGTATCAACATCAATTCTGATGTTCTGGATATTTGCCGCAAGCATACCAGAATTTCAGTCTTTCTGAGCAGCACCCCATCTCAGGATACCACCAGGGGCTTCATAGTGTGCACGCTCCTGTAACAAATATGCAGCTGATGTTTTGATTGACAAAAAAGCGGTGCCCGATCTAATATGAAGATTTATACTTTTTATAAAATGGAGACATTCATGAAATTTACCATTGATCACTTCAACATCAATGTCCTGGACCTGGAAAAAAGCCTTGCCTTTTATGAAAAAGCGCTGGGCCTTTATGAAGCCCGCCGCAAAACTGCAGATGACGGCAGCTATATTATTGTGTTTCTGGAAGACGGCACCAGTGCCAACAAACTGGAACTGACCTGGCTCAAGTCACAGGAAAAACCTTATGATCTGGGGGATGAGGAATTTCATATCGCCTTTACAACCGATGATTTTGATGCGGCTTATGCCCTGCACAAAAAAATGAACTGCATCTGCTTTGAAAACAAGGATATGGGCATCTATTTTATCAACGACCCGGACGGGTACTGGCTGGAAATTGTGCCGGTGCGATAATGCAGCCTTCCTGAATGGTAAGGGTGGATTAGCCTTTGGCAAAGAAGGCTTTCACTATGTGCCTGACCATGGCTGGGTTTTCTTTGAGCCGCCGGGTGGAATAGCCGAACCAGTACTCTCCAAAGGGTACATAGACACGCAGTTTATGGCCTGCATCCACCAGTTCCTGCCGCTGTTTGGGGGTTACCCCGTAAAGCATCTGGAACTCATACCTGTCTTTGGGGACACCATAGGTTTTGATCAGATCCAGTGCACCCTGGATCAGGGGTTTGTCATGGGTGGCAATCCCCGGATAAATCCTGTTCTGGAACATAAATTCCAGGTCTTCCAGATAGTGGGCATTGATTTCATGATAATCTTTGTATGCGATATCAGGGGATTCCACATAAATACCCTTGCACAGTCTCAGATTCAAATCTGCCTCATCTGATGCAAGATCCAGCAGGGCCTCGATATCCGACCGGGTCCGTTTCAGGTACGCCTGGAGCACCAACCCGACATTCCGGGGATATTCCGCCTTTATCCGCCTGAAAATTTCGATAGTGTCATCCACTGTGGGAGAATTTTCCATATCAATGCGGATAAAGTTGTCATAACCGGCAGCAGTTGCCACAATATCCCGCATGTATGCAAAACAGGTCTCCTTGTCCAGCAGCAGACCGAACATGGTCGGCTTGATGGAATAATTCCCGATAACCGCTGTTTCCTGTACGGTTTTGATAAGGTCAACGTACTGGTCACGGTTCTGTTTTGCCTGGTCCATATTTTCAATGAACTCTCCCAGAATGTCCAGGGTGACCAGGGTATTTTTACGATTGAGAGCCAGGGAAGCATCAATGGCGGACTGGGTTGTTTCTCCGGCGATATAGTTTTTGGAAAACGGCCAGACCAGTTTCTGGGGCATGTGGGGAAGTATGTTGCTGATGAGTTTGTTTATCATAAAAATTCCTCATATTTTCAATATGGACATCTTAATAAATGGTTAAACCATTGGAAGAAAAAATGCAAGGGTAAATTCCGTTTCCAGTAAAAATACCATACCCCCCTGTACTGCGCAACCAGCTGGTGCCTGAATGAGAGCAAAACCCTTTCAACGCAGAACCGCACCATAAAACCGTAAACTGTGATTCCTGCGTGCAGCCGGTGGGCCAACCCGGTATCTATGAGCAGAAACCGGAAGAACCATTGCCCCGTGTAATCAATTCCCGGTTGACAGATGCAAGCCGGGATGGTTTAACACAGGGTAATCAATATAAATTTTTTTCCGCATGGAACAATGCAAGCAAACCAGCAGGAATATTTTATGTTCAAACGTGCCAAACAAAACCGGGTGTTTCAGGATGTGGTGGAACAGATTCAGGATGCCATTTTGACCAAAAAGCTGGCACCCGGCACCCGGCTGCCGGCGGAACGGGAACTCAAGGAGATGTTCAACACCAGCCGGGGCACCCTCAGGGAAGCCCTGCGGGTGCTGGAGCAGAAAGGGCTCATCGAGATCAAACTCGGGGTCTCTGGCGGGGCCATTGTCAAGCGCATCGATACAGATCCCATCATGGAATCTCTGGCATTGCTCATCCGCTCCGGAGAAGTGTCGCTGGGGCATTTATCAGAATTCCGCATCAAAATCGAGGGCAGTCTTGTGGAGCTGGCAACAGAACGGGCCACCCCTGAGGACATCCAGGAGATGGAACGGCTGTTTGAAAAGGCCAGGCATTGTTTTGAAAACCAGGACTGGGAAACCTTCTTAAAGACCGATGAAGCCATGCACACCTTTATCGGGACCATGACCCGGAATCCGGTATTCCAGTTTGTCCAGAAAAGCATCCATGAAAATATCCACCGCTATTACCAGGATTATCTGCCCATGAACCATGAGCGGACCCTGGAAAACCTCAACGATTTTGACAAGATCATAGCCGCCATGAAGGCAAAAGAGGGCACCACCGCATCTGCCATCATCACGGACCATGTCCGGCGGTTCCATGCCAAAATGACAGGGAAACAGCCATGAAACCCGTTGCACAGGCCCCGTCACCTCAGGATGCCGCCGCCCGCAAAGCGGTGAAGCCGGTGATCTGCTATCCCACAGACACCCTGCCGCTGCCGGACATGGCCATGATCACGGCAGCCAGGCATCCCCTTGAGATGAGCGAAAAAATCATCGTTCCTCCCAGGGATGCCCGCACCTTCACGGTGCCGGCCGGTCATTTTTTCCGGATTGTCAGTGTGGAAGGCCCACAGGTGGGGGATCTGAATCTCTGGGCCCGGCAGGATCTGTCAGAAAAATTTTACAGCGGCAAGACCCGGGCGCTGCACGGTACACACCTGGGGGTGGGGGACCGTTTGTGGAGCGGATTTCCCTGTCTGCGCCCCATGGCCACCATTTCATATGACACCCTGGACTGGTACGGGTTCGATGACTACGGCGGCGGGGTGCACGATGTCATCGGCACCAGGTGTGATCCTTATACCGGCCGGCTTTTGGGCGGTGCAGACTACCATCACTGCTGCCACTCAAACCTGACCCGGGCCCTGGCAGCCGAAACAGGGTTGCCCCTTCTTGCGGCAGAAATGCATATACATGATGTGCTCAATGTGTTCATGTGCACGGGCTTTACCAAAGATACCCACCAGTATTTCATGAAGGCCAGCCCGGTGCGGCCGGGGGATTTTCTGGAATTTTTTGCAGAGATCGATCTGCTGGGGGCCTTGTCCACCTGTCCGGGCGGGGACTGCAGCACAGAACATTCCAGTGATACAGCCGCCTGTTATCCACTGGAAATCCAGATCTTTGCGCCGGAGCCTGAAACCCTTGCCGGATGGTCATCACCACAACCGTCTTCCTATTCCCGGAAGCATGGCCTGTAGCATCCGGCATAACCCCAAGGCAACACTCATTGCAAACCCATTTTCAATGGTTTGGGCAACCGCCTGAACAATAGTGGACAATAGTATCTATCTGCGCTTTGGTGATAATCAGGACCTGGGTTGGCCGTTCTGGCGGACAGATCATGCCTTTCTGGCATTTAAATGGGCATATTTATCCAGATACCGCACAGGGAGGGCCAGGGCATCCCGTCTGAAGGGGTCTGCCAGGACCTCTTTTCCCCCCTGGACAAGGGCATTGATCACCGTGGGTTTTTCCCATGCAATGGCCTGTTTTACCGCATCCCCCACCTGGTCAGGGTGGTCGATGCGAATCCCTTTTGCACCCATGTCCTCGGCAATTTTGGCATAATCCGGGTTATCCGGGAGATTGGCCCCCACAAACCGGTTGTCGTAAAAATCGATCTGGTTTTTCTTTTCCGCCCCCCATTCATAGTTGGTGGCCACAATGGCAATCACGGGAATGTTTTCCCGCACTGCTGTCATCACCTCCTGGATACCGCTGATGCCAAAGGCCCCGTCCCCCTGAAAAGCGATCACCGGGACCCCGGGTTTTGCCAGTTTGCCTCCCAGGGCTGCCCCATAGGCAAACCCGCAGTTGCCCCAGGACAAAGCGGAAATATGCTGCCTGATTCCCTCAAATTTCAGGTAGCTGTTGATCATGGAGGCGTTGTTGCCGATATCGGTTGTCACAATGGCATTTTCAGGTAGGGCCCGGGTCCATTCCGCATGGAACCGCCTGGGGTGCATGGGCGCACTTTGACCGGAAGCACTCCATTTATTGAGTTCCTCCGCCCAGGCGGCATTCTGCATTTTCACATCCCCCAGCCTGGCCGCATCCTTTTCACGATCCGGCAGGACGGATTTCACTGCCGTCAACAAAAAGGCGGCAAATTCCTTCACATCCCCCACACTGTAAACATCGGCTTTTTTTGAAAGCCCCAGGGAAGCAACATTGGTATCACACTGGATTAATTTGGCATGTTCGGGCCAATAGTCAATATCATACTGGGGCAGTGTGCCGAACGGCCCTAAGCGGGTGCCCAGGGCAATGATCAGGTCCGCTTTTTTCAGGATGCGCATGGCTGCCTTGGAACCGCAATACCCGATGGGACCGCATGCCAGTTCATGGCTTGCAGGGAACGTGTCGTTGTGAAGATAGGTGTTGCACACCGGCGCGGTGAGGTATTGCGCCAGGGCCGCAACCTCTTTGCCGGCATCAGCCTGACACACCCCGCCGCCGGATATAATTACGGGATACCGTGCCTGTCTGATAAGATCAGCCGCTTTTTCAATATCTGCCATACTGCCCGGTCCCCTTGAAATCAACGGGGTCTGATAAATCTCATCATCACAGATCCCGTAAAAATGATCCCTGGGGATATTGAACTGGGCAGGACCATTCATGTTTTTGGCCATATAAAAACAGCGGCGGGCCAGTTCAGCCATGCGGACCCCGCTGGGAATCCGGACCTGGAATACCACGGATTTTTCAAACATGGCCATCTGGTCCAGTTCCTGAAATCCACCGGTACCAAGGCCAAGGGAACCGGTTTCAGGGGTAATGGCCACCACGGGGGAGTGGGCCCAGAAAGCGGCTGTCAACGCGGAAACAAAATTGGCGGCCCCTGGTCCGTTCTGGGCAATGCATGCCTGGGGCCTGCCAGTGATCCTGGCATATCCGTCTGCCGCGTGGCAGGCTGCCTGTTCATGGGCCACCGGCACAAAACGGATACCGGCTGCCGGAAACAGATCCAGCGCATCCATAAAAGCAGAGCCCACAATGCCGAACACATGTTCCACCCTTTCTGCCGCAAGGGTTTCCACCAATGCCTCGCTGGGTGTCATTCTGGCCATATCCTTACCTCCTGAAAAAAAGAAAAAACAGCAGCAGGCGCATTTCGTATCCCCTGATCCACCATTTGCATATCAAGCCATTTCATATATCAGCCTTTTTTTTCTGTCAAGACGCATACCACCAGATCTGGATATTTGCCATAGCAGCATACCCGCTATGGGGAGCCCCTGGTGGTGTCCTGTGAACGGACCGTCAGATTCGGAGGGGGCCGGTGAAAAAAATTAACGCTTGAAAAAAAACAGCCAAGCCCATACACTCCGTCAGATCAAATTGTTGATTATTTTTTTAATCAGATATTTTTCAGGAGATGTGTATGAAAACCCCTATCAACCGTGAAATTGTCAAACAGGAAATTGATAAAATGGGCCTGGAGTCAGTGGGCCTGGCATCCATTCGGGAATTGAACCGGATCGTCAACAATATTGAAAATGCCGCCGGCGACCAGTTCATCCGCATGGAAATGGGGGTGCCGGGCCTGGCACCGCCGCAGATTGCCGTTGATGCGGAAATTGAAGCCTTACAACAGGGGGTGGGGTCCAAATATCCGCCCTTTGACGGCATCCCCCAGCTGAAAACCGAAATATCCACCTTTGTGAAAAATTTTGTGAATGTGGACATTCCTGCGGAATCCTGCTTTCCCACAGTGGGGTCCATGCAGGGGTGTTACATGGCCATGATGTGCTGTGCCAGGCGCATCAAAGGCAAAGACCGCATATTGTTTATCGACCCGGGATTTCCCGTGAACAAGCACCAGGCAAGGGTACTGGGACTTCCCTATGCCCATTTTGACGTGTATGAATACAGAGGGAACAAACTGGGAGCCAAGCTGGAAACCTATCTGGAAAAAAATGATGTGGCCGCCATCATGTATTCCAATCCCAACAATCCGGCCTGGATCTGTTTTACCGAAAAAGAGCTGGAAATCATAGGCA
>Ga0102943_1000365_pt1 | contig 30592 bp, 26 predicted proteins | sample SalPonC_black_MG_FD_78174 | JGI IMG/M metagenome (GOLD analysis project Ga0102943, IMG submission 78174) | Salt pond soil microbial communities from South San Francisco under conditions of wetland restoration - Salt Pond MetaG... | ecosystem: Environmental > Aquatic > Marine > Intertidal zone >...
CATCAAAGGGGGACCCAGGGCCCTTCGGGTGGCTTCCAGAAGAAGGATGATCCCGATCACCGAAACCACCAGATCAAATTGGGTCGGCAAACCGGGCCGGGTTGAGAGTTCTGAATAAAACAGATACAGATAGGCCGAACAAAAGGCGGCAACCAGGGCCAGCGCCCAGTCCTGAACCGGAATATAGTTCCGCGGCGAGGATTTAAATGTGGGATAGGCTGTATAGGCCAGGAACATGGCAAAGGCCAGGTGAATGGCCCGGGCTTCTGACGCGTTAAGAACAAAAATATTAAAAATAAATGGAAGCGGGGAAGCATACCATAGCTGAAACAGGGTCCATGTCAGGGGGACAAAAAAGAGAATGGATTTGGGCAGTCTGCCCACCGGCTGTCTGGCCCCGGTATCTGCTTCGGCAATCATCTCCTGCAGCTTGCCCTCTTGAACTGCAGCGCCTTGAGTCTGGGTCATTGTGGCAACTCCTTCATGGAAAAAAACCGTGATGTATTGAAAAGGAAACAACCAGGACACAAATGTGCGGCCCTTGCCCCAAAAAGGCGCAGAGGCCGCACATCAGTATTGCCAAAGGCTACATCAGACCGGCTTCTTTGTAGTATTTGACAGCGCCGGCATGAAGGGGAGCAGACAGGCCGTCTTTGACCATCTCCTCTTTTTTCAGAACGCCAAATGCAGGATGAAGTCTTTTGAACTGATCAAAGTTTTCAAATACGGCTTTGACCACTTCATAAATTACTTTTTCAGGGACAGCACTGGAGGTCACAAACGTGGCACCCACGCCAAAGGTCTTGGTATCGGTATCTGTTCCTCTGTACATGCCACCAGGGATAGTGGCGGTTCTATAATACCCGTTGTCGGCAACCAGTTTTCTAACAAAAGCATTGTCAACAGTCACCAGAGTGGCATCGCAGGAGGTTGTTGCCTCTTTGATAGACCCATTGGGGTGACCAACAGAGTATACAAATGCATCTATCTTATTATCGCACAGGGCGCTGGACTGTTCGGCGGGTTTCAGTTCTGAGGCCAGTTTGAAATCTGCCTTTGTCCAGTTCATGCCTGCCATAAGCCGTTCCATGAGTACCCGCTGGCCGGAACCGGGGTTGCCGATATTGACGCGGTTGCCCTTGAGGTCTTTGAAGGTCTTGATACCGGAATCGGCACGGGCCACAACGGTAAACGGTTCAGGATGAACAGAGAAGATGGCTCTAAGCGCTTTATTGGGACCCTGATCCGCAAACTGCCCTGTCCCATGGTAGGCCTGATACTGAACATCTGACTGGGCAACACCCATGTCAAGCTCACCGGCTCTGATGGTATTCACATTATATGCGGACCCGCCAGTGGACTCGACCGAGCACCGGATGCCGTGAACTTTTCTGCCCTTGTTCACCAGGCGGGCAATGGCGCCGCCAGTGGGATAGTAAACCCCTGTTACCCCGCCGGTACCGATGGTGACAAAAGTCTGATCAGAGGCCTGTGCCGGGGAAGATCCCAGAAAAAGAACCATGCCGAACAATGCTGCAGTTGCAAGTACCAAAAGTTTTTTCATCTTACCCTCCTTAAAGAAGTTTAGGTTTCTATGGTGGCTTAAAATTTGTTTTGGCAGCGGGCGGCTGCCCCTAAGTTCCCTCCTTTCATTAGTCATTAATTTCGGTTTTTTGGAATCCAAAACCTGTTTTACAAACAGATTATTAGAAAATGGCTATCTAAATCTAAATCTAAATCTAAATAGCAAGTCATGTGCCACACCCTAAAACAGGGTGTTTAGGTTCATAAGAATCATCGTTTTTTGATGAAATCATCAAAAAAAAAGCCAGAGACCTGTCAACTGCAACAGGGTCGCCTGTGAAGGTTCTGCGAAGAAATTTGAGCATATGGTCAATTTTGAGCCTTTAATCAACACCGCTTGAACACTGCCCAGGCAGATAAAATGGACCGTACCGCGTTTGATTCTGATTGTAAAGTCTTAATATTACAGGGTGTCATCCCGGCTTTCTTTCTTGACTTTCGATAAAAATTGGCTTATTTGCTCAAAACTTAGACTTTGTGCAACACTTACCCCTTGACCCCCTGGCTAAATTGCCTTGAAAGGAGATCGGTTTCAGTACCGAAACTTACCCATGAATCCGGAAATTACCGCCTATATTATGGACAATCGGTCCGCATTGTTCTCTTTGCTTGAAGAACTGGTTTTGATCCAGAGTCACTCCTGGAACAAGGCCGGTGTCGACAGGGTGTCCGCACGGATTGCCGCTGAAATGAAGCCAATGGGATTTTCCTGTAAGTTTTCAAAATCTTCCACCTATGGAGACACCCTTGTTGCCCGGTCCCCGGCCTGGGACCGGAACAAAAAACAGATTCTCATCACCGGCCACATGGATACGGTTTTCCCCGAGGACAGCGGGTTCAACTGGTACAAGGAAAGCACAACCCAATGTTTCGGTCCAGGGGTCGCCGACATGAAAGGCGGGCTTGTGGTGGGTATTTTTGCCCTCAAAGCCCTTCACCATCTGGGGCGCCTGGATCAGATTCCTGTGACCTTTATCTTTAACAGTGACGAGGAAATCGGGTCTCCCAGTTCTCGGGCGCTCATCCAAGAAGAGTCCAAAAGATCCCGGCTGGCCTATGTCCTTGAAGCCGGGGGATTGTCCAATGAAATCGTCACCGGGCGAAAGGGCAATTTTTCATTGAACCTGACCATCACGGGCAAGGCCGGCCATGCCGCCTTTGCAGGACCGGCCAAGGCCAGTGCCATTCTTGAGCTGGCCCATAAAACCCTGGCCATTGAAGCCATGAACCAGCCGGACCAGGGGATCTGCGCCAATGTGGGAACTATTCAAGGAGGCATCGGACCCAACACAGTGCCGGATAAGGCCCAGGCCGCCCTGGACTTCAGGTTTCCCACCCCTGAAGATGCCCGGAAAATCAAGGCCCGGTTTACCCAGATTATCGAAACCATGACCGTGCCGGGAACCGCCTCGCAAATGACGATCAAATCCAGTCGGCCGGCCATGCCCCAGAGTGATGGCAACATCTGGCTGTTCCGGCAGATCCGGGACATTGCCCTGGACCTGGGAGTTTCCATCACCCAGGAACTGCGCCAGGGCGTTTCCGATGCCAATATTATCGCCAAAAGCAATATCCCGGTTGTGGATGGCCTAGGCCCTGTCGGGGCCAAGGATCACAGTGAAGAGGAGTACATTGACAAGGCCAGCCTCTGGGAACGCACCCTTTTATTTGCCCATGTCCTGGCCCTGGTTTAGGAAAATGTTCAGGGCTGTTCTGGTATCTGGCCTTCTGGCCGCTGCGCTGGTTTCAGGCCCGGGGTGTTCGGCTCCCCCAGAATCTTTGACTGACACCAGAGAGACCCTGGCGGGCATCATTCAGGATGGTATTACCGTTCCCCAATTTCCCAGTGCAGCAGACCAGTTGAACTACGCCAGGTCGGGATTGGCCGGCAGACAAGAAAAAATGGCCGCGTTACGGGCGGTAAAGACCCTTTTTGGACAGGATCGCATGGCATGCGGCCAGGCCGCCCTCGGGCTGGCCTATCTTCATCTGGAGCCCCAGTACCGATTTGCCTCTGACCTGGATATCCAACGGGCAATCAAGGATTTTCAAGCCGTGGCAAACCAATACCAGGACCTGCCGGATGTCCAGGCCAAGGCCCTGTGGTATCTGGGCTGGATTCATACAGAACTTGCGCAGGATTTGAAAAAGGCAATGGGGTATTATTGGCAGGTGGCCAAAGCGTTTGACCATATCCCGCTGAGCCTATCCCATACAGCCCCCTGGGTCACCCTTGTCTATGGACTGGAACCGGTCCATAAAATGCCTCAGGCTCCGGAAAAAGACTGGGCACAGGTGGCCCTGCTGGAAATCGTCCGCCACAGTCCTGACACCGGCGAGGCCATTGCAGCAATTCACCTGCTTTTGGACCGGTATCCGGCCTCACAGGCCGCAGGTCTTGCCTTAAAGCATATGCTGGCAGACCCGGTTCTTGCCCCTCATGCCCAGGCCCCGGCTGCTGACTACCTGGCCAAAAAGCCTGCAAATCCCTATCTGGCACGGGACATCCAAACCCTGGCCAAGGCAGCGGCTCCATGAGTTTTTTTCCTCCGGCCAGCCGCTTCATGCACTCGTTCAGGATCCGGATCTTTCTGGCAATGACCCTGATCATCGTTATGGTGATTCCGGGTACAGGGTATTTTTGTTATCTTCAGGCCACTCGTATCATCCAAAAACAGATGCAGGAATTTGCCGTGGGCTCGGCGGACCAGATCTCCAAGCGGGTAGAATCGTTTTTGTCCCGGCACACCTTTAATGTCAAACTGATCAAGGCCTTTTTTGAAGCCGGCCTCATCGACATGGGCGATGACAGGGAAATCCTGCGGTACTTCAGTCTGTTCCAAAAGGGTCATCCCGAATTTTTCAACATCACCTTTGGGGATGAAAACGGGCGGTTTCTCATGTCTCCGGCCCAGATTCCCGAGGTCAATAAAACCTTTGACCCCAGGGTCAGACCCTGGTACCAGGGGGCCTTGACCTCCCTGACCACCCACTGGACCGATGTTTACCTGTTTGCCTCCACCCAGAAGCCCGGCATGACAGTGTCAGTGCCCATCTATGACGATACCAGGCATCTTCAGGCGGTGTGCGGCATTGACATTGACATCTCTTCTTTTTCACGGTTTCTTCAGGGCATCAAAATCGGCAGCCAGGGGGTGGCCTATATTTTTGACCGGGAAAACGGCCGCATCATTGCCCATCCCGCCCTGGCCCGCCGCCCCTGGCAGTCCTTTCACATAGATCTGCTCCGGCAGGTGCACCAGGAGCTGAAGGGTCAGGGCCAGCGGTTCGGCATTACCCAATACCAGGGCTCCCGGTATTTTACCGCCTACACCCACTATCCGGACAGCCGGTGGACCGTAGGGGTCACCCTGCCTGTTTCCGACCTGTTTGAAAATGTCCAGTCTATCCGCCGGGCCATCATCTCTCTGGTGGTGGGTGGTATCCTCTTGGCCAGCCTGCTGTCCTATCTTATCGCCATGACCATTGTCAGGCCCCTGACCCGTCTGAAACAGGGAATCGAGCGCATTGCCAGCGGGGATCTTGACCATAAGGTGGCCATCAATGATCCGGATATTGCGGCTGCCCTGGCACGGTCATACAACCAGATGGCTGCCTCCTTGAACCAGAGCACCCGTGAACTCAAGCAGACCTATGAGGCCCTGGCCCAAAAAAAGAAACTGGCAGCTGTGGGCCAGATGACCGCAGGCATTGCCCATGAGATTAAAAATCCTCTGGGCATCATCCAGGGGGCTGCCCAGGTCACGGCCAATCCGGACCGCCCCAAAATGATGCGGGAACAGGCGGCCCGGTTCATCATGGATGAGGTAGAGCGCCTGAACCACACCCTCACGGTTTTCCTGGATTTTGCCAAACCCCCCTCTCCCCGGTTCACGGCTGTGGATCCGGTAATGGCTGTCCGCAATATCCTGGACACCCTTGAACTGCAGTATCCCTGCCACAGGTTCATTTTGACCCCTTCAGGGGATATTCCTTTGATCCGTGCCGATGCCGACCAGCTGCGCCAGATCTTTTTAAACCTGTTCATCAACGGAATCCAGGCCATGCCGGAAAACGGCAGTCTTGAGGTCAGGATGTCATCCAATGCCTTGGATACGGGCCGACCACAGGTAACCATCAAGATTATTGACCAGGGAACCGGTATTTCCCAAGAGCAGCTTCAAACCATATTTGACCCCTTTGTCAGCTTCAGGGATCAGGGGATCGGCCTTGGACTTTCCGTGGTATCCCAGATCATGAAAATCCACGGGGGAGATATTGATGTTGACAGCACCCCGGGCAGAGGGTCCCGGTTTATCCTGAACTTTCCCGTTGAAAAGGAGGTGCGCCATGCCGCCCCAGATTCTGCTGATTGAAGACGAAGACCGCATGCGCCAGGTCATTGCCATGCAGCTTTCCGACCTTGACCTGACCATCCTTGAAGCTTCGGACGGCCACCAGGGGCTGGAACTTCTGGAAAACCAGCCGGTGAACCTGGTGATTACAGACCTGAAACTGCCAAAGGTCTCGGGCATGGATGTCCTGGCAAAGGTCAGGGAAACAGACTCTGAAATCCCTGTGATCATAATCACAGCCTATGGGTCCATAGAAAATGCGGTCAAGGCCATCAGGAAAGGGGCCTTTGATTATGTGACCAAACCCTTTAAAGAAGAGACACTGCGGGAATCGGTGAAAAAGGCCCTGAAAATGTCCCGACTGACCCATGAGGTCAGGCACCTGCGCCAGGAGATCGAAAGCCAGTACACGTTTAAAAAAATTGTGGGGTCTTCTCCCAAAATCTGTGAGATCCTGGAACTGGCCGGATCAGTTTCCCATACAGACACCACGGTGCTGATCACAGGAGAGAGCGGAACCGGAAAAGAATTGCTCAGCAGAGCCACCCATATGAACTCTCCCCGGTCCTCGGGTCCTTTTTCCACAGTAAATTGTGCGGCCATCCCCTCTTCCCTGCTTGAGGCCGAGCTGTTCGGGTATGAAAAAGGGGCCTTTACCGGTGCCCACCGCAAACAAAAGGGCAAGTTTGAGATGGCCTCCGGGGGTACCCTTTTCCTGGATGAGATCGGGGACATGGCCCTGAAAACCCAGGCCAAGTTTTTAAGAATACTTGAAACCCGGGAGTTTGAACGGCTGGGGGGCCGGCAGACCATTAAAACCGATGTGAGGATCATCGCTGCCACCAACAAAGACCTGTGGGCCATGGTCCAAAAAAAGACGTTCAGAGAAGACCTGTTTTACCGAATCAACGTATTTCCCATCCACATCCCTTCTCTGCGGGAACGCAAACAGGACATCCCCACTCTGTGCTCCCATTTTATCAACGAGTTTTCAAAGGCCTTTGGCCGAAAAGCCCCCGCCCTCAGTGCCAAGGGCCTTGAAAAACTTGTGGCCTATGACTGGCAGGGCAATATCCGGGAGCTGAAAAATGTGCTGGAACGGGCCATGATCCTCACCTCCGGCAACCAGATCAATGCAGCCCAGCTGATTCTCAACCCTGTCCAGGAAAAACCCTTTGACACCCTGCCCCTGGACCGGGTCATCCCCATGATTATCCGGGATTGCGGCATGGGACTGGAGGCCCTGGAGCGGCGGTGCATCTGCTGGGCCATGGCAGAGGCCGGGAACAACGTGTCCAAGGCAGCGCGCATTCTTGGCCTTTCCCGGGCGACCCTCAGGTATCGGCTTGAAAAGCTTGACCAGACCCCGTGATCCGCCAGCAAAGCCTCACCTGCGTTGTGGGCTTTAGCCTGCGTTGTGGGCTTTAGCCTGCGTTGTGGGCGTTAGCCGACCTTGCTGCCCCGGCCCCGGTATAGTCGGTCTCACCTATTGACTGGTCAGCTTGATCTCGATTCGTCTGTTTTTCTGAAGGGCCTCAGGGGTGTTGGCAGGGTCGATGGGATAATATTTGCTGAACCCGGCCGCGGCCATGCGGTTCCCCGGGATACCCTGGCTGTTGAGGTAGCGGACCACTGATACCGCCCGGGCCACGGAAAGCTCCCAGTTAGAGGCAAAGCGATCGTTGTTGATGGGGACCCGGTCGGTATGGCCGTCGATACGCAGGATCCAATTGATCTCTTGGGGAATCTTTCCAGCCACATCCAGCAGGGTTTCTGCCAGGCGAAAGAGATGGTCCCGGCCGGCAGCTTCAAGGGTGGCAGAGCCCGAGGCAAAGAAAAGGCCGGCCTGGAAAACAAAGCGGTCGCCCTGGATCTTCACGGCAGGGTTGTCCTTGAGGATGGCCTGAAGGCGGCCGAAAAACTCTGACCGGTATTTCTCCAGCCGGTTCACCTTCCGGGCCAGGGCAATGTTCAGCTGTTTGCCCAGCTCCGCGATCTTTTCGTCTTTTTTCTCTCCCTGCTTTCGGCTGGCTGCAAGGGCATTTTGTATGGTGCCCAATTGTTCCCGAAGCCGGGAGAGCTGCTCTGAGAGAAAGGCCATTTCTGCCCGGGCATCGGCGGAAAGGCTGCGGGCCTCTGCCAGGGCGGTTTTCTGTGAGCTGACCACGGCAGAGAGGGCCTGAATCCGGATATCCCGGTCATCGATCTCTTCCTGGGCCAGCAGGGTCCGCTCCTGCTCTTGGGCCAGTTCTGCGGCAAGTTTCTTGGACCGGTCCCGAAGGTCTCCGGCCTGGGCCTGGCTTTTGGACAAAGCCCCGCTGAGATCCCCCACCTTTTTTTCAAGTTCCGCTCTCAGGGTCCTTAGGGCATCAATATCCTCGCTGAGGCTGGCCATGGTCAGCAGCTGGGTTTTGATCTGCGCCTGATCCGAAACAGCCTGGGTCTCAAGGTGCGCCACCTTTTCTTTTAACACCATCCGATCCTCGGAAAGGGCGATGATGGTATCATTTAAGCCCTCAATTTTTCCGGACAGCTGAACAGTCTTTTCCTTTTCAAGCCCAAGAAGCTCTGACAGCTGAGCCACCTGGCTGTTAAGGCGGCTCAGTTCACTTTCCTGGGTGTTCAGCATACGGGTCAACAGGAACTGGGCGATCACAAAGACCATAAGAATAAAAATCACCACCATGAGCAGAGCAGATAAGACATCCACATAACCCGGCCAGGCAGTGATGGGGCTTGATATCCGTCGTGAGCGGCCCATGGCGTCCCTCTATTGCCCTGAACCGGATTGGGGCTTCTTTGGCTGGCGCGGCCTTAACAGGGCCTGCATCTGCCGGTTGTTCTGCTGCATCTGGCCGACCAGCGCCTTTAAACTGGCGTTGAGCTCCTCGAGCTGGGCGTTGCCGGTTTCTCCCCCTCTTGGCGCTTCCTCATCAGTATCCACCAGACGGGTCACCCCGGAGAGCCACTCCTCCATCTCATTGAAAAACCGATTCTGAGCATGGCCGGCTTGGATATCCACAAACCCCAAAATCAAGGACCCTCCCAGCCCGAAAAGAGAGGAACTAAAGGCGGTTCCCATGCCGGCCAGGGGGGTGGCCAGGCCCTGCTTGAGCTGGTCAAAGAGGGTTGTAAAATCTTCCCCGCCTGCGCTGAGGCCGTTGATCACCTGCCCCACCGTGCCAATGGTCTGCAGCAGCCCCCAAAAGGTCCCCAAAAGCCCCAGAAAGACCAGCAGACCGATCATGTATTTGGAATTTTCCCGGGTCTCGTCCAGCCGGTCCCGAATACTGTCCAGCACCGTTCTCAGAGATCCTGCAGAGAGATGGAACCGGTCCCGGTGAATCTCCTCCAGGTGCCGGGCCAGCGGAGACAGCAGCAAAGAGGGCTCTGCCACGGAAAGCCCTGGGTCCCCGGTCCTGAAAATCTTGATCCATTTAATTTCAGGCTCCAGGCGGATAATCTGAAAGATATTGATAGCAATGCCCACGACCAGGGCCGCAAATATGAGCAGGTTAAATCCCCAGTTGGCCATGAAGGCTGATTTGAGCGGCTGAATCAGCAGACCGCAGACCCCGGCCACTGCAACAAGATAGATGATGGTCAGGTAAAGGTAGTGACGCGGATTTGTCATAGACGTCCATACTCCTTAAATTGGGAGATTTATTCCGGCAGGACCCCTGCCCTGTTTGCCCGGACCTTACAACTTCCCGTGTAACAGATTTTTCCCGGTAACAAAAGGACTAAGGCCGGAAAGAGGATCAATCGGTCTTCAGCACAGACAAAAACGCAGACTGAGGAATTTCAACGGCGCCCACCATCTTCATGCGTTTTTTGCCTTTTTTCTGTTTTTCCAGCAGCTTTCTCTTCCGGGAGATGTCCCCGCCGTAGCATTTGGCAGTGACATCCTTGCGAAAGGCGGAGATGGTTTCCCGGGCTATGATTTTGCCGCCGATGGCCCCCTGGATGGGGATCTTGAACTGCTGTTTGGGAATTTCCTCTCTCAGTTTTTTACAGGCGGTCCGGGCCTTGGCCTCGGCCTTGTCCCTGTGGATGAGCATGGACAGGGCATCCACCCGCTCCATATTAATGAGAAAGTCCAGTTTCACCAAATCGGTCTCCTGGTAGCCGGCAATTTCATAGTCAAAGGAACCATACCCCTGGGTCACGCTTTTGAGCCGATCGTAAAACTCATACACGACTTCGGCCAGGGGCAGGGTAAATTTCATCTCCATGCGGTTGGAGGTAAGATATTGGTAATTGGTGGACACGCCCCGAAATTCATGGCAGACCTGCATCACGCTGCCCATGTACTTGTCCGGGACGATGATGGAGGCCTTGATAAAGGGCTCTCTTACCCTGGTGATTTCGGCCGGGTCCGGGTATTCTGTCGGGTTGTCAATGATTTTGACGTCTCCGTTGGAATAGGTGATTTCATACTGCACCGAGGGAGAGGTCAAGATCAGGGAGATGCCATACTCTCTTTCCAGGCGCTCCTGGACCACCTCAAGGTGGAGCAGGCCCAAAAACCCGCAGCGGTAGCCAAAGCCCAGGGCTGCAGAAGCATCCTTTTCATATATCAGAGCGGCATCGTTGAGCTTGAGTTTTTCCAGGGCCTCGGTAAGGACTTCATAGTCGTCCGATGCCACCGGATACATAGAGGAAAAGACCACGGGAGTTGGCTCCCTGAATCCTCCCATGGCTTGATCGCAGCGCTGATCAGGCTTGGTGACCGTGTCACCGATTTTTACGTCGGCAATGGTCTTGATCCCCGCGATAAAATACCCCACCTGGCCGGCGTCCAGGCTGTCCTGGGGAATGCGCTGGATCTGGAACAAACCGACTTCCTCAACCTTGTACTGGGCCCGGTTGGACATGAGCTCGACTTTATCACCTTTGGATATTGAGCCTTCCAAAATCCTGAAATGGACAATGGTCCCCCTGAAAGTATCATAGTGGGAGTCAAAGATCAGGCCCTTGAATTTGCCTGTGTTTTCAACGACCGGGGCTGGAATATGCTTGATGATAGCCGGAAAGAGCGTGTCAACGCCGGTCCCATTTTTGGCCGATACCAGCAGGGCCATGTCAGGATCCAGGCCCAGATCCTCTTGAATCTGATCCTTTACCCAGTCGATCTCAGCCGAGGGCAGGTCTATCTTGTTGATCACGGGAATGATTTCAAGATCGTGCTCCATGGCCAGATAAAGGTTGGCCAGGGTCTGGGCCTCAACCCCCTGGCTGGCATCTGCAAGGATCAGGGCCCCTTCACACGAGGCCAGGGCCCGGGAGACCTCATAGGAGAAATCCACATGCCCTGGCGTATCAATGAGGTTGAGCAGGTATTGGGTACCGTCATCAGCCGTATAGGGAAGGGTCACGGTCTGGGATTTGATGGTGATACCCCGCTCCCGTTCAATATCCATGGAATCCAGGATCTGATCCTTCATGTCACGATCTTCGATAATACCGGACAACTGGATCAGGCGGTCAGACAGGGTGGATTTGCCATGATCAATGTGGGCAATGATACTAAAATTTCTTATATATTGATGTTCTACCTTCAATTGGGCTCCAAACTAAGAGTTGACAAACCGTTGGCTTCTGGCTAATTTTGAATTCGTATATGTATCAACTGCGCCTGAAAGTGTCAAGATTAAGGCGTTTGCATACCCAACCCGTGACCGGGGAGAATTCCATGGGACACACCGTCCTGATTGTTGATGATGATCTTGCCATCAAGGAATCTGTAGAGGAATACCTCACCTTGATGTCCTATGAGGTTAAAAGTGCCCATAATGCACAGCAAGCCCTTGAAATCCTGAAGACCTTTGAGGCTGAAGTGGTCCTTACCGATATCATGATGCAGGGCATGGACGGCCTGGAACTGACCCGCCTGATCAAAGAAAAGCACACGGCCGATGTCATGGTCATGACCGGCTACTCTGCCGACTACTCGTATGAGAAGGCCATCAATGCCGGCGCCAGCGATTTCGTTTTCAAGCCCTTTCGGTTTGAGGAACTGGATTTAAGGATCAAACGGGTCCTGCGGGAGTCTGCCTTTAAAAAAGAGCGGGCCAGGCTTCTGGAAAAGATGGAGCAGCTGGCCATCACCGACGCGTTGACCGGGCTGTATAACTCCCGCCAGTTTTTCCATCAGATCAAACAGGAAATTCAGCGGTACGAAAGGTATTCCCGGTCCCTTTCCCTGCTTATCCTGGATATTGATTTTTTTAAGCACTACAACGACACCTGGGGGCACCTGGAGGGCGATGAGGTGCTCCAGCGCATTGGCCACGTCATCAATTCCTGCATGCGGTCCATGGACACGGCCTACCGCTACGGCGGCGAAGAGTTTGCCATTCTGCTGCCGGAAACCGGCCTGAAAAAAGCCTGTCTGGTGGGAGAGCGTATCCGAAATTACATCGCCCAGGAGGTCTTTGCCCCGGCCCAAGGGCAATCCCAGGGGGTTACCGTCTCACTCGGGGCTGCAGAACTTAAAACCGAAGAAACGTTCAGCGAATTCATCCGGCGGGCTGACATGGCCCTGTACAAATCCAAAAAGACCGGACGAAACAAACTCAGTACTGCATCATAACGGCCTTTATGTCAGGCAATGCGCATGCTCATATCCACGGATCTTGCCTGGTGGGTCAGGGCCCCGCATGAGATAACATCCACCCCGGTGGCTGCAATGGGGTTCAGGGTGGAAAGGCTGACATTCCCGGAGGCTTCCACCAGGGCCCGGCCGTTGATCAGGGCCACGGCCTTGGCCATGGCCGCAAAATCCATATTGTCCAGCATGATCACATCGGCATTGGCTGAAATCGCCTGGGTGACCTCATCCATGCAGGACACCTCCACCTCTACCTTCATCAGATGGGAGGTCCTTGATTTAACTGCCAGAACCGCCTTTTCAAGGGAACCTGCCACGGCGATGTGATTGTCTTTTATCAAAATGCCGTCATACAGGGCAAAGCGGTGGTTGAACCCGCCGCCGGCCCGGACAGCATCTTTTTCCAGAACACGCCACCCCGGGGTGGTCTTTCGGGTGTCCACCAAACGGACATGCGGATATTCCAAGGCATTGACATATGTCCGGGTCAAGGTGGCGATGCCGGACAGGCGCTGCAGAAAATTCAGGGCGACCCGTTCGGCCTTGAGCAAACCTGCAAGGTCGCCTCTCACCTCAAGAACGGTCATGCCTTTGGACACCTTTTGCCCGTCTTTGACCCTGGGGGTCACCACAAGGCCCGGGTCAACAAGGGCAAACACACGCCGGGCAACAGCCATCCCCGCCACCCAGAAATCTTCTTTGGCCACAATGACGCCAGACCCGTCCCTGGGCTCAGGCAGGATGCCCTCGGTGGTCACATCACCGAGTCCTGAATCCTCAAACAGGGCCAGGTGGATAATCTGGTCTATAAGGTCCACAATATCATCCTCTATGCCAGGGATTTAATCCGCTCAAGATTGGCGTTGACCTTTTCATGCTTTTCCGCCAGTTCATCGTGCTGGGCCTTTACCTTGTCAATGACCGCTTCAGGGGCCTTGTCCAAAAAGGCGTCGTTGTTGAGCCGTTTCTGGATGCCGGTCAACTCCTTGGTGGTCTTTTCAAGTTCCTTTGCCAGCCGTTTGATTTCCTTGTCAAAATCAATGACCCCTTCCAGGGAAACATAACAGGTGGCATTGCCGGTCACAGAGGTGGCAGCAGACTGGGGCAGGCTGTCTGCATTGCAGAAAAACAGGCTTTCCAAAGTGGCCAGGTTGACAATGACGGATTTATTCTCTGCAATGAGCAGTTTTTCAGCCTCATCCTCTGTGTGGACCAGCACCTTGATTTTCATAGAGGGCTGGATATTCATCTCGCTTCTGACATTCCGGATGCCGGAAATCAGATCAAAGATAAAGCCCATCCGTTTTTCAGCATCCTCATCCCGGCGGCTGTTGTAAATATCTGTGTCATAGGGAAAATTCGCCGTCATCACAGAGCCCTGGGTTGCCGGAAGAATCTGAAAGATCTCTTCGGTGACAAAGGGCATAAAAGGATGCAGCAGGATCAGAATCTCTTCCAATACCCTGGAAAGAACAGCCCGGGTATTATTCCGCCGGCAGGTGCCCTCTTTTTCATAAAAACAGGGTTTGGCCATTTCCAGGTACCAGTCACAGAACTCGTGCCAGACAAACTGGTATACGGCTGAGGCAGCCTCGTTAAACTTATACCCTTCTATGCCTTGCCTGACCGCCAGACTGGTGGCTGCCAGGCGGCACAGGATCCAGCGATCCGGCAGGGTCAGCTTGTCGCTGTCTATCTGTGTATCTTTAGGGGTTATGTGCATCAGGGCGAAGCGGGAGGCGTTCCACAGCTTGTTGACAAAGTAACGGTATCCTTCTACCCGGGATTTGGACATTTTAACGTCCCGGCCCTGGGCGGCAAAGGCGGCAAGGGTAAACCGGAAAGCATCTGCTCCGTACTCGTCAATGACCTCAAGGGGATCAATCACGTTGCCCTTGGACTTGGACATCTTTTTGCCGTGCTCGTCCCGGACCAGGGCGTGGATATACACGTCCTTGAAAGGCACTTGGTCTTCCATGAAGTGGGTGCCCATCATCATCATCCGGGCCACCCAGAAAAAGAGGATGTCAAAGCCGGTGACCAGGACATTGGTGGGGTAAAAGGTCTTGAGCAACTCGGTTTTTTCCGGCCATCCCATGGTGGAAAAAGGCCACAGGGCAGAGGAAAACCAGGTGTCAAGCACATCGGTTTCCTGAACAATGGCTTTACAGCCGCAGGTCGTACATTCTGTGGGATCAGTCTCTTCCACGATAACGGCCTTGCAGTCCGGGCATTTCCACACCGGTATCCGATGGCCCCACCAGATCTGCCGGGAGATGCACCAGTCACGGAGATTGTCCATCCAATCAAAATAGGTCTTGTTCCAATTTTCCGGAACAATGGTGGTCCGGCCGGAACGAACGGCTTCAGAGGCTTTTTCCGCCAGGGGGCCAACCTTGACGAACCACTGCTTGGAAATAGAAGGCTCCACATCGGTGTGGCAGCGGTAGCAATTGCCCACAGAGTGCTTCAAGGGCTCTTTTTTCTCCAGCAGCCCCAGTTTTTCCAAAGCAGCAACGGCCTGCTTGCGGCACTCAAACCGGTCCAGCCCCTGAAACTGCCCTGCCCCGTCGTTCATGATGCCGTCATCATCAATGACCTTGGGCTTTTCCAGTCCGTGTTTTTCCCCCAGGTCAAAGTCGTTGGGGTCGTGGGCAGGGGTGACCTTGAGGGCGCCGGTACCAAATTCCGTGTCCACGTAGGTGTCCTTGATAATAGGGATCATCCGGTCCACCAGGGGCAGACAGATTTGTGTCTCTGTCATGTCCTTGAACCGTTGGTCTTCGGGGTTCACGGCCACAGCCGTGTCTCCGAACATGGTTTCCGGCCGGGTGGTGGCCACAGTCAATCCCTTTTTTCCCCCTGGTTTAAACGGGTAACGGATATAGTAAAGGTAGGCGTCTTTTTCCTCATACTCGACTTCAAGGTCTGCCAGGGCGGTTTTGCACCGGGGACACCAGTTGATGATATACTGGCCCTCGTAAATCAACCCCTCTTTGTAAAGACGGACAAAAACCTTGCGCACAGCATCGGAAAGGCCCTCGTCCATGGTGAACCGCTCCCGGTCCCAGTCGCAGGAGGCCCCCAGGCGTTTGAGCTGGTTTATAATGGCCCCGCCAGACTCTTTCCGCCACCGCCAGACTTCATCTATGAACTCTTTTCGGCCCAGCTGGTCCCGGGTCCTGCCCTGGGCAGCCAGCTTTCGTTCCACAACGTTCTGGGTGGCAATGCCGGCATGGTCCGTGCCCGGCACCCACAGAACGTTTTGTCCGAGGAGGCGGCGGTACCGGCACATGATGTCCTGGATGACGTTGTTCAGGGCGTGGCCCATGTGCAGAACACCGGTGACATTGGGCGGCGGGATTACAATAGAGAAGGGCGCCCGATCGCTTTTATCCTCAGCGCTGAAATACCCCTGTTCTATCCAGAATGCATACCATTTTTCCTCTATTCCCTTTGGATCATACCCTTTGTCAAGAGAATCCGAACCCATGATTATAACTCCTCAAACCCAATTAATGAAAAAAGGGGATTGCATCAATCCCCAGTACTTGTTTTACAATGCAAACCACCTTAGGTCAGGCATTGTCTATGTGATCTAAATCCCTTTGAAGCCCGGCTTTGATCTCGGCAATTTCCCTTTTAATCACCTTTTCAGTGACCTCAAAGAGAATCTGTTCAATCTGACGGGAAAATTTCTTTTCAACCACCCGTTCTATGGCTGCATCAAGCTGCTCCTTGGTGAAACCAGAAAGATCCGGCCCGGTCTGATCCGGGGAAACGGCAGCAGCCGCAGATTCCTGCAGTTTCTCCGGCAGGGCTGCCCCCGCTGCGTTTTCAAGTTCCAGCATGTCATCCTGATCCTCCGCCAGCTGGGTGAGTTCCAGGATATTATGATCCTCTTGAAGTGCGTCCTCTTCAACCACCTGAGTCAATTCGATGATATCGTCATTGCTGTCAGCCATAAATTCCCCGCTTAAGTCCATTTGCGCCTGTTTGGCTTTGACCCAGGAAATTATCACAAGCCCCGTAAAAGTGTCAACAAATTATACATCTGTCAATGGTGTTGGCCCCAACGCAAAAAGGCCCCTGACCAATAGAGTCAGGGGCCTTTGAAATCGTGGTGCCCAGGAACAGAATTGAACTGCTGACACGGGGATTTTCAGTCCCCTGCTCTACCGACTGAGCTACCTGGGCGCGTCAAATAACGCAAAACTTTATATGTTTTTTAAAATCGTAAGTCAAGAAAAAAATAAGGATACGGTTAGGATCTGCCGCTGCCCAGGTCCCCCAGCAGATACTGGACAAGGACAGCAGCGGTCAGGGCTGCGGTTTCCGCCCTCAGAATCCGGGGCCCCAGGCTGTAGGAACAAAACCCGGATGCTTCGGCCCTGTGGATCTCTTCTTTGGTAAAGCCGCCTTCCGGGCCGATGAGAACCACAGCCCGGGTGGACAAGGGGGATGCTTTGCCTCTGGCCAGGGCCAGGGGCTGCTCCCCAGCCTCCCAAAAGGCGATGCAATGGGTGGCATCGGCGGCCATCTCCAGCACCGCATCAAAGGCGCAGGGAAATAAAATTTTTACCTCACAGCTTCTCCGGCATTGCTTGAGGGACTCCCTGGCAATGGCCTGCCAGCGTTCATGGCGGCGCATCAGTTTTTCAGGGTCAGGACTTGGAACACAACGCTTCGAGAAAAACGGGACCCAGGCGGTCACCCCGATCTGGGTCAGTTCCCGGATAATGCCGTCCATTTTCTTGTCCTTGAGCATGGCCGAACATATGGTCAAATCAAGACTGGATTCGGTTCTGGAGGGGTCCTGGCGAATGATTTCCACCTCCACGGCATCCAGTAAGATCGCCCGCACCTGGCCCTGGTAATCGGTGCCTCTAGCGTCAGTCATGGAAACAGGATCGCCGGGCAAAAGCCGGAGCACCTTTCTCATATGCCGGGCATCCTGGCCCTTGATCTGGACCACAGGAACGTCTCCTTTTGGAGCGGACAAAATCTGATCAGGATCTATGGTGAATTTCTGCATGAATCTGCTCTGGTATCCGTTTTTTTTAAAATGAGTCCTTTGATTCTTATATAGTACAATGACATCCCTGTGACCAGCATTAAAACCATGTCCATATCCTCTCCAGGCATTGTTTCCAACCCTGAAATCATGGTATGAAAGTGCCCATGAAAACCAAACAAATTAATACAGGGCATATTATTCTGGCCTCTGCCTCCCCGAGACGAAAAGAACTTCTGGACAAAGCCGGTCTTGCCTTTGACGTCCGGCCGGCAGACATTGACGAGGACGCGGTGCCCTATGCAGGGGATCCAGCAGGCTATACAAGGACCCTGTCCACCCTCAAAGCCTCTGCGGTTGCTAAAGCGTGTCCAGATGCCTGGGTCATTGGAGCGGATACCATTGTGGTGGCTGACAACAATATCCTGGGAAAGCCAAAGGATCGGGCAGATGCCATTGGGATGCTGGCAGGCCTTGCCGGCCGCAGTCATTTTGTCTATACCGGATTTTGCATTGTTCACTGGACCATGGGGATAAAAACCGCCTCTGCCGTGGAGACCCAAGTGGAGTTTAAAACCTTGACCGACGAGGAAGTCGCCTGGTATGCCGATACGAACGAGCCCTATGACAAGGCCGGGGCGTACGGGATCCAAGGCATCGGCGGGTTCATGGTCAAAAAAATTCAAGGGTCCTACTCCAATGTGGTGGGGCTGCCGGTCTGTGAGATACTTGAGGTCATGACACTGTTAAATATGATTCGCTACCAGAGGTAAACAACATGCAAATTAAAGAAAACATTGCCGATATTCAGGCCCGGATTGCAGAGGCCGCCAAGGGCTGTGGCCGCAATCCCCAAGAAATCAACCTTATCGGGGTATCCAAACGCAAACCCGCCGCCCTTGTTGAGGAGGCCATTGCCGCAGGGCACAGGGATTTTGGGGAAAATTACATCCAGGAGGCCATGGAGAAAATCGACACCATAGGCAGGGACAAGGCCTGCTGGCACTTTATCGGGCATCTTCAGTCCAACAAGGCCAAATTTGCCGTTAAAATTTTTGACCTGATCCACACCGTGGACAAAATCAAACTGGCCAGGGAGATCTCCAAACAGGCGGCCAAGATTGATAAGATTCAGGATATCCTCATCCAAATCAACATCGCCCAAGAAGAGACCAAATCCGGGACCCGGGCCGCTGACGTCAAAGCGCTGGTCAAGGCGGCTTCCGCCCTGCCGAATTTACAGATCAAGGGGCTGATGTGCATGCCCCCCTTTTTCGATGATCCCGAGCTGGCCCGGCCCTATTTTTCCCAGGTAAAGGCGATCAGCCAAGACATTGCCGCCATGAATCTTGACAAGGTCCGGATGGACCATCTGTCCATGGGGATGTCCAATGATTTTGCCGTGGCTGTGGCAGAAGGGGCCACCCTGGTCCGGGTGGGCACGGCCATATTCGGAGAGAGACAATGAAACTGCTGCTGCATACCTGTTGCGGGCCCTGCACCATCTATCCTTTGGAAACCCTGCGGGAAAACAGGATAGATGTCATGGGCTATTTTTACCGCCACAACATCCATCCCTTTACCGAGTGCCTGCGCCGGGAAAAAACCTTAAAAGAATTTGCCGAAAAAGAGGATCTCAAAATGATCTGGCAAAAGGGGTATGAACTTGAAAAATTCATCCGGTCCGTGGCCTTCAGAGAAAAGGACCGGTGCCGCTATTGCTACCATGCGCGGCTCAAGGCTGCCGCCCTGGTGGCCAAGAAAGGAAAGTTTGACGCTTTTTCCTCTACCCTGCTCTACTCCAAGTTCCAGAATCACAAGGCCATCGTGGAGACGGGACAGGCCCTGGCCCGGCAGTACGGCCTGACCTTTTATTATCATGATTTCAGAAAGGGCTGGTCCCATGGGATTGAGGCGTCAAAGGACAGGGGCATGTACCGGCAGCAGTATTGCGGCTGTATCTATAGTGAAAAAGACAGATACTATAAGGACGGCATCTAGCCTGGATCTTAATTCGGGGCCTTGGCCCGCTTGAGCTGATTGTGCATCTGTACAATGCGCTTGTCCGCATCGCCGAGGCGGTCAGCCAGGACCGAGAACAGATGCTTGGCCACATCTGGATATTTTTCAATGACCTCGCCCAGCTTGTCCCCGGGAAAGCGCTTGATCTTGGCCCGGCCCTTGGCGATGATAGAGGCGGACCTGGCATCCCCTGTGATGGCGGCCATTTCACCGAAATACTCTCCTGGCTCTGTAATTTCCGCGATGGCCCGGCCGCCCTTGACAACGTAAACCGCTCCCTGGACCAGTTTGAAAAAATCGATGTCTGTATTGCCCTCACGGATGATAACATCCTTGTCCTCGTAGGTTTCCAAATCCGGGTTTACCAGGTAGGCCGGCAGTGACTCCTTGGTAATGGTGGTCTTTTTCAGGACTTCATCCAGAGAGGTTTCAGCGGACCTGACCTTGACCAGGCCGGCGTCCCTCAAGGTGACCATGCCTTCGGAAACAGCGACTTTCCGAAGCTGGTCCTCGGCCACTTCTGCAGAGATGGCCTTGGCCACCTCATCGGTGATCTCCATGAGTTCGTACAGCCCCACCCTGCCCTTGTACCCCGTGCCGTTGCAATGGGCGCACCCTTTGGGACCGTAAATCTTGAGATCGTTCAGTTCTTTTTTGTCAAATCCATGCAACTCAAGATCGGCCGGGTTGTGACCGGTGACCACCTGCTTGCACTCGGGGCAGAGCCGCCGGCCCAGTCGCTGGGACAGGACCATGGTGACAGAAGAGGCCAGCATATAGGACGGAATACCGATATCAGCCAGGCGGCCGATGGTTGAGGGACAGTCATTGGTATGCAGGGTGGCAAAGACCAGATGCCCTGTCATGGCAGCCTTGATCGCGATTTCCGCGGTTTCCATATCCCGAATCTCACCCACCATGATAATATCAGGATCCTGGCGAAGAAAGGCCTTGAGGGCTGCGGCATAGGTCATGCCCACTTCGTTTTTCACCGGGACCTGGTTGATGCCCTTGAAGTTGAACTCCACCGGATCCTCTGCCGTGAGGATCTTGATATCGTCTTTGTTCAGGCGGTTGAGAATAGAGTAAAGGGTGGTGGTCTTGCCTGATCCGGTGGGCCCGGTGACCAGAAGCAGGCCGTAGGGCCTTGAGATGCACCGCTTGAGCATCTCATAGGTGTTGGCCTCAAACCCCAGGCGGGTCAGGTCAATGCTCAGGGCACTCTGATCCAGGATACGCATGACAATGCTTTCCCCGAACAGGGTGGGCAGGGTGGAGACCCGGAAGTCTACGGATTTTTTTCGGCCGAACTTGAGTTTGATCCGGCCGTCCTGGGGGACCCTGCGCTCGGCAATGTCAAGTGAGGCCAAAATTTTTATCCTTGAGATGACGGCATTTTTAATGGTTGTGGGCAGGTTCATGGCCTTGAACATGCCGCCGTCCAGGCGGTAGCGGACCTGAAAGGATTTTTCAAAGGGCTCGATATGGATATCTGACACCCCGTCATTGATGGCCTTGGTCAGAATGCCGTTGACCAGCTTGATGATGGGGGCATCTGAGGCCATGAACTCGTCCTGGCCGTCGTCCAGCTCCCCCGCGCTGACCTCCACCTCTTCTGCAGCCTCGGAAACCAGGGAGCCAAAGTCTTCCACCGAGGTGACCGGTTCATCTTCCTCACCCTCGTCTTCAAAGTGAAGAAACCGTTTATACTCCTCATCGCTGATCTTATAGTAATCCCGGAAGGCCTGGATGATGTCGTTTTCCGTGGCAACGTAGACTTTGAAGTTTTTTCCGGTTTTTTTCTGCAGTTCCTCAACCACAGTGGTGTCGGTGGGCTCGGCCATGGCCACGCCCAGGTTATCGCCTGACAGGCTGACAGGAAAGACCATATAGTCTTTGGCAATGCTAAAGGGAAGGGCCTTTATAGCCCCGGCATCGGCCTTGATTTGCGAAAACCGGATGACGTTGTAATTGTATAGCCGGCCCAGGACGCTGATGATGGTGTCCGGGTCAATATAGCCTTTGGTCAGAAGAATGGAACTGAGGCGCTCCTGGGTCTTTTTGTGAATCCCCAAGGCTTCGTTGAGCTGCATGGAGGTGATCTGCCCTTCTTTGGACAGGATTTCTCCAATTCTGGTTTTCCCTGCGCCGGACTGGTCCTTTATGGTGGACTTCAGGCTGGAACCGGACTTACCTTTTCCGCCGTTTGCCATCTAGTCTATAACCCTAATCTTGAGATTTAAAGGCGTTGTAGTTCTTAAATACCCTGATCCCGCCGGCAACGATGAGCATGCAGCCCAGGGCATATGAACAGAAGGTTATCACTCCGATCTTATTGGCGAAAAAAGCAATGGTCGCCACCTGGGCCACGACTTCGGGAATCCGGATAAAGACCCCGATGCCAACGGCAATCAACACAATACCATAATAGAATGCAAACTTAGGTTTGTCCATCTTAATTACTGCCTTTCAATCGCTAAGAGTTTTTTGTCATAGGTTTTTTTAAGGGCGTCAGCCTTGTCGCTTTTTTCTTCCAAATTCTCGAACAGCTCCTCAATACGGTCTTCCAGTTCGGACAACTCCTTTGACATGGAAGAGATCCTTGCCCCTTCATTGTTCTGGACCCCCTCAAGCAACTTCTGGTTCACCTGCTTGAGCCTGTCTTCGCTTTTTTCAATCTCATTTTCAATGCGCTGAATCTCCCGGTTCAGGGGGGTCAGGGCTTTGGATCGGGCTGCCACGATCTCGGATTTGACTTTTCGCAACTCTTTTTTGTTGATCCCGGCTGCCTGGGGCTTTGCCTTGGCCTGTACCTCGCCTTCTTCTTCCCATCCCTCTTTTTCAAGAAACTCCTGGTAGGTGCCCTCGAACACAGACACCGTATCCCGGTTGAACACCACCAGGCGGTTGGCCAGGGCATGAAGGAACATCTCATTATGGGTAATCAGAACCACGGCCCCGTCAAAGGCATCCAATGCAGCCACAAAGGCATCGCAGGACTCAATGTCCAGGTGGTTGGAGGGTTCGTCCAGCAGCAGCAGGTTCATGGGGCTCAGCAAAAGTTTGCCCAGCATGACCCGGGCCTTTTCTCCGCCGGAAAGCACGGAAATTTTTTTTAAGGCCGCATCCTGCTCAAACATCATGGCCCCGCAGATGTTTCTGACGGCCTGGCGCTCGATATCCGGGTGGGTATGAAGCATCTCGTCTTCAATGGTGAATTCCGGATTCAGGGATTGAACATTGGTCTGTTCAAAATAACCGGCAGCCACACCGGGATTGGGGCGAACCCAGCCCTGATCCGGCGCCATGCTCTGGTTCAGCAGTTTAAGCAGGGTGGTTTTACCCCTGCCGTTTTTACCGATAATGGCCATGCGGTCGCCGGGATACACCGTAAGAGAGAAATCCTTGAAAAGGGGATGGGCCTTGTCCCAGCCAAAACTCAACGCCTTGGCTTCCATCATCTGCTTGCCGCTGAATGGCAGGTAGTTAAAGCAAAAATCCAGGTTTTTAAGCTGGGAAAGTTTGTCCTTGGTCTCCATTTTGGACAGGGTCTTTACCCTGGACTGGACCATGTTGGCCAGTCTTGCCTTGGCCCTGAACCGGGAGATAAACAGCTCGATTTCCTTTTTACGCTTGGCCTCGTTCTGGCGGGTCTTCTCGTAAATCTCCTCGTCCTGGGCCACCTGAAGGTAGTATTTTTCCGTGTCACCCTGAATCTTTTTCATCTTGTGCCGGTGAATGCCCACAATATGGGTAACAACGGCATCCATGAATCCCCGGTCATGGGTGACCAGAAGCACCTCCCTGGGCCAGGAGATTAAAAAATTGGAAATCCAGCGGATAGAGGTGATGTCCAGGTAGTTGGTGGGCTCATCCAGAATGAGCAGGTCCGGTTCTGAGACCAGGACCTTTGCCAGGTTCAGACGGACCTGATACCCACCGGAAAATGTCAAGGGATCTTGCTGCATGGCTGCGTTGGAAAATCCCAGGCCGGCCAGGATCTTTTCAGCCTTCCAATAGTGGTCTTTTTCATGGTCACAAAGCCCTGTGCAGGCCTCTTCAAGAACCGTTTTACAGGAAAACTTGATATGCTGGGTCAGCATGCCCATGCGGTATCCTGACGGCAGGCTGATCCGGCCTTCATCGGGGTGGTCCAGACCGGCAATCATATTCAGCAGGGTGGTTTTACCATGGCCGTTTCTGCCCACCAGCCCGACCCGCTCTCCGGGATTGATCTGCATGCCGGCAGCGTCAAACAGGATTTGATCCCCAAACCCTTTGGATATGGATTCAATATTCAGCATTGTATCTCTTTCATGGTTCCGGGCAATTTTGTTTTCAAACCCTTCAAGGTTCAGTAAAAAGCGTATAATAGCATCCCACCCGTCATTTATAAATACCAAGTTTTTCTTGACTTGGATTTTTATGCTGACTAAAATTTTGAGTTCAGCTATTTGACCACAAAGAAACAGGGGATACGCATGACCAAATATATTTATGAGTTTGGACCGAAAAAAACCGACGGGGATGCCGGCCAGAAAAACCGTTTAGGCGGTAAAGGGGCAAACCTTGCAGAGATGGCCAAGTTGGGGCTTCCCGTTCCCCCTGGATTTACCATCTCCACAGACTGCTGCAATCACTATTTTGACCTGAACGGCCAGTTTCCTGACAGTCTTGAGGCCCAGGTCTCTGCAGCCATGGCAAACATCGAGGCCCAGATGGGCATGGGATTCGGTGATCCGGACAATCCCCTGCTGGTCTCCTGCCGCTCGGGTGCCAGAAGCTCCATGCCCGGCATGATGGAAACCATCCTCAATGTGGGGCTGTGTTCGGCCACCATCCCGGGGCTGATCAAAAAAACCGGCAATGAATGGTTTGTCTATGATGCCTACCGCCGCCTGATCATGATGTACTCGGATGTGGTCATGGAAAAGGCCGAGCAGGTGGTGCCCAAGGATGGCATGGGGATCCGTCTCAACCTTGAGATGATGATGAGCAATCTGAAAAACGACAAGGGCTATGACAATGACACCGATATCTCCACCAAAGATATGAAGGCCCTGTGTGATCGGTTCAAGAAAAAAATCCAGGAGGATCTGGATGAAGCGTTTCCCGATGATCCCAAAGGCCAGCTCATGGGAGCCATCGGTGCAGTATTTAAAAGCTGGAACGGCAAGCGGGCCGTCTCCTACCGAAGAATTGAACATATTCCCGATGCCTGGGGCACGGCGGTAAACGTCCAGGCCATGGTCTTCGGGAACATGGGTGATACCTCAGCCACTGGGGTGGCTTTTACCCGGGATCCGGCCACAGGCGATAACAAATTTTACGGAGAATGGCTGATCAACGCCCAGGGCGAAGACGTGGTGGCCGGTATCCGGACGCCCAACCCCCTGAATACAGACACCAAAAATACCCAGAACCACCACCTGGCCTCCCTGGAAGAGGCCATGCCCGAGCTTTACGGCCAGCTGGCTGACATCCGCAGCCTTCTTGAAAACCATTACAAGGACATGCAGGATATCGAGTTCACCATCCAGGAGGGCCGCCTTTACATGCTTCAGTGCCGGGTGGGCAAACGAACCGCCACCGCCGCCCTGAACATGGCCATGGACATGCTGGAACAAAAAATGATTGATGAAAAAACCATGGTGTGCCGCATGGATCCCAAGGTGCTGGACGATTTGCTCCACCCGGTTGTGGATCCGGCCGAAGAAAAAACAGCGGTCCAGGTGGCAGAAGGCCTGCCTGCCGGTCCCGGCGGTGCCTGGGGTCAGATCGTATTTACTGCCGAGGAGGCGGTAAAATGGGCCAAGGCGGATAAAAAAGTCATCCTGGTCAGGGAAGAGACCAATCCAGAAGACATTGAAGGCATGCGGGCGGCTGCAGCCATCCTTACCGCCCGGGGGGGGATGACCTCCCACGCCGCCCTGGTGGCAAGGGGCTGGGGAAAATGCTGTATTGTCGGGGCCGGGGCCCTGAAAATCAACCTGGCTGATAAGGAGCTTCGGGTGGGCACCCGGCTGTTCAAAGAGGGGGATATTTTCACCCTGAACGGCACCAAAGGGGTGGTCTATGACCGCCGGTTAAAGATGAAAGATGCCTCGGAAAACCCCAGGTTTCAGAAGTTCATGGCCATTGCGGATACCTACAGAACCATGAAGGTCAGGACCAACGCCGATACCCCGGAAGATGCCCGGACCGCACTGGATTTCGGGGCCCAGGGCATCGGGCTGTTCAGAACCGAGCACATGTTTTACGGCACAGACTCTGACCGTCCTCTTTTTCTGCTGCGCAAGATGATCCTGAGCAAGACCAAAACCGAGCGGGAAAACGCACTGTCTGAACTGTTTCCCTTTGTCAAGGAGGAGATTGGCAAAACTTTGGCCGTCATGGACAAACTTCCCGTGACCATGCGCCTTTTAGATCCCCCCCTCCATGAGTTTATTCCCCAGGGCCGAAAGAGCCAGCAGGAAATTGCCGATGCCTTGATGATTGATATCGAAGAGGTGGAAAAGCGCTCTGACCTGCTCAAGGAGTCCAACCCCATGATCGGCCACCGCGGGGTCCGTTTAGGGATTACCTATCCGGAGATCACAAAGATGCAGGTGACTGCTGTTTTTGAGGCCTGTGCCGAATTGATCCTGGACGGAAAAGATCCCCGGCCGGAAATCATGGTCCCGGTGACCTGCAATGAAAAAGAGCTGGCCTTTATCCGGGACATTGTTCTGGACTGCTATGAGGGGGCCCTGGAAAAATACGGACTGGAGGCGATTGCCTATATGTACGGCACCATGATCGAAATTCCCAGAGTCGCCTTGATTGCCGATAAAATGGCGGATTATGCCCAGTTTTTCTCTTTTGGGACCAACGACCTGACCCAGATGACCTTTGGCTTTTCCAGGGATGATATCGGATCTTTTATGAACGACTATATTGACAATGCCATTTTGAACTTTGATCCCTTTGAAACCCTGGACCAGGAGGCTGTGGGCAGCCTGATCACCACGGCTGTGGACCGGGGACGCCAAACCCGACCGGATATCAAGCTGGGAATCTGCGGCGAGCATGGCGGGGATCCCGCCTCTGTGGTCTTCTGCCACAAGGCGGGGCTAAGCTATGTGTCATGCTCTCCCTACCGGGTGCCCATTGCAAGACTGGCCGCGGCCCAGGCCGCCATTGAAGATGCCTGATCCACACCCTTGACTCAACCCAGCGCCCGTCTGCCAGAAAAATTTTCCGGCAGACGGGCGTTTTTATCTTGGATCTAATCCAGGTCAATCCAATACCTGGACCAGGGGCAGCGCTCGGTATAGGGGTATTTATACAACTCCGAGGCCAGAATAGAGAATTGTTTTTTGCGGATGGTAAAATAGGTGACCTGGTCCTTGTCCACCACCTTCTCCACCCCCACTGCCGTGTAAAGGGTGATGTACTGGTCTTTTACGTGGCATTGAACCGCCCCCGTAAGAATGGTCAAATCGGATTCACGGGCCACGCTGTGAAGCTTGACCATGGTAATTTTAAAGGGCTGTTTCTTGAAATGATCAACAGCATCCGTGCGGGTCAGTTCGCAGGTGATAAAATTTTTAAAGGCTGCGCTGTATTTCGTGAAATTGTCTTCGCAATCAGCAGAGGCCGGACCCATCAGGGCCCATGCAATGATAATAACAACAAGAGCTCTCATCTTATCCATTGGCCCTGTCCGCCTGTGCCCCCCGCTGAGCCTGGCGCCTGTCATTTTCAGATGATGTTTCATCGTTTTTGACCAGTTCCCGGATGGTGTTCCTCAGATTGTTCAATACCACGGGTTTGACCGTTACGGTCCCGGCGCCTGAAAATTCAGAGACAAATTTTTTCCGGGCTGCGGGGTTGTTATACCCGGTTTCAATGAGAATGGGGATCTGATGGTCCACCCTGATAATATTGCTGATGAGTTCATTCGCCGGCAGGCCCGGGGTGTCATAATGGGCAATGATCATATTGAACTTCTCCGGTTGGATCTTAAATGTCTGAAGGGCCTGGGCCCCGTTGTGGGAGACCATGGCCGTATAGCCCATCTGATTAATGACCGAGGTGATCAGCCGGCTTCTTTTGGTACTCTTGTCAATGATGAGGATATGCCGGTTCCCGTGAATCACGGCAGCCCCCTGCATGGGGTCTTCTTCGTCCTGGGCCAGCAGGGCCCGGCCGGGATTCCACTTTTTACCGTTAAATGGATGGACACGGGTCACATCAATGTCAAAGGCCTTTGAGGCGATAAACCTGTTGTTTTGGTCCTCCGGGACCCTGACAATAAAGGTTTTATCCTGGGCGATGTACTGCCGCAGCCATCTGCGGTAGTCCCGGTTATCCCCGGTCAGAATCAAAAGTTTCGGGCCGGCATCGGATTTAACCTGGACAGAGTGGTAAATCTCAGGATAACTGGAAAAGGCCGCTTCTGCCTCTTTATAGTTCTCCTCTACAAATTCAACGATAAAATCCCTGGCCATGACTTGGGGAACCCAGATCAGGCAGAGTATCACGCCGGATAAAAAAAGGATTTGTCTCATCTTTGCTTCCTAAAGACCTGTTTGGTTTGCTTGCACACAATATCCTCATCGGCAAAACAGGGGCGCTGCTTGATGATAAATTTCTTGAGGAACTGGTTTGTGCAATTATACCAGAAACCAGTAAACCGCAATTAGAATCAGGTACATAAGGCCAAGGGCAATGATGGGTTTTCGATGATCGGTTTTTCGCCGGGCCCGGAAGAGTCCCAGCATCATGCCGGCCAGACTCACCATAAGCCCAAAGCCCATTGTATAGGCAAAGTACTTGAGCAGGATATAATCCCAGCGGGTTTTCAAATCCAGGGCGTAAAACCGGTCAAACAGGGTCTCGAATTCGGGTTGGGCAAAGTGAAAGACCATAAGGGCAGCAAAAAGGACCAACCAGGCCACAAAATTAATGCCCCATAAAAGGGTTGTCCAGATATCTTTTTCCTTGCGCTGCTCAACAAATGTCAGAGACCGTTTGATGCTGGAAAACCCCCTGTGGTTTTTTTATTTCAAATTAATCCTAATATTATTATGAATCCATCATGAATGCCATAGGGCTTTGCAAAAAGCAGACATCCACTGGGGCACCACAAATCAGTCCCTGATATGGGCATCAGCCTTGAACCGACGGGTAATCATTTCAACGATTTCTTCGGCACTGGTTTCAATGGGTTTATTAGAGACATCAATCATGGAAAATCCTTTGGTGATGTAATACTTTTGTGCAAGCCTTATTTCTTTTTCCACATCCTTTTTGCCGGCATAGGTGTAAATATCATCTGCGCCCAGACCCTCCTGACGCATCTTTCTGTGTGCCAGAAGCTGTTCGGAATTGATATTCAGGGCAATGACCCGGCGCCGGTCCACCCGGTCCAGGGTGTCGGGCATGGGCACCCCCGGGACATAGGGAATATTGGCCACCTTCCAGCCCATGACACCCATGTACATGGACAAAGGTGTTTTACCCGCCCTGGACAGGCCCACCAGTACAATTTCCGCAGTCGTAAGGGTCTCGGGATTAAGACCATCGTCATGGGCCAGGGCAAAATCAATGGCAGAGACCTGCTGAAGGTTGATCTGATGAATTTCCCTGTACAGCCCCGGCGTCTCCAAGGGAGGCGTGTTTAAAAATGCCTGGATTTTGGACAGAACAGGCCCCATGAGATCAATGGTGACGATATGATGCTCCATTCCCTCGCGGGTCAGATATCTTCTCAGATTGGAATTGACAATGGTATGGACGATGAGGCTTTCAATGTCCTTGACCTTGTCAATGAGGTCATCCACCTGGCTTTCGGTCCTGAGCAAAGGCATTTTCACCACGGTGATATCGTTGCCGGGAAACTGGACCAGGGTGGACTCCACCAGGTGAAAGGCATTGATCCCCTGGCCGCAGGAGGCCACGTAAATCATCTGAAATTTATTGGAGGCTATTTCTTCTATCATTAGAAAAACCTTTATTGCAAAGGGGTTTTGGGGTATAAATTCTGTCATTATTCAACCCGAACCCAGCAAGGAGTACAGGAAAAATATGGGACACCAGGATAGGGGTCACTATGCCAGAAAACATCCCGAAAAACAACGGGACACCACCATTGTCACTCTTTTGGAACAAAAGGCTGAAAACGGATGCCTCAAGTGTGCCGATGCCCACAGAATCGCTAAAAAACTGGGTCTGCCTCCGGATCAGATCGGGATTCAGATCGACCTGGCAGAGTTGAGAATTTCCCGCTGCCAGATGGGGCTGTTCGGATATTATCCCAACAAGCATATACTCAATCCGGATATTCAGATTTCCCCACAGGCGGATCAGGCCATTGACAAGGCTCAGACAAACGGGAGAATCTCCTGTGCCCAGTGCTGGGAACTGGCCACCTTTCTTGCCATGTCACGGCCGGACCTGGCCTCGGCCTGCGAAAAAAAACAAATACGGATCAAGCCCTGTCAGCTGGGGGCCTTTTAGACGGAGGAAAAGCCTATGGTTGTAGGAGTTGCCCGAATATCGCTCAAGCTGTTTGACGTGTTTTCGTTAAAAGGCAAGCGCAGGATAATCAACTCCATGAAATCCCGCCTGGCCAACCGGTTTAACGCCTCGGTGGCTGAGACCGGAAAGAATGACAGCCTGGAATGGGGAGAAATCGCAATTGCCATGGCAGGCAAGGATGCCGGCCGGATCAACTCCCAGCTGGACAAGGCCCTGAACATGGCTGAAAACATGGGCCTTGCCATGATTGCCGACACCAGCATCGAGATCATTCATCTTTAGCCCCGGCCTTTTGCCTGGCCCGCTTTTTACGCCTTTTTTTCTGTTTTTTAAGGCGATCCCGTTTTTCTTTTTCCTTGTCCGGCACCCCTTTTAACCGGATTTCAAGGGTTTCAACCAGGGTGCGCAGGGCAAAAAACCGATTCAGATTCTGGGACCTGTGCCTGCCGAATTTTACCGTGACCCCCGAGGGGTCGTGCC
>Ga0102943_1000370_pt1 | contig 30429 bp, 21 predicted proteins | sample SalPonC_black_MG_FD_78174 | JGI IMG/M metagenome (GOLD analysis project Ga0102943, IMG submission 78174) | Salt pond soil microbial communities from South San Francisco under conditions of wetland restoration - Salt Pond MetaG... | ecosystem: Environmental > Aquatic > Marine > Intertidal zone >...
AATTCATTCTATACTCCCAGTTTCTTACCGAAATTTCCGTTCTATTTTATTCTTTATCTTGTTACCTTGCTGTTATCCCTGGCATCTCCGGCAATGAGGAGCGGGGCTGCGCAGAGCCCAGGTTCTGATAAACTTCATACCATCACGCCTCAGCGAACATCATCGCCCATGACCGAAAATAGCAGCACGCAACGTGCAATGCGCATTTGCGGGGTGTCTACCCAACTGCATCCGCATGGCTGCGTTGGGCACTGCTATTTTCTACATATGAACCATTCTGCTGCGCCTCCAGCGATGTGCGGGCTAGAAAACGCAACCACCCCCAGGCTAAGCGCTTATCGAATCGACAGTCTACCTCTGCGCTGCCCGGTTCCAAAGATGTAGTTGTGTCTGTATTGCAAATTGAAACATCTAAAACTTAGACAAGAACTAAATTACTTAAACTATTTATTTATATATACTTATATTTATATTGCAGGTATATTTTCATTTTTTCTTGGGTGAATTTTAGATTTTTTAGATTTTTTTCTATACATCACTTATACAAACTGTATATTCAATCGTTGTATTTAGACAACACAACCAAATCAAACTAAAGGGAACTATCAAATGTCTACGCTAAATCCCACTCGGGAAGAAACATCCAACATCCTAGAGTCTGCTTACGTTCGTGAAAATTCGCCGACAAATTTCGACATGAGTAACGAACCTGCCCCCACACCATATCCTCGGGCAGACGAGCTCAGCAGAGAACCCATTGATGTTTATATGCGCAACATCACTCGCACTCCTTTACTCGATAAAGAGGAAGAGGTTGAATTGAGTCGGCGTTCGATGACAGGTGACGAGCAGGCTCGCGAGCGACTCATCCGTTCTAACCTCCGTCTGGTTGTGAAGATTGCGTATGAGTATAAAGATTTTGGCGTCAACATCATGGATTTGGTCTGCGAAGGCAATGTTGCCTTGATCCGAGCCATTGAACGCTATGACCCCGACAAGGGAGCAAAACTGAGTTCGTATGCAGCCTGGTGGATTCGTCATGCCATGAAACGATTCATCGCCACGCACAGCAAAACCATTCGTTTGCCTATTCACCAGATAGACCGGCTGTCGAAAATAAGACACGTCACCAATCAGTTACGCGATCTTTTGGACCGTGAGCCAACAGACCAGGAAATTGCAACGGAATTAAATATACCTGTGCACAAAGTTGCTCACTTAAAAACCGTGAGCACACAACCCTCGAGTCTCCATGCGCCGCTCAAAGAAGATGGTGATTCATCCTTACTAGAGCTCGTGGGTGACGCTCAATCGGAGTCTCCATCTGACATCGCGGAAAACAAGTCACTGGTTGCAGAATTGAATTTGCTACTGGATTATTTGCATCCCCGAGAAGCAGAAATCCTTCGCAAGCGGTTTGGTCTGGACCAGGGGGCTCCACAAACCCTTGAGGAGGTCAGCCAGGATCTGAATATTACACGTGAACGGGTACGCCAGATTCAGAACAAAGCTTTACGCAAAATGCGGGAAGCGCTCAAAGATTACGAACGGCAACGCACGAAAGAAGAAGTCAAAGTTTTTAATCTTGAGCGTGAGCGGATGCGCGTCCTGCAGGAATTTATCGAAAACAAGGAATGCAAAGCCTCATGACCATCTAGTGTTGCAGGCACATTGTGTCCGATACAATGTTCTCACTGACGCGCACATCTATACATTTAAAAGGGGGTCGATGTTATCATCGGCCATCTTTTTTTGGGGTGACAACTACTTACTTATTGAGTGCGGTGACATGTCCTTATTAGAAAAAGAGCATCCACTTCAAGCCCCTGATTTTTCAGAGATATACGGTTGGTAACTTAACGATATGCGATGTATCGGCAATGCGTTGCAGACACGCTTATAACTTATGCATAAAGATCAGACCATGGTGGAGCTAGACGGGTTCGAACCGTCGACCTCTTGCATGCCATGCAAGCGCTCTTCCAACTGAGCTATAGCCCCCCGGGAAAAGCCTGTAACAAAAGTATTTTGATTTCGTGAGGTCAACAAAAATCTTTCACTTGCAACTTGGCAATGAGCCTCTTTTAGTCAAATCGCATTGTTTCAGGAGCTAACTATTTACCATCATGCCAACAGAACCGCCCGTTCGCCTACAAAAATATATTGCCGACCACGGCTTGTGCTCTCGACGTCAAGCCGAAGAACTCATTCGCGATGGCTTGGTCATTTTGAACGGAAAAACCGCTACTATCGGGCAAAAAGTCAAGCCAGGTGTCGACCACGTTACCGTCAATGGAAAGAAAATCCACCCCCGCACGGTCGATCCTGTCGTTTTGGCAATGAATAAACCCAAAGGAGTGATTTGTTCCAACCGGGATCCTCACCACAGCAAAACCATTTTTGACCTGGTGCCGACGAAATATGCCAAGCACAGGCTATTTAGCGTTGGTCGTCTCGACAAAGACAGTGAAGGCTTGATCCTGCTCACCAACAACGGTGAATTATCGAACCACATCACCCACCCTAGCAACGGCATCGTTAAGCGCTACCACGTGACCCTCAACAAGCCCTTTGACACTTCGAAAATTCCGCTGCTGTTGAAAGGGGTGAGAAAAGAGGGCGAACATTTATATGCAAAAAAAATCATCATGGCCACGCGCGGTCCCGACAAAGAGCGCCGCCTCGAGGTGCACCTCGAACAAGGCCGCAAACGCGAGATTCGTCGTTTATTTGAAGCATTTGGTTTTTTTGTAAAACGCTTGCAACGCTATCAAATCGGCCAACTCGTTTTAAAACGCTTGCCACCGGGCGGAGTTCATGAATTAACCAGAGAGGATGTGGATGCACTTTTCCAAAATTAAGGACCGTCAACTCGATGCTTGTTGGCTTCTGAACCCAATTCAACCATGATTATGCAACGTTTCCTTATTTTGCCAATTTTGCCAATTTTGCTTGTTTTGCCATTTGCTGCCCAGGCTCAACCAGCGTCAGAAGTTGGATTGTACTTACAACCCTTTGCAACGGGTAAGCCCTTCGCCACGATACCCCTGACAGAGCTCCGCGACAAAGAGGTCCAGGCACTGGTCGTAGACGACGTGGTCAGCGATGAGTGGTTTTGGTTTGAACAACTGGGCAGTTACAGCGGTTATGTTGCTACTTCGAGGGTCAAAAAGAACCTGACGGTGCAGCCCGACACAATTGTGTATCGGACTAAAGACATGGATGGGCCCATCCTCGCAACCGCCTTCGACCCAAAGGCAGTCGAGGTGATGAATCAAGAGGGCCTATGGGTATCGGTGCGCTACACCGGCAAAGCTCCGCTTTACTTTAAACGCAAGGGCTTTACCACGGATGCGTCAACACCTTCACCAACAACGACAGCAGTCACGCCTGACACACAAATGCCGCCCCCTGATCCTGCGCCGTTCTCCAAATTCCCGCCAGGCCTTGTCCAAGAGGATGGTTCCGAAGTTCCATCTCAGGCAGACACACCCAACGTGCAATATTTTACCCTCGACGGCGAACCCATCGACCCCGACACAATTCATATTCCCGATAGCCATTCACCGTCGACTGCGGACGATGCGTATTCCCCCACTCTGGACACTCCGCTCATCATTGAGCCCCTGGACTACACCGCAGATGAATCGCCGCAATACGTGGAGTCACCGCCCAATCAGGCCACTGCGCTGAAAACCCGCAATTTCGAAGGACGCCTCAAACGCAATAAAGGGCTCGATTTGCTGTTTTCCCGCACTCCAAAATACCCGTATATACTTGAGGGTCTTGATGGCAAAGATCTGGCCTATATCGACACCTCCGAGCTTATCCAAGCGACGGCGCTGGAAACATATTTAAAGCAAGTGATAGTGGTTCACGGCAGTGCTGAGAAAACTCAGGAGTCCCCCCCGCTCATCATTTATGCACGTTACATTCAACCCAAGTAATCACACTCAATGGAACTCATAGACGGTAATACCATTTCCAGGTCTATCATCGCTGAACTCACGGCGGAGGTTGTCGGCTTCACCGGCCCCCCTCCCAAAGTGGTGTTTGTCCGCGTCGGCGATGACCCTGCATCTATCTCATACGTAAATAAAAAACAGACTGTTGCCGGTCAAATCGGCATAGAGAGTGAACTGCGCGCCCTGTCTGAAACGGTTAGCCAAACTGAATTGTTTGCTGTCATTGATGCGCTCAATCAGGATACGAGCGTGCACGGCATTCTGGTGCAGGCTCCTCTGCCAAGCCACATCCACGAAATCGACGTGTTTAATCGCGTCAGTCCACTCAAGGATGTGGACGGCTTTAACACTGTCAACATCGGTAAACTTTGCCAAGAGGACCCAAGCGGCTTTGTCGCTTGTACGCCGGCAGGTATTATCGAACTACTCAAGCGTACGGGCATCCAAACTGCGGGCAAAAAAGCCGTAGTGGTCGGTCGCAGCCAAATTGTGGGTAAACCCGTTGCGCTGCTGCTGATGATGAAAGCTGACACCGGAAACGCCACTGTCAGCGTATGCCACTCGAGAACGCATGCCCTCGCAGCAGAAGTAAAGACTGCGGATATTGTTGTGGCCGCTATTGGCCGTCCCCATTTCATCACTGCCGACATGATCAAGGAAGGTGCTGTAGTGATCGATGTCGGCATCAATCGCGTCGAAGATTCGACCAGAAAAAGCGGCTACCGCCTGGTCGGGGATGTCGATTTTGATCAAGTAGCAACAAAAGCAGCTCACATCACCCCTGTTCCGGGTGGAGTGGGTCCAATGACAGTGGCAATGTTAATGAAAAACACCCTGAAGGCCTACCGTTTAGCAACCCATTCGTGAGTGACCGGCAACCAACACCCCCTGCCAAAAAGGAAAGGCTCCTCATAGTTGAACCAGCGCCCTTGAAGCAGCGCATATTTGCGTTTGCCATGGACGTGAGTTTACTGATGGTGTGCGCGTTTTTTTTACTCGATACCCTGTTATTGCCCTCAGAATTCCCATATGAACTGCAAGAAATGCGCCAGTTGATACAGGGGTTGAGTTTGCATGAACAAATGGAAATCAAAGATAGCCTGAGCCCGGAAGTACTCAAGATGACGTATTTTTCACTGAACGTATTTACTCTCGTGTTTTGGGCGTATTTCTTTTTCAGCGAACTTTTCATGCAAGGCACCAGTCTTGGCAAAAAAGCCTTCAGTCTGGAAATCCTCAACACCAGAACAGGCACGAGACCCAGTGTATTTGAAATGAGCTTGCGCGCGATCACGAAAGCCTTGGCATTTGCCTTCTATTTTCCGCTGTTGTTCGGAATCAATTACCTGCCAGCCCTGTTCAATAAATCCAGACGCACCGGTCACGATTTTATCTGCAGGACGATCGTTGTGCAGTCGGCGAAACAGACTCTCAATCACAACGTAATAAACAAACATTAGTCTATACCGGAATTTCCTTGAGCTATTCTCGATGGATTTTATAAATTACAACAAATTAATGGTTAACGCAAACACTCGGAAGCTTTGAACTCGAATAAACCGCGTAAAATCCTGGTCGTCGACGATCAGCCAATAAATATTAAATTGTTACAACGAAAACTCGAACGTGAAGGGTTTGAAGTCTTAACTGCCTACAACGGGCGAGAATGTCTGGAAGTCGTTGCTGCGACCCGACCCGATCTTATCCTGTTGGACGTGATGATGCCTGAAATGGATGGAATTGAAACATGCCAACTACTCAAACAGGATGCAACCACCAAAACCATCCCGATCATCTTTATCACTGCAAAATCCTCCAAAGAAGGAAAACTGGAAGGATTGAATGTGGGAGCCGTTGACTACATTACCAAACCCATCGATCTCGAAGAAACCCTGGCTCGAGTCAAAACGCAGTTAAGGATCCAGGAAATCTACCAGGAAAATATCGAACTGCAGAAACGCCTTGGAGAATCGCGCCGTTCAGCGGCAGTCGGAGCGATCACCCAAGGTATTGCTCATAACCTCAATAATTTATTGGGCGTTGTCGTGGGTTATCTTGACCTGTTGAAAAATGGCTTTGACAGCCCCGATATGGTTAAGCGCAGCGTCAACCTGATGGATCAGGCGATTCAACGCATGGTCAGTATCATCCGCCAACTGAGCAGCATTGCAACCAGTGAAAAAGTCGCCCTCACCAAGTTGTTGCTCCACAGTTTCCTGCAAAACAGTATCAGCCGGTTTAATTCAGAATACGATCTGAATGCCCGCATCGAGTTGATCAATGAGCTACCTGCCGATTGTCACGTCCACGCCAATGCCGAAGTTTTCGAAAGCATTGTAGGACGATTGTTGATCAATGCATGGGAAGCTTATGATAACGATTCCACAGACGAAGCCCGCCCCATTCAACTCAGTGCGTCTCTCGCGGGCCCTCCGGAAAAACAGAATCTCATCATCAAAGTGATCGATCAAGGCCTGGGTATTGCCGATGAAGTGCGCGATACGTTGTTTGAACCTTTCATTACTACGAAAACCTCGGTTGGGCGTGGTTTAGGCCTGACCATGGCACGCCATTCCATCAAGAATTTAGGCGGTGATCTGGCGATCGAGCCCAATGAAGGCCCCGGCACAACTGCCACCATCAGTTATCCGATGAACGATGACGAACGTCCTGCAAATGTGGTTATCGTTCAAGAAACATCGTCTTAAAACCTGCTGGGCAGGCCGGGCTCAAGCCCTTTGTATTTTGCGGTCAACAAACTTGACCTACAAGTGACGAATCTTAAGCTCTGCTGCACTCAATAACAGGTTACATTTATTTATCAGACACTGCACGGTTAACCTGTGTCTGGTCGATCAAGATTCGTTCGGTTTTATGACTAAAATTGCTTTCATTGGTGCCGGAAAAATGGCGGAAGCCATGATCATGGGTCTCCTCAAAAATAAGCACTATGCACCCGCAGAAATTGCCTGTATGTGCGGCAGCGACTCTACGGGGCCGCAACTAGCAAGCCGCAGCGGGATTCTGTATCAGCCAGATATTGCAGAGCTTCTAACCCAGACTGACGTTGTCGTGTTAGCCTGCAAGCCGCAACAGCTCAATGATTTACCGGCGGAACTCGCGCAACTGACAGCAGGGAAACTGATGGTATCTATTCTTGCCGGTACAACACTGACCAAACTCAAAACAAAATTTAGAGCTGCGCGCAACATCGTGCGGGCAATGCCCAATACGCCCGGTCAAATCGGCGCGGGCATAACCGCGTATGCACCTGTGGCAACACTGGACGCAGCCGACGGCACCGCCGTCAACAATATCCTGGGCTCCCTCGGCACCCACCTTGAATTGACCGAGGATAAAATAGACGCTGTAACCGCCATCAGTGGCAGCGGGCCTGCCTACGTATTTGAATTTGCCGCCGCTTTACGGGAAGCCGCTCGCTCGCTCGATCTGGAACCGGCGATTGCGCAAAAACTCGCGCTGCAGACGCTTTATGGTGCTGCAAAATTGCTCGAAGCAACCGGTGACGATCCAGAAGCTCTGCGGGATCAAGTCACTTCGCCCGGCGGCACCACCCAAGCTGCACTCGAATCACTGGCGAGCAACAACCTGCGTGCTATCATCACCGCAGCTGCGACTGCAGCGCGCGACCGCTCTGTAGAGCTGGCAACTATTTAAATGGACAAAAACAAAATATTGGTAACTGGAGGTGCGGGCTTTATTGGCAGTGCACTGATTTGGGCGCTTAATCAGCAGGGACTGGAAAATATTCTAGTCGTTGACTTTCTCGACGAAGCTGAAAAATGGAAAAATCTGGTACCCTTACGCTATGCTGACTATTGGGAAGCAGACCGCCTGCTGGCTCATTTAGACGAGCTGAACGATGTTGCAACCGTCTATCATCTGGGCGCATGCTCAGCTACAACGGAACGCAATTGCCGCTACCTGGTAAACAATAATTACGACTACACCAAGACTCTGGCTGAGTGGGCACTCACGCGAGAAGCCCGTTTTGTTTATGCTTCTTCGGCAGCCACGTATGGAGACGGTGCTCAAGGCATGGACGACACCCTCCAAAATCTTCATTCCCTGCGCCCCCTCAACATGTATGGCTACTCGAAACACATGTTCGACCTTTACGCCCAGCGCCGCGGTTATTTGGATAAGATTGTTGGACTCAAATACTTTAATGTTTTCGGGCCAAATGAAAACCACAAAGGCGACATGCGCAGCCTGGTCAACAAAGCATTCGATCAAATCCAGGCAACGGGCAAACTCAACCTGTTTAAAAGCTACCACCCTGATTACCAGGACGGCGAACAACAGCGCGATTTTCTCTATGTCAAAGATGCCATTGAGATGACCATCCATTTGGCGAATAGTCGCACCGCTCACGGCCTTTTCAATCTCGGCTCGGGTAAAGCGCATACCTGGAATGAACTCGCCACAGCGATTTTTGCCGCGCTCGGCCTCCCCCCGCGCATTGAATACATCGATATGCCCGAAGAACTAAAAGATAAATATCAATATTTCACTCAGGCAAATATCGAAAAGCTACAGTCCACGCATTACAAACGCCCCATAACTGTATTGGCCAACGCCGTAGCCGATTATATCCAAAACTACTTATTGCCAGGCAAATACCTGGGCGATGAAACCGCTGCCTGAAATTCAGTAGATTCTTTAAACCGAATGTAACAAAAAGCTAGCTACAGACTTCAAAGCACCTCATAATTAGAGGATTATGAATTAGCGTTTGCGCAGAAAATAGCGCCAAAACACGGGTTATCGCATTTCAAAAGTTAAGGAAATCATCATTATACCATGGCTAAAGTTGAACTAAGGGACCTCGTAAAAGTGTATCGCGGCGGCAAAGGAGAAGGCATTCGCGCCGTTGAATCCATCAATCTGGATATCAGGGACCGCGAGTTTATGGTGTTAGTGGGACCGTCTGGCTGTGGAAAATCGACCACTCTGCGAATGATTGCCGGCCTCGAAGACATCACTAAGGGAACCATATCCATTGACGATAAAATTGTGAATGACGCCCTGCCCAAAGATCGCGACATTGCCATGGTCTTTCAAAATTATGCCCTTTACCCACATATGAACGTCTATGACAACATGGCCTTTGGCTTACGGCTGATGAAATACCCGAAAGACGAAATCAAAAAACGCGTCATGGGTGCTGCTAACATTCTCGGTATTGAGAGTTTGCTCCTGCGCAAACCAAAAGCTCTTTCCGGAGGACAGCGCCAACGGGTTGCTGTGGGGCGCGCAATTGTGCGCAAGCCAAAAGTATTTCTATTTGATGAACCACTTTCTAACCTTGACGCAAAGATGCGGGTGACCATGCGCACGGAAATCTCGAAACTGCACACTCGCCTCGCATCGACGATGATTTACGTTACGCACGACCAAGTCGAAGCAATGACCATGGGCGACCGCATCTGCGTGATGAAAGACGGACACATCATGCAAGTGGATGATGCCCTGACGATTTACAACCACCCGACCAACATGTTTGTCGCAGGATTCATCGGCAGCCCGCCGATGAATTTCATGCATGGTACCCTTCTTCCCAAAGGTAACAAACTCGTATTCCATGAAGTCAATGATATGAAAGAAGGGTTCACGATTACCCTGGACGACACCCTCTCCCGCAAATGCGAACCTTACGAAAACAAGGAAATCATCCTTGGCATTCGTCCTGAAGACCTGAACGATGTCCTGGCGGTTACCACCCCCAATCCCGATGCCCTGATTACTGCTAAGGTTGAAGTATCTGAGCCGATGGGCTCGGAAACCTATCTCTATTTAGATACAGGAGAACATTCATTTATTGCTCGCGTCAGCAGTTCTGAACGCTATGAAATCAATCAAGAAACGAAAATTTGCGTAGATTTAACAAAATGCCATATGTTTGACCCGCAGACAGAGAACTTGATAGCCTGACGCCTGTAGTTATTCACAAACCTGGCTTTCTAGTTGAATCGAACCAACAGAAACTTACAGTCACGAGGATGCTGAAAAGGTGTTTAAGGTTTACGTTCTCAGCTTTATTTTTATAGTTTTAATTTTATGAATTTCAAGCCCACTCATCCACGTCGCGATGATTTCGAGAATGTATCCCCCCTCGAAAAGCTGGAGTCTCGCATCATAAAATGGCCTTTCCTGCTCGGAGATTTCGTTTTGGTGCTTACCGCGATCAGCATTGCATTTGCAAATGGAGGTCCGCTGACAATTGCCAAGTTTGCTTGTTGTGTGATGGGAGTCGGCCTCGGCAGCGCGATTGCGATCATCCCGTTTTTGATCGATTATTTGACCAACAGTCGCTTGCGTATGATGCGCAAAATGATGGAACAACGTGAACAATGGCGTATCAGCCTCGAACAGGAATTAATCGACAACCAAGATGATAATCGTCGGCAGATTCGACTGCTGAAAGAGGCTGTGAGCAATTTGCAGATGCAAATCGGAGTGACACCGACAAATTACGCGGAAGATTCCGTGCAACTTGGCGCAGCACAATCGAGCACTTCCAACCAAACAAATGCCATAGAAGCGCAACTGTCTCTTGGCGACGATCACGAACAGACGCTATCGCCCACAGCCCACATTGCGAAAACATCTTTTGCTATTGGCAAAAATAAACTTTTATCGAAAGCCATTACTCAGGCCCAAAAAAATAAACCTACCAGAACGGTAGATCGGCTCATTAAAGGCCTGGATCCGCAACAGAAACAAACTGTTTAAAAAAAAGTTTACAAACCGCAGGAAGTCAAACTAACTGAAAACTTATGAATATGCTAAAACTGACAAAGCTCCGCCTTTTAATATCAATTGCAGTCTTTTGCACGCTTCCCCTGTTCACTCAAGCACAAAGTACGAAAGCTCAAGACTTGATAGATAGCTGGCGACAACTTGCCGAAACCGAGGAGCCCGCATCTGCGGATAAGATTTACGACCAGTCGTTACAGGAAGGCTCTGCCATCATGCAAACAGATCCGGAAACAGCCGCAAGGCTTTTTATGGTTGGCGCAGAACTCTGCAGAGATTTGAACCACCCCGATTACCCTATGACCCTCTTCAAACTCGCTGTCGATGCCGACCCTGATAATGCGCATCTTCGCCGCGTCTATGCAGACTATTTGATTGGCTACCGGGGCTTGAACGAAAAAGCCTGGGAACAATACGGCAAAGCGCAACAACTCTTAAAAAATGACTCCAGCCCAAATGTCAGAAAAATGAAAAAATCACTCGATCGCTCCATCCAGATTTTCCGCCGCGATGCGGGTGACGGTGCGGTGATTTTTGAGAATGAGGATTTCAGTCTCTCTTTCAAAGGAGGTTTTCGGTATGCTAGTACCAGCAAGGATCAGATAAATCTGGCCTCAGAGTATTTTAGAGTCCAACGCAGATCTAGTTTAACTGAAGATGGGATAATCAGCCAATGGAGCCGAAACATCGATGATCGTTACATCTACGATGCCGCTGTAAAGTTGCGAGCAGCGAATCCTGACCTGCCAACGCTGGAATTCTACTACAATCTTGTCGATTTTGATGAAAGCGCCCAAGCCGCAGATAATCCCCGAGACATACTCGACTGGACCTTCGAAACCTTTGGAATGAATCTGCAAAAGACCTTTGCTATCGATGATGACCTTGTCCTGGTAACCGATCTGTCAGGATTCAACCGCACAAATGAACAGACTTACGCAAGAAATGGAATTCTGTATAATGAAGAGGATTCCTGGACCGTGGATTTGAACACGCGAACCACATTCCATCGAGAAAGTGCATCCTTTACAATCAACGCAGGCGGAAGCTTCTCAACTATAGACCCTAATTATATTTCAGACGATTCGCAAAATACACAGCGGCTTAGCTTGAGAAATTCAATTTATTACGGAGCTGAAAAGGAAGTTCGTGGTAACCTAGCTCGCTATCAGGGACGCCGTTCGTCACACCAGGAAATTGGCTTCCTGCGTCGGGAGCGCTTGTATAAATCGCCATCTCAACCAATAACAGAAGGAGATGACTGGCTCTTTTATGTTACTGCTGAAGAACTGGGGCTGCTCGAAGGGCGACTGGATCTCTACACCACATTAAGATTCAGGGAATCTTCTACTTCCGCCCCTACATATGAAAGTAACTCTAGCGTCTTTGATATCCTCGTGAGGCCTGTCTGGGTACCTATTTACAAACTCTATGACAATGATTTCACTTCTGGATGGGAATACGCAAGCGTCGCTTTACCCCTGGAATTCGGCATGGGCGACAGTCCCTACAATCGAGCGACTGCCAGTATAGAGGTTGGCGGGCGCTATGTGATTTTCGGCAGTTATGCAGTCGAGCCCTCCATCGGAGTTGAATGTGCTTACTACACCGAAATTGAACAAACTGACCTCGGTGGTTTTGTGCAAATTTCGATCAAATAGAGCCAGCTACACCTAACCAAACTATTTTCAAGACGATGAGGCAATGCTTCATCGTCTTTCGTTTTTTAGCCCCCAAAGCATGTATTGAATGTGACGTGCGTTGACGCTACACGATAGACCGCACGCCCGTATCCTTTTACAAAAAGTGTAAAATTCTTTAAAATTATAAACCAAATACCCTATTTTAATTATATTTAAACATTTATTTCACCTCATGATAGCATTCAAATGCTTGATTAACTTTTCATTTGGTGTAATCTAAAGCCGTTTTCTCAACTAGTTATTATTTGAATTCCCGACTTTTTTACTGATCATGACAATTCGTGAATTACGCAACTTTATAAGGCTCAAAAAACTCCCGGACCAGTGGTGGCTCGCGGTTGATAATGAAGTGTATGAAGAAAAGGTACGCTTAATCGATCTTGAAATGCGCCAGGCCCGGCTCAAAAACCGAGAAGTTTATGTATTGAATTCTGACATTGAATTTCGCAATCGCGAATGGACAAAAGTCGAATTCTCAGGGCTGCACCTGTATGATTTAGACAACAGTCCCAGGCCGATTCGCACAAGGTCAACGCCCCCATCAGTGGTAGGCTCTATCGGGGATAAAAAACAGAGTCGTCGCTTGTCGGAAGCAGCGGCTGAAGATCTGCCAGAGAGTGAACAATTGAAGAAATTAGCAGAAAAAGAACGGGAGCTGATGGCCCTTGAAAAAGAACTTCAAGAGCGGGAAGCTTACGTCAGGCAAAGCGAAGAAGCACTCATCAGACGTTCCTATCTACACGAAGTCAAGGAGGCTGAGCTTCAACAACTTTCCGATAAACCAGAATTCAGGTAAGCGGGCTCCCCTTTTTTTCCACTTAGAATGTGATCGAAGAAGCAAGCCCGAACACAAGTGAATCGTTCAAGTTTCTGCCATTGGGTAGCCCTGGATTTAAAATGTATTGGGCAAACGGTTCCACATTCCACCAAGGCACCAATTTTGCGCGGTATTTCAATTCGAACGCTTGCTCCGAGGCGCCGCTGGCGTTGACTTTCTGCCAATCGTCGCTCACCTCTGCATGCGTAAAGCCCAAGCCGAGGACATCCTCATCCCGATTTGCAATCAGTCCGGTATACAGTAGACCTACATTCAGTTCCCACGCGAATTGATTCCGATCGGGGGTGGACCAATTGCAGCGGAAAAATCCCTCCAGCCCTTGCGCGCTCGCTTGTTCTTCAGTCCAAAGCATCTTTTCACCGATAAGATAGAGCCCCCAATTCGAGCTTGCGGATGCACCTGAGAGCAAATCCGTTGTCGGTGCTTCACTCAACCAGCCGCCAATTTTTAACAACGGCCAGCCCGCCCACTGTGAACTGCTGGGAGCGAGTCCACCTTCCACAAACCAAACGGCACGATTGCCAGTGGGTGCTGACCAACTGATCCCATGCTTATCGTTTTGATCGCTGCCAAATCCCCCACTTGTGCCATTGTCATAGACAGCAGCTTGAACATAAGTCGCCGTGGTTGGACTATATTTTATCCGCAGCCCTAACGCAGAATCGGGCCCTGCAGGAGCGCCACTTTGACCATTGGGCTGCCAGTTAAACGAGTCGTGAACAAAAAAACCTGCGGCACTGCCAAAGAAATCCGAGGTAACCGCAAGCTGTCCAAACTTGATCGATAACGTTTCTTCAAACAATAGCTGCTCATATCCTAACTCGAATAAGTGCGTGCTGTCTTCTACATCATCCTTCCGATTGCCAAGTGAATCGCCGATGTATCTGCGCGAAACCGAATCGCCATGGTGATTAAACCCACTCACAAAAAAGTGGCCCCCTTGGAGACCGAGCATTTTTTCCAAGTCAAATACCGCTCCAACCGTGAAATTGCCCTTGTAAGCGGTGCCCTCGTCTAGACCACCGGAGACATTCGTCATCAGGGTGCTGAAATAATGCATATTCACATCGACGCCTGCCTCATGTAATTGTGAACGATAACCGCCCACGTCTCCCAAAAGTGTTGCCCGGCTGCGCAACGATTCTAAGTCAAAATCTTGCGCCAAGGTAGCAGGCGTGCTCAACAATAGCGCTATGCTCGTGTTCGTTACGAGCGCAATCGCTCCCCATAATTTACTAGACTTAAATTTCATAACATTAATTTCTATTAAAAACACTATTATCCCTTAAAGTTCATCTCTCCCATACGCTCCTGCTGAAAACTGGAATCGCCTCCACTTAAATCCGCTGAGAAAGATGGATCCGAAAAACCTTTGGGACTGTGGACCTGCTGACGAGCATGGAGACTCGCAGAAGGTGTCGACGCTGTCGTGCCCCTGCTGTTTGCAGAATTTCCACTGCCATAAACCAGCCTGCACAAATTATCCAGCGAGGTGCGCACATCTGCGGATTGATCGTGCAACTCTTTCGATGCAGCAGAAGATTGCGAAGCTGCCGCAGTATTGGTTTGCGTTACGGATTCAAGTTGTGAAATAGCTTCGTTGATCTGAATCATAGCCGTCATTTGCTCTTCACTGGCACCAGCAATACTGTTGACCAACTGGGTGGAAGCGGCGGAGCTCTCAGCAATTTCTTTGAGCACCTCACTGACTTTTTCGGAGACCCCGACACTGTCATTTGCCAGCTCACTCGACCTTTCGAGCTTTTCAGCCGTGCTCCTGGCTGCTTCTGCACACCTTTGAGCAAGATTGCGCACCTCCTCTGCGACCACAGCAAACCCTTGTCCAGCCTCACCTGCCCTGGCTGCCTCAACTGCGGCGTTCAACGCCAAAATGTTGGTCTGGAAAGCGATCTCATCAATAACTTTGATGATGCTGGATGTCTGGTCGGATGAATCTTTTATGTTGGCGATCGTTTCCGACATTTGCGCCATGGACTGCACGCCTTTTTCAGTTGCCTGTTGCACCTTGTTCGCCAGTGATTTAGCCGATTCAGCACTATCTGCATTGGTTTTTGTCATCGACGTCACTTCTTCAACTGCAGCCGACGTTTCTTCAATACTGGCCGCTTGAGTTGACGCGCCATCGGCGAGTGAACTGGACGATTGAGCGACTTGACTGGCAGACTGATTGAGAGCGTCGGTATTCCGGTTTAAATTGTTCACCACTCCCGACAGCGCGGTCACAATACTGCGCGTTAAGAAAAAGGATATCAGCACTACCAGTAAAACAATCGAGATATTGCCGAATAGAGTTACTTTCTGTGTCATGGATGCAGTTGCTTCAGCCTCTGCCTTACGCTCGTCCATCAATGCGGCTTCCCGCGAGGCAAATGTGTCAATTTGTTCGCGAAACTTATCAAAAAACTGTTTGCCCTTCGCCTTTTTGATCTCAGCTGCCATGTGATTCATGGACTTTGCATCACCGATTGCTCGACGCATTTGGATGTTTGGCTCGGTTACATTTTGTTTCCAGGCTGCGATCGTTGTGGTCATTTCATCGATCAATTCAACTTGCGCTGGGTTATCACTGACCGTTTTTTGCAGCTCCTGTGCTTTTTTCCCAAAGGCCTCACTGCCACGCTTATAAGGCTCGAGAAATGCTTCCTTGCCTGCAAGCAGATAACCGCGCATTCCGGTTTCCATATCGATCGCAGATGCTATCAAGCTGTTTGCCTCGCCGATGACATTGTATGTATGCTCTACCCAACGTGAACTTTCCTGCAATTTTTCAATTCCCTGGGTAACTGTATCACGGGCAACGGTCCGGTCCTGCTTGCGTTGTTCAATAAGTTTTTTCTCGCGTTCGATAAAGGTATCAATCTGACTACGAAACCGGTCAAAGTAGGTCTTTCCTTCTGCCCTGGCCACTTGTGCGGTCACATCTCGCATGGTTTTATGCGTGCGCCCGGACGCTATCTCACGCCGCAGCTGAATCATCGGTTCGGTAACATTTCTTTGCCATGCGCTGATGGTGTCGTCAATTTCATTGAGAAGTTGCACTTGGGCTGGGTTGTCACTGACCGTAATTTTTAAGGCAGCAACATTTTTGGAAAAGGATTGTTGGCCATTGCGGTAGGGCTCGAGGAACCCATCCCTGCCCGCCAGTAAATACCCGCGCATACCGGTTTCCATATCACAAGCAGCAGCGAATATGTCTTGGGCCTGCTCGATTACATTATAGGTGTGATCCACCCAGGCAACCGTCGCATCGATATTTTCTAAGGCTTTCACCATGGACTCGCTGACCTGTGCATTGGTCAGTTTGCGTTGTTGAATAAGTTTTTCTTCGCGGCTGACAAAAGTAGAAATTTGCTCGCGAAACCCATCAAAATATTTTTTGCCCTCGGCCCTGCCAATCAGCTCCGCCATGTCGTCCATCGTTTTGGCATTCCCAATCTCCCGCCGAAGTTGTTTATTTGGCTCAATCACTTGCTGCTGCCAGTTGGAAATCGTAGTTTCCATTTCGCCCAACAGCTTTACTTGAGCAGGATTATCACTTACGATGTCTTTTAAGCCAGCAGTTTGCTCAAAAAAGGCTCTTTTACCATTTGTATAAGGTTCTAAAAACGCTTCTTCCCCCGCTAACAGGTAACCGCGCATACCGGTTTCCATATTCACTGCAGAAGCGGCCAATGCGTTGGCTTCACCAATAACCTTGTAGGTATGGTCCACCCAGCCTGCACTTTCATTGAGCGATTGAATGCTCCGGTAACTGAGTACCCCAAGCAGGGCGATTAATACGAGGGGCAAACAGCTGCCTCCAAAAATTTTAGCTTTTAATGACAAATCTTGAAGCTTCATGATATTTCTGTGATGTAAAAATTTACTGATGATTGAACGGTTTCACAGTAAATAGTCGGAGGCATTGCCAACAATTTAACAAAAATCTATCAAGAGGGCTCAAAATCTGCCTAAACAATCATCCCCGTTACGCTGATGGTGAATCCCAAAAGTGCTCAATTTACAATTTCACCTGTATGCGTTTTAGCAATTCTCTTGGCAAAATAATACACCGCTTTAACTGCTCGACGATATCGCTCTCCAATTGAAAATGAAGCATGCGATCGGGTGCGTCCGCTTGTAAGCGTTGATTGAGGTGTCCCAAAATTTTACCTGTCAATTGATGGATATCGAGCTTGCGACTAATGACTGATTGCGACAGCTCCTCGTCGCTTTCCTCAATCGCACGAATGGTGCATTCTAATGCATCACAAATATCCTTAAAAAGCGGTGGCAATTTCTCTTGCGTGTGTGCGCTGATCTCCAGGTTACGCTCGATTCCCTTGCGCCCCAAATCGACTAAATTTCCTTTAACCGCATCTCCGGCATTCTCAATATAGCCAGCAATGGTTAAAAATTTGGACAGCTCAATCGACTCTGCACGGCTTAAAGATTCGAGCGAAAGCATACGGATGTATTCAACGATGGCGGTGTAGAGACGATTTACATTTTGGTCCGACTGCTCAATCTTAACAAAGACCTCATGCGTTCCGCGCATTACAGCAGACTCGAATTCCTTAAACATCTTGACAACCAAGTAGCCCATCCGTGCGGTTTCGAGACGAACGCGCTCAACGGCCAGGACGGGCATCTTCATCAATTCAAGATCGAGGTATTTAGGCCGAAGGATACCCAGTTCTTTCTCCACTTTAATCGGTATCAGCCATTTTACCAACTTTGCCAAAGGCGTGCTGAAGCCAATAAAGATGAATGCATTCAAAACGTTGAATAATGTGTGGGCATTGGCTACCTGCCTTGGGGTTTCAGCTGCGAGCCGCTCAAAACCTTTTAGGCCAGGGTAAGACCGTGAAAGCATCCTGGATAACTCAGCAAGATCATCGATAAACGCAAACCACATGGTGACGCCTAACACATTGAAAAGGACATGCACCGCAGCCGCCTGTAGGGCTTCTGTTGCTTTACCAATCGATGCCAACAACGCCGTCACACACGTTCCTATATTAGCACCAAATGCTAAGCCAATCCCGGCTTCCAATTCGATAAATCCCTGGTGGCGAGGACAATTACCAGACCCGTTGTTGCACCTGAACTCTGGACGATTGCGGTAAATAGGGCTCCGATCAAAACCGCAAGCAATAAATTGTCCAGCCCCTTCATCGCCTGGATAAACGGCTCATAACTGCGCAGTGGGCAGGTCGCTTCGCTCATCAACGACATCGCAAAGAACACCATTCCAAGCCCTAAAGCAATGCCACCGTAACGTTTGATCTTAACAGGCTTGGCCACAGTTGAAATGACATACCCCAGCACAACCAACAGGAGCGCATATTGTGTCACTTTAAACGCGATGATCTGCGCCGTCCACCGTGCTGCCAATATTGGCGCCCATGATGACCCCTACAGACTGCGTAAGGTTCATCAAGCCCGCAGAAATAAATCCAACCAATAATACAGTGGTGACCGTAGACGAATTGGTACCTGCAGTGACTACCGCTCCGGTGAACAAACCTGCAAAGCGGTTCGTCGTCAGCTTTGCCAGTATCAGTTTGATCCCCTCACCGGTTGCAGCTTTCAACCCCAAGGTCATTTGTTCCATGCCCAACAGGAAAAATGCCAAACCACCGAGCAAGGTCATGGTGATTACAAAAAAGTCGGGCATGATAGTGGTACAAATAAAGACCTGCGGATGCGCTTATTTTTTAACGAACTGCTTACTCCACCGTTACCTTTACCTCATCACTATTGCTGCGAATATCAGGTATGTACATGGCTTGCACAATCGCAGGCAATACCTGGAAAACTCCCGGAACCTCGGCACGAAGTGTGTAGCGAATTTCCCAATGCCCCGTTGCCAAAGCATCGATGAACATAGCCACTTTACGATCGCGCAGTTCTTGATAGACGAACGCCTCACGCCCTGTATATACGGTTTCATTTTGACCGGATTCGGAGCTGTCCACTCGCGACAACTCTTTTGCCAACAACCGCTTGCCACTCTGAATATCGGCCGCTTCAAATCCAGAAGGTTTTAAATCTTCCAGCATTAGAAACTCGAAATCATTATTACCCTCTATCTCCAAAACAACCTCTACCCGCTCGCCACTCGCAATGCGTTCGCCGTCGAGCAACGGGATTTTCTTTTCCTCGTATCCCTTCAACAAGGTCGGAACTGAAGTGACTCGGTTATAGCGACGTTTTATTTGAATTTGATGAGCTGCCGGTTGAATCGGGTTTTCCAATGTTTTAAATCGGGCTGCAACCGCAGCAAACAATGCACCTTCGCCCGATTCGCGCTTTATCTGCACTTGATTTTCGCCCTCTTTGAGCAACGATGCCGGGATTACAAAACGACTGGGAGCCCTCAGTAAATTTTCTGGATCAATGGATTGAGTCGTGAGAACTGCATCATTCACAGTGATGGAATACTCCATATCCACATCCAATTGGCCACTCACTTTCAAATATTGGTTGAGGGCCAACAACGTAATCGCCGTGTCCCGGGTATTCGACCAGCGGGCACCTCTGCGATTCAATACCAACCAATTTAACACGGGCTGTATCAATGGGTGTTCCGGTTCTAGCCGAGTCAATGCCATCAAACCAAAAGCGGTTGCTTCGATACTCCCTTCTGACCAGTGATACCACACGCCATCATTGCCCCAGTGCGCCATTGCCGGATTGCCCATGGCGGGGTCAATACGCACGACTCCATTCTCTAAATTGTCGACCACAATCCGCCCCTCATCCGCAAAATCGAAATAAAACGCACTCAATGCCAACAACGATCGGGTGAAGGCATTCAGTTGATCGCGATTCTTCCAAAGATTCGCAAAGGCCTTCGCCTCTGGACGCGTGGGTTTGCGCTCTAAAGCAACTTCAAAACGAGCCGCAAGCGCGTGCAATATCCAGGCTTGCAAATCGACATCGCCTTCCGCATCGACCAATCGCCTGGTTAAAAATTCACGCGCCTTTTCCAATACCGCGTCTTCGACAGCAATGTCCATCGTCTCGCACAGGGTAAGCCCCCATAAGGCATATGCGCTCATGTACAGGTTACTTGGACCGCCCTGCCACCAGCCCCAACTGCCATCCTTATTTTGGTAATCATACAGCCGCTCAAGCCCCATCCGGATCATCTCATCGCGTTTGGCAAAATCATTTGCCATTTCGGGCAAATACGCCTCGTCGATCCCCTCAAACATTTTAGCCAGCACTGCCTTCGATTTAATGCCAAAATTCTTCAGTGTGCGTTCAACCATAAGCAATGGTAAAAACCGATTCAATGTCTGCTCCGTAGATCCGTACGGATACTCAACTAAGTACGGCAATGCATCCAACATCGTGACCGCCAGACTTGGCGAAACCTGCACATAGGCGTCCATGGTCGCGGGTACAAACCCTGGAAGGTCGATACGCAGTGCCTTCTCCGTCGCGTCCTCTGGCAATTGCGCAGCAGTTCCCACAACTTTGTCAATGCCTCGTTCGTAGATCGGCACCGTAAGTGTCATGCCATCACTGTGTTTTTGACTCCTTCCATGCAAAGTAATATTTGCTTCACCCGGTGTGGCTACATCCACGATCCAATCCACTCTTTGCATACCTTGAGCAGGTATTTTGACAAGCTGGTCGATTCCCTGGACCTGCACACCTTCTGCTGCTAAAGACGCCGTAATGAGCAGTTCACGATCACTGTTATTGTTGAATACACCGGAGACGGTCACCTGGTCACCGACCACAAAAAAGCGCGGTATTTGCAACCGAGCGATCAAAGGCAGACGCGTCTTCGTCGTCGCAACCGCTTCGCCAAAACGGCTGTCGTCGGCTACGGCTCGAGCCTTCGCCTGCCACGTGGTTAAATTATCCGGAAAATCAAATTCAATTTTCGCTCGTCCCGCAGCATCGGTTACCACATTGGGCTGCCAAAATATGGATGTGTGAAAATCATTTCGCACCACAACCTTGGGCAGGGGCGCATCCAATGCGGAGTCGGTAACATCCGCTTTATAGAATTCCGAGTCGGCACTTGCCTTACGCTGCAACTGTACGCCACCGGCAAATTCTGCCCCCCCTCGATCCATTGCCAGGCGTGCACGCAGATCGGTTGGACGCAAGCGAGCCATCTCTGTAGCATCCTCGCTGCTTTGCAACTGCTTAAATGGACGTTCCTGAAAACTAGTTGCAGTGCGCACACTTTGGGTACGCCTATCGCCATAAAAATGCTTAAATATATTTTCCGCCAAGTCATTCTGTATCGCATACACAGCCTCATCTATGACCGCAATGGCAACTTCTGCCGATACAGGCTCCCCGGAAGCATCCGTAACTTGGATATCAAATACCCCCTTCTCCTGCGGCATATATTCGGAATCCCCCGGCGCAACCTGCACCTTCAATTGCTTTTGAACCGGCGCTATATCGACTTCCATAACATCCGTGTAGTAGTCCTCGTTGGCCACCATCGTTGCAGTCAAGAACACATTGGGTATCCATTTTTCCGATACCTCTATTTCTACTAACTGCACATTGCCCTTCAGGTGCACCACCTGATAGTCGATTATCGAATGTGCCTCGGTTGAAAAGAAAACATAGCGACTCGATGTGGGAGATGCGAGCATTACCGGCACGCGACTTCCCGGTTTGAACGCATCTTTATCTGCAATGATATTTAACTCCCCTTCAAAGCCCATTTGCTGCGTTCCCTCATCTGCAACCCAGATACTCTTTTCAACCTTTATGGGCTCTGGAGTTGGATCGTAACTCACCCAAACAATACGATAATAACCCTCGTCCTTAATGGTAAATGAGTGGCTGGCTTTACCATTCTCTTGCGTGCCCAACATGATGTTAGATACCTCAACCGTCTTCGGTTTATACCCAATCACCCGATACTCATCCGGATCAATGGAACGAGAGAAAAAACCGCTTCGCTTGTTTTTAAGCTCTTCGAATTCATTTCGTGTAATCTCTTTACCTTCAGGACCTACCCATATTTCCTGCAGTGTCTCCCGGGTTACACGCAGGCGTCCCTGGGCCGGAACGGGTTGGTGATTGGCATCCACCGACCGCAACGTAACCTGCGCCACTTCGCCGGGCCGATACAGCTGACGATCGACGATCAAATCTACAAAATAAGGTTGGCGTGTCACGCGAATCGACGCGCGCTCAAAAACTTCCCGCCGACTGGCATCGACCACCCGTGCTTCTATATTAAACGACAGATCGTTCCCCTGGTATCCGGGAACTTTGAGAATGAAGCTCGCCTGCCCTTGCTCGTCTGTTTTCAACGTTTCACGCTGAACATCTTCCGCAGGTTGCCAGGCAGGAGCGATAGAGTTGCTTTCCCATAAAGGTTGCCAAAAATAAGGCACCTTCTGCACCACCACTTCCACAGCCGCATGCGCAACGGGACCTCCATGGTAATAATCCGCCTGCACAAACACTTTCACCTCATCACCAAAGCGATAAATGGAACGTTGTTTTGCAGCAAAATCCTGGGTCGAAATATTTACCTTATATTCGGGCAACTTGTATTCCTCTAAACGAAATAAGATCGTCGCGCGCGATGTCTGCTGCGATCCTGCATCCTGGTAGGAAAACTCGATTCGATATTTCCCCAACGGCCATTCTTTATCGAGGTTAATTTCGCCCCAGACACTGCCGTATTGATTGCTGACCAGGGTTCCTGATTGATAAACCGTTCCTCGCGGACCCAGCACACGGTAATCCAATTCCAGGTCAGACAACACGCGGTATGCGTCCCCCTCAATCCGACTTTGTAATATACCTTTCCAACGAACGGTTTCAGCAGGTCGATAAGCAGGCCTGTCGGTGAACACATACACCTCATCAAACTCCCAGTTGGAACGTGCGTAGTAGTGTCCCCTGGTAAATGCGAGTCCCTTGGCAGGCGCTTGTGCACCCACCCAATAATCAAAGCGTTCGTCAAATCCATTGGCGAATTCGAATACGGCAATGCCGTTGTCATTGGTAGTGGAAGTTTGCTGCGACCAGACCGAAGGACTGCCCGCCCCCTGGCTGATGCGTGCCCAAAGATGAACCGGTGCATTGCCAATGGGCTGCCCACTACTGGCATCACAATAATAAGCAACCAGGTGAGTGTCATCTATTTTGCCAACCATCGCCGATTGCGTCACCTGGATGTAGTTGCGCTCGGTATGGCCATCTGCGCTGGCTTCAACAATATAGGTGCCCAACGGTAAGCCCTCATCAATTTGCACTTCACGCTCTTCTCGATAAAAACGATTCCCTTCCTCAGTTGTAAATTCAAAGATACGCACCGGCTCGATAGCGTCCACAGCCACGGCCTTATACCAATTCGAGCTATGCCCACTTTCTTTACTGCCGACCTGGATTTGATCCAGGATAACTGGATACAGCTGCACCGTAACCCGTGGCAGATTTTTCCATTTAACCGCGAAATCCACTGCCTCTCCGGGCTGAAAAACATGGTGCACATAAACATCCAAACTCGATTGTGTCAGCCGTTCGATCTGGCGTTTCGTGTCATTGACGTACGATGACTCTGCTTCACCGTAATTTGCGAGTAATCGTTGATACAGCTCAATCGCTTTTTCAAAATCTGGCCTATACACAAATACGCCCTGCTCATTGTAGGTCGACTTGCCGCCCCGCTGCTGCCAGCGCGCAAAATGATACAATACGTCATCATACCATTCAGTTCCTTCAGCTTTCGCCAGGGCCTTTTCATAGGCTTCCTGCATGCGCACGTGGTTTGACGGGTTACCCTGTTGGGTCTCAAGATGCCGTGCGAGTAAATACTGGGTCCACACAATATCCTCATCTGCTTTGGCGATTGTCACGACATTGTTAACAATCGCCTGTGAAATCCAGAAATGTCCCCGTCCATGGCTCGTGCCACCTTGCACAACTTGCGGAAGCCATACCATCCGCTTAACCAAGTCTAAGTAAGCTTTCCGGGCTGGCTCGATATCGGTTTGGCCGGCCCACCAATTCAAGACTTTGTTGTAGTGCAGAATGGCCATGGACCAGTCGCGCCACTGTTGATTGAGCCAGTAGGAATCTCCCAAGGACATTTCAACCTGCAACCACAGCTCAGGTAAGTCTGCTGGTGACTCTTGAAATAGCCTTAACGAGAGTTCTTTGAGCGCGTCACGGTGCAACTCAATCAGGGCCGGATCCGATTGCTCAGTCGCAGCCGCCGAGCGCCAGGACGTGTCCGCTAATCTGAACCGCACCCAATCATGGTCGGGCTTTGGCAGCTCCCAACCGGCCAATTCACTGTAAATTACCCGGGCTTTCTCGTATGACCCTTCTGCAAAAAATGTTTCTGCTTCGTTTCGTTTAGCTTCCCATTCACTCGCTGATGCGCCGAATACTCCGAGCCAGCTAATACTGAATATAAATATGCAACCTAACCCCCTCATATACACAACCATTGTTGTAATTACACATCGTAACTTATGCGATAAAATTGACAGCAAAAACAGTAAAATGTTTGAAAAGTATCCGCTGCAGAACAAACTAAACTTTTATTTATATGAATCCTCCGCAACAAATGCAGCTGATAGGAAAAGAACTTGCCATCATTTGGGACGACGGCAGCGAAAGTTATTTTCCATTTGAATATCTTAGAGGCCATTCTCCGAGCGCAGAAAATATAGGTGAGAAAGATATTTTTGGGCACAAATATGGTGGAGAAGGTCCGAAGGAATTTCCTGGAGTTACAATAGAAGGTTGGAATTTTATCGGCAATTACGCTGTTCGGTTTCAATTCAGCGATGGCCATGCTACCGGAATTTATTCCTGGGAATATCTGCGTAAGCTTGACACCGATCGGAATGCCGGGGGCGAATGACAGGCTTGCCTGAAAGGTCACGTGCTTTCAGTAGGGAATGCAATGACGCATCGTTCTAGTGTAGTGCGGCAGCACGGCGACGCCTTGTTTTTAGCTGCGACATGTCGCAGCTAGCGAAAAAGCGGTGACCTGTCACCGCAATCCCCACAGAGCTACCTTACGTGCTGAGGTGCCAGCTCCCAGCCGTCATCGCGAATCAATTGCTGGGCCTTTTTGAACTTCACTTGTTTGCGCTCACCACCCTTGACAATGGTGACCACTTCATTGCGGCCAATTTTGGGTAATTCACGGCGTACGGGTTCGACTTTCGGCAGCCGCACTTCCTTTTTCGTGGTCGATGTCGGCTGCTCTGCCACCACTGCGCCCGGACGAGGCGCATCTTTGGGCCCTGTCGTCTGCGCATTGTTCTGCAACTTGGTCAACATGTTTTTAAACGCATCGATATTTGTGGAAGAACGAAACAGCCCACTACAAATATCATTGCGAACGCGACCAATCATCTCTTCAAAAAACTTAAACGCCTCGGACTTGTATTCAATCAACGGGTCTTTTTGCCCTATAGCACGGATGCCAACGGCTTTACGCAGGTCCTCCATCTCGGTCAAATGGTCCTGCCAGTTGCGGTCAATTCCGCGAATGATGACATAGCGTTCCAAGCCCTTAATGCCATCTGGATCTTCTACTTCCTCCTTTTGCGCATAGGCATTGTGAATTCGCTGCATGCACTCCTGCATAAGCTCACTACTGCGCTTCCCGATAAATTCTGCAGTTTTGATCGATACTGGGAAATGCGTGTTGACCCAATTCACAAAGTTTTCCAGATCTTCTTCCGTCGGCTCTTTGATGCCCGGAGCAATAGTGTCCAGACGGCATTCCAACTCTTCCTCGATCATTTCGAAAATCACTTCTTTGGGATTTTCGCTGTGTATCGCATCGTTGCGCAAGCCATACACCACTTCGCGCTGTTTGTTCAAAACGTCATCGTATTGCAACAGGCGCTTGCGGATCGAGTAATTTTGCTGCTCGACCTTCTTTTGTGCCGTTTCAATCGTCCGATTCAACAGCGGGTGCTGCAACTCCTCACCCTCTTGAAATGAGCTTTGCAGAATTTTGGAAATCGGTCCTGCATTAGCGAATAAACGCATCAGGTCATCTTCCAATGACACATAGAATTTTGAGCGCCCAGGATCCCCCTGGCGTGAACAACGACCGCGCAGCTGCCGGTCGATTCGGCGGGATTCATGACGTTCCGTCCCCAGGACCAAGAGACCTCCCAGATCAGCGACACCTTTCCCCAGCTTAATATCTGTACCGCGACCTGCCATATTCGTCGCAATCGTCACGGCACCCGGTTGTCCCGCGCTTGCGACAATTTCCGCCTCTTGCTGGTGGAATTTGGCGTTGAGCACCGAATGCTTGATTTTGGCCCGCTGCAGAAATTTGCTCAACACTTCCGATGCCTCGACCGAGGCCGTCCCCACCAGGACCGGCTGGCCCCGCTGGTGTGCTTCCTTGATATCTTCTAGCGCGTTGTTATACTTTTCCCGGCGTGTTTTGTAGATGACATCGTTGTCGTCGATACGAATACAGGGCTTGTTCGTCGGGATCACCATCACCTGCAATCGATAAATGTCATGAAATTCGCCCGCTTCGGTCTCCGCCGTCCCCGTCATCCCGGCGAGTTTTTCGTACATTCGAAAATAGTTTTGGATCGTGATGGTGGCGTAGGTCTTTGATTCTTTTTCGATATTCACGTTCTCCTTCGCCTCGATCGCCTGGTGCAGGCCATCCGACCAGCGGCGCCCGGGCATCATCCGCCCCGTGTTTTCATCGACAATGTTTACCTTGCCATTTTGCACCACGTACTGCTGGTCGCGTTCGTAAATGGAATACGCTCGCAGCAATTGGCTGATGCAGTGAATGTCCTCTGAGCGATCCGCAAAGACGGCCTCTTCGGCTTGCTTTGCTTTTTGCTTGGCCTCGTCCGATAGCGAATCGTCTTTATCAATTTCCATGAAGGCCGTCGGCAGATCCGGCAGCACGAAGGCATCCGGATTGTCCGGGCGCAACGTTTGCCGCCCCAATTCCGTAAGATCTGCCTGGTGCTGTTTCTCATCGATCACGAAATACAAATCTTCTTTCAATCGATACAGCTGCTTCTTATTAAAGTCGCTGTGCATTTCGAGATCGAATTTTTCAAAACCACTGCGCCAGGGACCTGTCTCCATAATGCGCATAAGGGTGCGGTTCTTGGGCATCCCGAGCTTGACCTGCACCAACTTGTAATACGCCTCCTCCTGCTTGTCACTGTCTTCGGATTTGAGTAATTCGTGAGCTTCGTTCGCCAACCGGTTGCACAAATTTTTCTGCAGTTTAGCCAACTGCTCGACCCCACCTTTAAGCTCACGGAAAGGGGCCTCGTGGTCTTCCTGTACGGGCCCTGAAATGATCAAAGGCGTGCGGGCCTCGTCGATCAGAATCGAGTCAATCTCGTCAACAATGCAAAAATAGTGGTCGCGCTGGACCTGGTCTTCTTTGCGCGACGCCATACCATTATCACGCAGGTAATCAAATCCCAATTCAGAGGAGGTTCCGTAGGTGATATCCTGGCCATACATTTCGCGTTTAACATCGGGCGGCTGTTGGCTTTTTATGCAGCCTACCGTCAGGCCCAGAAATGCATACAAGTGGCCCATCCATTCCGAGTCGCGCTGCGCCAGGTACTCATTCACCGTGACCAATTGGCAATTGCGGTTACTCAACGCATTGAGATACAGGGGTAACGTTGCGACCAATGTCTTACCTTCACCGGTGGCCATCTCTGCAATACGGTTTTCATGCAGTGCCATGCCACCAATCAACTGCACATCGTAGTGAATCATTTGCCAGGTGTCGACTGTGCCCGTGTATTCAATCTCACGACCACACAACCGGCGAGCAGCATTCTTAACGACTGCAAAGGCTTCCGGTAACAAATCATCAAGCGTTTCTCCTTGTTTAAAACGGTTTCTAAATTCCTCGGTTTTTGCCCGTAATGCGTCGTCCGATAAGCTCTGTAAACCTTCCTCTATTTGATTGATCTTAGCCACTATTGGCTGAGCCCGCTTGATGAACTTGCGGTAGTGACTACCTGAAAATTGTTTAAAAATCGCTCCAATCATGAGTGTAATGTTGAGAAAAATTTTGCAAACAATCGAGAATTGGATGAAAACAACAAAAGGCAAGCGGGAATCGCAGGGTCTAGCCCGAATATCATTCAATAGTCACGCTCGGCAAGGGCTTTCCGCAAGGTTCGCCACGGCAATGCAGCGCATTTGACCCGAGCTGGAAATTGACGAATCCCGGCCAACGCCACCACGTCCCCCATCACCGCCAGGTTTTCTGCAGGGATCGCGGTATCCTCCAAAAATCCTAAAAACTGGTCGATCCCAGCAGCCACGGCCTTCGTTTGTTTGCCCTTCGCAAACACCGTCATGAGTGAACAAGAGGCCATCAGCACGGCACTGCCCTGCACTTCAAAGCCAATCGCTGTCAAGCGGTCGCCGTCGTGTTTTATACTGAGCTTTACCCAGTCTCCCGTTTCGCGGTGCATGCCCTCAACCGTTGCCGTTGAGTCAACAAGTGTGCCGTGGTTACGCGGGCGTTGGCTGTGGTCGAGTATAATGTCTTTGCAAAGCTCTGGGTCCATCCTGGGTGCTGGCAGGCGGTTTTCGTGTTAAGCAAACATTTTTTGGATACGCGCCAGACTCTCAATAAATACGTCGACTTCGGCGCGGGTATTGTAAAACGCGAAGCTGGCGCGGTTGGAGCCGTCCAGTCCAAACCGCTGCCACAGTGGCATGGTACAGTGGTGCCCCGTACGGATTGCGATGCCGTCCAGATCCAGAGCAGTACCGATATCTTGTGGGTGGACATTTTCCAACGTGAACGATAACACCCCTACCTTGCGCTGCGCCTGACCATAGATTTGAATGCCGGAAATCTCTTGGATGCGCTCGGTTGCATAGTGCAAAATATCCGCTTCCCATGCCTGTAATGCGGTATGCCCCACTCGCTGCATATACTTGATGGCCTCAGCCAATCCTATCGCCTCTGCGATGGGAGGCGTGCCTGCCTCGAATCGCTCTGGAGCCCGACGAAAGGTGGTGTTTGCAAACGTCACCTTTTCGATCATATCGCCGCCACCCTGGTAGGGTTGCATGGCGTTCAACAGCGATTCTTTGCCATATAGGATACCGATGCCGGTGGGACCGAACACCTTATGACCAGAAAATACTAAAAAGTCGCAGTCGAGCGCCTGCACATCGATTGGCAGATGCGGCGCTGCTTGTGCGGCATCCAATAAGACCGGCACACCACGCGCGTGTGCTTGCTCGATCATGGTTTCAACCGGGTTTACCGTTCCTAAAGAATTCGATACATAGGCTATGGCCACGATCTTGGTCTTTTCCGACAACAGTTTTGTGTACTCGTCGAGGAGTATCTCACCGGCATCATCAATCGGAATCACCCGCAGTCGTGCCCCCTTGCGCTCGCAGATCATTTGCCAGGGAACGATATTCGCGTGGTGTTCAAGGGTTGAGATCAGCACTTCGTCGCCGGGGCCAAGATGCGCATCCCCCCAGGAGGCTGCCACCAGATTGATCGATTCGGTCGCACCTTTGGTCACCACCACCTCATGCGTGCTCGCCGCGTTGATGAATCCGGCGACTGTTGTACGGGCCGCTTCGTACGCCTCGGTCGCAACCTGGCTCAGATGATGCACGCCGCGATGAATATTCGCGTGCTGTGCCCGGTAGTAATGGTCAATGCTGGCAATAACTGGCTCGGGTTTCTGCGTCGAAGCGGCATTGTCAAAGTATATCAACGGCCGGTCGCCGACTCGCTGCTGGAGAATGGGAAAATCACTGCGGATGGACTCAATATCTAACGGCTTCATTGCAGATCGTTGCCTTTAATTTCGATTCGATGGTTTGCTGGAGGCGTCGCCACTGGATAAACAGCGGCAGCCCAAAATTGCGAATAGATATATGATCGGATCAAGCGCTCAACGCAAGACCTGCCAGTTGATTATAGCCGGTTGAGGTCTGTTTACACTGCAAAATAAGCACCTGTAAGCGCAATTTGCAGCAGCTAGAACGGATTTCTCACCAGAATTGAAGCAGAATTGATCATATGTCTAGAAAATAGCAGTGCCAAACGCAGCCATGCGGATACATCTGGGCAAATCCGGGAGCTTCCGGACAAATTAATATTTCACGTTGC
>Ga0102943_1000373_pt1 | contig 30254 bp, 25 predicted proteins | sample SalPonC_black_MG_FD_78174 | JGI IMG/M metagenome (GOLD analysis project Ga0102943, IMG submission 78174) | Salt pond soil microbial communities from South San Francisco under conditions of wetland restoration - Salt Pond MetaG... | ecosystem: Environmental > Aquatic > Marine > Intertidal zone >...
ATAAAAACCTTTTTAAATCTGCAATGCAACACAGGTGTTCGTTAAAAAAAACCCAACAAACTAAAAGCAATATTTAATATAATTAAATTATATTAACTAAAAATGTTATTTTCAGGCTTTTGGTTTTTGTCTGAATCTCGACAAGCTGCTGTAAAATCCAGTGCAGGCTAAATGGCTTCGCAATTTGCTTTTTCTTCTACATATCTATAGTAAAGGAATGCTGGCTAAAACGCATTCACCACCTAAATTCTGAAATTTCCTTCACGCCAGCTTCATTATAACAATGAAGAGCATAGAATTACCTGCCGGAAAACAAACGCAACTGTTCACAGGAGTCATTGAACAAGCGGTCGCTCCCGTTTGCGAAAATCTCTTCAATCAGCTGCAAAAAATGCGTGTTGCGATACTACTGGATCGCAATTTAAAAGGGTTAGAGTCCTGGTCGGACGATATGGAGTTCTTCCAAAATGTACTACAACGCCAGCACCGCGCCACCTTTAAGATTTTACCCGAGTCCGCCAGTGATGACGAAGCAACGCCTCGCACATTTGAATCGCTGTGTGACAGGCTCAGTGCCTTGACGGCGCTGATTGCTCAGCAAGATACTCAAAACTCTGAACGTCTCATTATCGCCACCACTCCCAAAGCGCTGCTCGAGCCCTGTCCCCCACCCGATAGCCTGCGCACACAAGAAATCCACCTTGAGGTCGGCATGCGTATTGGATTTCGCGAACTCACGGATAAACTCAACCAACAATTGGGCTACGACTGCGAAGCTGTTTGCGAAACACCCGGCCAATACGCAGTCCGCGGCGGGCTCATCGATGTGTACCCTTTGAACGGCTCGACTCCCTGTCGGGTCGATTTTTTTGGCGACGAAATCGAATCCATCCGCGCATTTGATCCAACCAGCCAACGCTCCACGAAACCGCTATCGTCAGTGGTTTTCGCACCAGCTGCCGGACAACTCGATCCGAGCCCACAGGTTTCCGCCATCGACTATTTACCCGACACTGTCGTCTGGTGTTTCAGAGAACCGGACCAGCTGGCTGAAAGTTGCTACGATATTTTTCACTCCCCGGAAAACATTGCTGCACCGTCTGCAAACTTTAACAAGGTTTTAGTGCAGCGCCGGGCCAGACAAGACCACTGGTTCGGGTTCACTGCCTTCGACAACACGCAATACTTGTTTCCGCGTAACACAAAAACGATTGCATGTGATACAGAATCACTCGAAACCTATCGGACTTCAGCATATGCGGATAAAACAGGGGTGGAACGTTTTACCTCAGAAGTGGAATCGCGCTCGGCTTTTCTCAGGCAATTGCTCACCTGGCAGAACGAAAAAAACCACATTTACCTGGTCACCAAGAATGCTGCTGAAGAAGAGCGCTTACAGGAGATACTGAGTGAAGATCCCATGCTTCATGCATTAAAGCCGAGCTATGTGCAGGGCCCTTTGAATGTGGGCTTTCGCCTGGCCTTTGATACCCACCAACCAGCCTGGCATACCGGCTCTGCAGCACGCGGTGTGGTGGTTGCCACGGAAGCAGAAATTTACGGTCGCAATCGCGTGCGTGTTCTGGGCAAACGCAGGCGTGCCCTTCCCGAACATCAACGGGTCGATCAACTGCTCGACTTTGCAGAATTGGTGGATGGCGATTACCTCGTTCACCTGCAAAACGGCGTTTGTATTTTCCGGGGCTTACAACAACTCGAATTCAAGGGCAAGACCGAAGAAGTGATCTCGCTCGAGTTTGACGAAGGGGTCACGCTGCACCTGCGCCTACATGAAAGCCATCTGTTGAGCCGCTATGTCGGACTGCGTAAAAGCAGCCCCAAGCTCGGTCGTCTGGGCACCAATGCGTGGGAAAAATCGCGCTCTGGTGCCGAACGGGCTACACTTGATTTCGCCGCAGAGTTGCTGTCGATGCAAGCGCAGCGCGAAGCTGAGCCCGGGTTTGCATTTTCGGCCGATCAACACTGGCAAACCGAGTTTGAACATGCCTTTCCTTTTAACGAAACGACGGACCAGCTCCGCACCATCCAAGAAGCCAAAGCAGATATGGAAAAACCACTGCCCATGGACCGCCTGGTGTGCGGCGACGTTGGTTTCGGCAAGACGGAAGTTGCTTTACGAGCTGCATTCAAAGCCGTGATGGACGGCAAGCAAGTCGCCGTTCTCATTCCGACAACGGTCTTGGCGCAACAACATTTTACCACCTTCAAAGAGCGGATGGCCGATTTTCCGGTTATCGTCGAAATGCTCAGCCGTTTTCGCACTGCCAAACAGCGCAGACAAATCCTCGCCGAATTGGCCGAAGGTAAAATCGATATCCTCATTGGCACGCATAGCCTGCTGAGCAAGCAAGTCCTCTACAAAGACTTGGGATTGCTCATCATTGACGAAGAACACCGCTTCGGCGTTAAGCATAAAGAACAACTGAAACGGTTAAAACATAATTTGGACGTCCTATCCATGAGTGCCACCCCGATTCCACGCACGCTCTACTTTGCGTTGATGGGGGCTCGCGACCTCAGTGTGATTGAAACACCGCCGCGCAACCGTCTCCCCATACAGACGATCGTGAAAAGTTATGACACCAAGATTGTGCAGGACGCTATTCAATTTGAAATCGACCGTGGGGGGCAGGTATTTTATCTTCACAACCGGGTGCAAACAATTGAAGCCGTTGCACAACGCCTGCAGGAACTCGTGCCAGATGCACGGGTTGGCGTGGGTCACGGGCAAATGACCGAGAACACGCTGGAAAAAGTCATGTTGCAATTCGTGGAAGGAAAATACGATGTGCTGGTGTGCACGACGATCATTGAATCCGGCTTGGATATACCCAATTGCAATACCCTCATCATTGAAGGTGCCGATAGATTTGGTCTGGCGCAGCTCTACCAATTGCGCGGTCGCGTAGGAAGGTTTAATCGTCAAGCATACGCTTACCTGCTGTTGCACCGGCACACCAAACTGCTCGACATTGCCCACAAGCGCCTCACTGCCATTCGCCAGTACAACAAACTGGGAGCAGGTTTTCGCATCGCCATGCGCGACTTAGAGTTGCGCGGTGCCGGCAACCTGCTCGGAGCCAAACAAAGCGGACATGTCGCCAACGTTGGATTTGATTTGTACTGCCAACTTTTAAGGCAAAGTATTTCGCGACTTAAAGGCGAGCAAACTGCGCTCAACGTGCGGGCAACGCTCAACCTTGATTTCGTAGTCGTCGGCGAAAAGCACGCAGCCGCCCAGGGCGAAGTTCCCATCGGTTATTCTGCACTTAAAGCTGCGGAAATGAAGCACCACCAAATCGATACAATCGAAGCGTACATTCCTCCAGACTACATCCAGGAAGCCCGCCTGCGCATCGATTTCTATCGCCGTTTTGCTTTAACGACAACACTGGACGAAGTCAGTGAAATCGCCCACACGCTACAAGACCGGTTTGGACGCTATCCTCGCAGTGTCGACGCGCTGAAAAAGATCACCGAGATTCGCTGCCTGGCGGAACAAAAGCAGATCGTCCACGTCGAAACCGAAGGCAACCGTCTGAAATGCCGTCGGGGCAACAGCAAGACGGGCAGCTTCATAAAGGTCGGAAATCGCTTTCCCCGCTTGACCACCCATAAACCGCTACTTAGATTAACCGAAATTAAAAAATTTATCCAATTTTCGGCCCTTTCAAATCCATGATTAATTTTTTCAAATGCGCTTCATTTGTCAGTCTATTTATATTTGCAGCCCTCTGTGCAAAACGCGCTACAGCGCAAACTGATGAATGGGATCTGAAATACACCAATGGGATCGCAGCGGTGGTCGAGGATCGCATCATCACCTTGGAAGAATTACGCCTGGAGGTCGCGCCTCTGGTGCCGCAAATCAGGCGAGATTCCATCGGCAGAGCTGATTTCGACCGAAAAATCGAAGAAGTGACGCGCGAAGTATTACAAAACCTGGTCGACCGTATTTTGATCATTCGCGATTTTCGCCGAAGCAAGTATCAAATCCCGCCCACTTACATCGACAACGAGTTAGACGATTATATTACCAAAGAATTCAACGGTGACCGCTCGGAATTCGTGCGCTTCCTCAAATCTCAAGGGAAAAGTATGCGCCAATTTCGCGAAGAACTAACCGAGCGGATCATTGTTAATTTCATGCGTTCACAAAATTCAACCTCTTACAGCGAAATCAGTCCGCAGCGCATCGAAACTTTTTATCAGAAACACAAATTTAAATTCATCGAAGAAAAAGGCGTTCGTCTGCGCGTCATCGTGCTCGCCCCCATCCCTAATGAAGGTCATGACGTACTGAAACAAACGGCGAATGCTATCATGAATGAACTGGCTGCCGGGGAAGGCTTTGCGCAACTCGCTAAAAAATACAGTGACGATCCAAGTGCAGATGAAGGCGGCCTGTGGCCCTGGTATGGACGCAATGAGCTCAAAAAAGACTTGGCCACAGCTGCATTTTCCCTGGAAAAAGGGAGTTACAGCCAACCGATCGAACTCGATGGCTACATTTACATTCTTTATGTTGAGGACAAGCGCGAAGAAGGCGTCAAAGAAATTGAAAAGGTGCGCAATGAAATAGAAGCCGCAATCGCCGCGCGCCTCGCCCGTGAAAGCCAACAACAGTGGCTGGAAAAACTCCGTAAGGACGCATACATCAAATACTTCCTTGAGGAAGCCAGCCCTGCAAAATAATTGCACGACAACCCCATATTTGGCTTGCTTTATTACGTGAAAAAACGTATCTCTTCATGCAATTAAGCTCAGAGCATTTGTACTTTGTTGATGAGTTAATTGTTCCCTTTGAGAGTCGTCTCGGTCCCCCCCTCGAGACGACTTTTTTATTATTAAGTTTTGACACCGAAAGCTTACCAGCTTTTTAACATAAGGCCTATGGAATCTGAAAATCAAAAACTCGTAACGCCCAAGGGCCTTGCATTCGATTTGGCACTGTCAGTCATCTTTTTTTTTGCGTTCACTTTCAAGGTCATACCGCCGCATGTTCCCGCCTATGACCCATTTTGGAATTTCTTCTTTTCAGCCTTTACCTCCATCGTTTTAACCGGCGTGTTCTTTTTTGCGCTGTGTTATTTAAGAGTCACCTGGGTCGACCAGATTAAGAGAAGTAAAAAGTAAGAATTAAGAAGTTAGAAGTCACTATCCGTCGTTCCTCGCTTTATTTTTCTGGTAAACCATCTTTGCGCCAGCGACCATCGACACTTCGTAGAGCACATATAAAGGCACTGACATCAGCGTTAAGGTGATGGGATCACCGCCGGGTGTGATCAACGCAGAAAAGATCAAGATGACCACCACTGCATGCCTGCGGTAAACTTTCAGCGCTTGGGTGGAGACAATCTCTAAATACTGCAACAGGATAAGGACCAGTGGAAACTGGAAAACAAATCCCAAGCCCACCGTCAACCAGACGACCAACCCGATGTAAGACGCAGGTTCCCAGACAGGCTGGAATCCCAATAGTTCATTGAACTGTAACGAAACCGATAGGGAAAACGGTAATAGAATTGCAAAACTAAAGGCCGCACCCAATAGAAATAAACCTAAAATCGCGACACAAACTGGCCGCAAAATACGCTTCTCTTGAGGCGTTAAGCCAGGAGCAATGAACGTCGAAGCAAAGTAAACGATGAATGGCAGTGCCAACCCAAAGCCTCCTAAAAAGATCACTTGGATAACCACCGAAAATACAGACATGGGACTGCGGGTCCTCAGGATGTCACGGTTCACGACTTGCCCCAACATCGACTGCGCCTGATCCAGCGGCCAATAGATCAAGTCCATAAAATCCCCGCGAAATACCAGCACCCCTACAAGCACACAAAAGAAAGCAAACGCGCTGACGCCCTTGAGTAAAACAAAACGCAACTCCTCCAAATGTTCGAGGAGCGACATGCCTTCTCTCCCTGCACTCAAAATTTCATCATCATTTGGTTTCGTTTCTAGATCTGCGTGGTCTCCCATTTGCAAAAGGGTCTTTCAAAACTAAACGGGCGGTGCCCGCTGGATGTTCATTTCCGCTTGTTTTATTATAAGCGTTTGCAGTGACATAAAAAACAAACAAGCACATTCAAACTGTAAGGTTATGTCCAACAATGTGTGACTAAACACAGTTACCAATAGAAGGAAAGCAAATAGCAAAATAAACATCACTACTTTGTAATCCCATACCTGGCAGTTTGCATATTAAGATTCACGAAGCGCACTGTTGACACACTGAGTAGATTCCTTTTTTTATTCGCGTTCTGTTTAAACCAAGAAATTGCAAAGAATCCACTTTGCCAATTACGAACGAAATAAAAAAAACAAATTAACGGATGGCCACAAAAACCAAAAAAAAAGTAGCTCGCGCTAAAAAGCCCACTAAAAAAGCTACATCCAAAACAAAATACGTTTACGAATTCGGCAAGAAAACAGATGGAGACTCCACGATGCGGGAACTCCTCGGCGGTAAAGGTGCCAACCTCGCAGAGATGGCACGTATCGGACTGCCCGTTCCTCCCGGATTCACGATCACGACAGATGTTTGCACCTATTTCACCGCAAACAAAAAGTCCTTCCCAAGCGGCATGGACAAGCAGGTTCGGCAGGCGGTCGTGACCATGGAAAAACAAACCGGCAAAAAGTTCGGTGATCTCAAAAACCCTTTGTTGCTTTCCATCCGTTCAGGTGCGCGCGATTCCATGCCAGGCATGATGGATACTATCCTCAATCTTGGTTTGAACGATAATTCGGTAAAAGGTTTGGCGGAACTCACCGGCAATGCTCGCTTTGCTTATGATTGCTATCGCCGCTTCATCCAAATGTATGGAGATGTGGTGATGGGCGTCCAGTCACACGATGAACACGAAGAAGAGCCGTTTGAAGAGGTCATGGCCAAGCTCAAGAAGGAGCGCAAGGTTGTAGAGGACAATGATCTCACTGCCGAAGATCTGCAGGAACTGATCAAACGCTACAAAACCTTAGTGAAAAAATTCACCGGTAAAACGTTCCCGGAAGATGTCTACGAACAACTTTATGGTGCGGTCTCGGCTGTATTTGGCTCGTGGGATAATGAACGCGCCATCATTTATCGCCAGAAATACAATATCCCACATGAATGGGGCACAGCGGTGAATGTGCAGGCAATGGTATTTGGTAATATGGGTGACACCTCGGCAACGGGAGTCGCGTTTACCCGAGACCCCGCCAACGGCGAAAAAGTGTTTTACGGTGAGTATTTGATTAATGCTCAGGGAGAAGACGTGGTCGCGGGTGTGCGCACGCCTAAGCCAATCGCGCAACTCGCGGATGAAATGCCAAAATCGCATAAAGAGCTCGATGCCGTCCGCAAAAAGCTCGAAAGGCATTTTAAAGACATGCAGGACTTCGAGTTCACTATCGAAGACAACAAGCTGTATATGCTGCAAACCCGAAACGGTAAACGCACCGGTTTAGCAGCAGTGCGTATTGCCTGTGAAATGGTGAATGAAAAACTCATCAACAACAAAACAGCCGTTTCCAGAATTCCAGCAGAGTCGATCTCCAGCCTGCTGGTTCCCGTTTTCGATACGACCAAGTTAAAAAATGCCAAGAAGATTTCGACTGGATTGCCTGCTGGCCCAGGTGCAGCAACGGGTAAGATCGTATTTTCAGCTGCACGCGCCGAAGAGATTTCAGCCAAAGGGATCAAAGCCATTTTGTGCCGCGTTGAAACCTCACCAGAAGACCTCCGCGGTATGATTGCTTCAGAAGGCATCCTCACCTCTCGCGGCGGTGTTTCTTCACACGCTGCGTTGGTAGCTCGCCAAATGGGTAAAGTCTGCGTATGCGGAGCCAATGGAGTGGTGATCAATTATGCGAGAAAAACCTTGTCTGCGGGGAATGCCCACCTGAAAGAAGGCGACTATATTTCGATTGACGGGACGACTGGAGACATCTTCGCAGGTCAGGTCGATACGGCTCCATCGGAGGTCAATCAAGTCTTAGCCGGTAAATTAAAACCAGCCAAGAGTTATACCTACCAGATGTTTGAGACCATCATGCAATGGGCTGACAAATATCGCAAATTGGGCGTCCGCACCAATGCGGATACGCCTGAGCAATCGCAGATGGCAGTTGCACTTGGAGCAGAAGGCATCGGCTTGTGTCGGACTGAGCACATGTTCTTTGAAGGCGACCGCATCAACTACATGCGCCAAATGATTTTGGCTACGAATACCAAAGAGCGCAAAGCCGCCCTCAAAAAGCTGCTGCCTTATCAGCGCAAGGACTTTACCGGTTTGTTTAAAGCGATGGCAGGTCGCCCGGTGACCGTGCGCCTCCTCGATCCACCGCTGCACGAATTCTTGCCACATGATGATGCGACACGCCGTGACTTAGCGGAGGTTCTAGGCGTCTCTCCTGAAATCATCAGTGAAAGAGTGAAAGCCCTGCACGAAGAAAACCCGATGTTAGGGCATCGTGGATGTCGCCTGGGAATCAGTTACCCAGAGGTCACTGAAATGCAGGCCCGCGCTATTTTTGAAGCGGCCGCTACTGTCCTCAAAGCCAAGAAACCGATCGACGTCTTCCCTGAAATCATGGTTCCTCTGGTGGGCTTCGAAAAAGAGCTGAAGTTGCAGGTGGATGTCATTCACCGTGTCGCAAGCGAAGTGATGGAAGCCAAAGGTGTGAAAATCAAGTATATGGTCGGAACGATGATTGAAATTCCGCGCGCAGCTATCAGAGCTGAAAAAATTGCGGAAACAGCTGAATTCTTTAGTTTTGGTACGAATGATTTGACGCAAACAACCTTGGGCATGAGTCGTGATGACTCGGGCACATTCCTGCCCCTGTACAAGGACCTGGACATCATTCCACAAAATCCATTTGCCACCATCGACCAGGCGGGTGTTGGCGAATTGGTGCAAATCGGTGCTGAACGCGGTCGTGCAACTCGCAAAAACATTAAACTCGGTATTTGCGGAGAACATGGCGGCGATCCAACATCGGTGAAATTCTTCCACAAGGCCGGATTGAACTATGTCAGTTGCTCGCCTCCGCGCGTGCCGGTCGCTCGTCTCGCGGCAGCGCAAGCGGCTCTCGAAAGCTGAGATAACTGACACGATAAATTCACTCAATTGCTAAAGCTCTCGGCGAATTGTCAACGCCGGGAGCTTTTTTTTATCCACATTCACCTACGCAGAGAACTGGCGCAAATACCACAACTCTATCAGTTGCAGTGCCTCGGAAGGCTTAGGCATACCCCCCTCGAAAATGCGTTTCCAACGTTCTAAAATATCTGTGCGACCCACACTTGCAAACGCATCGCATATCTCATTTACCAACAATTCGTCACGCTGCAACTGCGTCTGAGCCGGGAACAAACCTTCATCAAACAACCCGTCGTAAGCAATGCGACGAATCCGCCGCCACCAGGTCGATTTAGCTTTTAATAGTTTATAATCATTACGATTTGCCAGCATAACCGCTTCCCCCAACGACCAAGGCTTTTCGGCCATTCTCAACGAAGGTAAGATCCGCGAGGCCAATATCGCAGCCGAAGTTGCAGAAGAGGCAGCCCCGCCAGGAAATGATTCGCCAATGTAGACGGCGGCCGAAACTGCGGCATACAAACCAGTATGAGCATGTAAATGCGCCCGTGTCGGACATATTTCCACAGCTTGTCGAACCTCATCAAACACAATTTCGACAATTTCAGGAGGAAGTACCTGACTTCTTTTATAAAATCGAGCCTGACCCATTGCATAAAACAATCCAATGAAATGTGAACACTCAATTGCATCCAGGTAACTACCGGCTTTTTTCTGCCAGAAATTGAAGTTGCCCTCGATACCCACAAATGGAAACACACGCTGCGAACAACGGACCGCCAATGGAACATGATCACGTGCGGGAAGCTCTAGAAGCTCTCGCTCAGACAGAGAATGCACGTTTTCAGTTGGAATTGAAGTAGACGGCATTTTGCTTAAAATATGCAACGGCACCTGTCTGAACGGACCTGATAAGATACCTATCGGTAAATAACAGGGGCGCTTAAGTCGAGGCTATGTTCACTCGACAATCTCGCCGCCGCCCCACCCAGCACAACCATTCGTCTATATCCGAACTCAATATCGCTACTGAAACGCTAAGACTCTAATCAACAGTGTTTAACAACAAAATCACTCTTCGACCTGCTTCTTGCGCAATTGCAAATAGCCATCTTTGACAGCAGTGTATTTATCCAGGGCGGACCCTGTGATTGCCTCGTAAACTTCGACCCGTCCCGGCAGCGCATTCAAGTTGTCCACCCCTCGAGCGGACCACGCTGCCTCCCACTGCCAATATCCCAAATAACTGCCGGGATCAGCAAACCGATCCCCTGCCCGACCAAAAATATCGCGGGCAGTCGATGGCCCCAAGACCGGAATCACGATGTAGGGACCATTGCCAATTCCCCACACCCCAAATGTTTGTCCTAAATCCTCTGGCGGAACATCCAGACCGGGAAATTCATCTGCGCGGTCAAATATACCCACAACTCCATAAGTAGTGTTGACCAGAAACATGCCTGTTTCTTTCATGCCTTCTGCAAATTTTCCCTGTAAGATCTGATTCACAAATCGAATCGGATACCGAATGTTGTCAAAAAAATTGGAGATCCCATTGCGCACGCCATTTGGCACCACCCACTTGTATCCATCTGCAACGGGGCCCAGGACGTAATCGTAGAGGCCATCATTGAATGAAAATATAGCCCGGTTAAATCCCTCGAATGGATCGTAATGGCGCGTGTACGCAACCTCGTCTTCAAATTCTTCCCAAGCCTCATCACCGGCATTCTCTCCAAAAGACGCCGACGGCGCAGTCGAGGCCTGGTTGTTTGTGGTGGTCTTACACCCGGCACCGAAAATCAAAATGCCGCAGAGTAACATAAGCGCGTAAAATCGAGTTTGCATAATGCTAAAATTCAGCAACTTTTTCTCTAAGGGTTTTTAACAACTCCTCCACAGATCCTTGCCTGAGAATACTGTCAAACTGTTTGCGATAATTATTTAACAGGCTCACACCTTCGACCAAAATATCGTATACCTCCCACTTACCATCCCGTTTTGCCAGGCGATAGAAAACCGTAATGGTATCGTCCTTATAGTCTACTTTGGACTGGATTTCGAGCCGTTGCTTGGGCAACTCAATGGTCTCAGCAAACTCGAATTCTGGACGATCTCCGGCCTCTGCGAGGCGATCTGAATACGTCTGGACCACCAATTTACTGAACAACTGTTTAAACTCGGTTCGCTGCTCGTCATCCAAATTTCTCCAGTTGCGTCCCAGTGCCCGCTGAATCAGGATGTTTAATGAAAACCGCGATTCCACCAATGCCAACAGGCGTTCATTTTTTTCGTCTACACTTAACCCCTCGTAGTTTTCTCCATTTAAAATATCCAAAGCTTCATTCACAGTTTGGATCAACATGTCTCTTGGGTCTCCTTGCTCTGCACGCGCAGCTGGCAGACCAAACAAGATAGACAGAAACACCAAGATGCTTCCAAATTGTAAAATCCTGTATTTATTCAATCTCATCATTGTTCTCATATCAAAAACGTGTTCTGTGACTTCATTGCGTTTAGACGACGGCAACTGGGCGAAAAAACGATGCTTATATCATCCGCATTAAATCTATAATAAGGGCCGACACAACACCATTATTCATCCTTTACAGCACCAAAAGCAAAGCGGCTGATAAGGCCTTCAATATCCAGAGCAGACTCGGTATCTATGATCAAATCACCCGGCTCTAAGAGAATGCCCGAGGCTCCCGGCGACAATTCGACAAATTTATCGCCGATCAATCCACTGGATTTAATCGAAGCAATGGTGTCGTCATCCAGCTGCAAGCCGGGATCGACTTCCATGGTCACCATCGCAGCATACGACTCTTTGTCCAATTGAATGGCACTCACGACGCCCACTTTAACCCCGGCAATCCGAACCGATGCACCCTGATTCAAATTACCAACCGACAAAAACCGCGCTTGAATTGGGTATGTATCTTCTACCCACAGCTTCAAACCACCCATATTAATTGCCAGATAGCCAAGACAGATCAATCCAGCTAACACGAAAATACCTACTAACGTCTCTATTTTTTTAGATGTCATACCGCTTCTTTTGATTCTGAACGTTTCAGTTCATATGCCATACTTAAATTGTTTTCTAAATGCGCTTGTAAACCGTCCACATCTTGAGCCGCATCTTTCGGTAGAGTCGCATACAATATGGTGATATCGACAAAATGTTCACGATAAGTGGCTGCTTGAAAATACTTCGAGCGATGCAGTGCGGTAGCTATTGTCTGACGCCAGGCTTCGTCGTCCAAATCACCGGTCTCGAGCGCTATCATCACTGTGTGCGAATTCATCAAAAATCCTTCACCCCGGAACGACGGAGCTTCACCAATGACCTCTACCATCGCCAGCATAATCGCTTGCACCGCAATTTTTCCCATACGCTCCACAATGGTTGCATGACTGCTCAAACTGACCATCAACCAACCGGCACACTTCGCTTGCAATCGGTTAAATTGTTCCCGCAGTTCACTTTTTGATTTCAGTCCGAGCATCATGTTTTTGAGGGCTTCGTCACTTTCTAGAAACGTTTTTGCCAGTTCACCTCCACATTGCTCAAACTCGAGGGGCGTGCCTTGAAAAGCGATACGCTTGTCGTCCAACACGGCCACCTGATCGGCGACGTACAAGGCATCGGGTAACTCGTGCGTGACCACTACTGCAGAAAAAGAAAATACTTTTTGCGAGTGCTCAATCAATGCAAACACAGTATTTTTGCGAATGGGATCCAGGCCGGCAGTCGGCTCGTCGAACAACACGATGTCCGGCTCCATTACCAATGCCCTCGCCAATGCCACACGCTTTTGCATGCCACCCGACAATTCCGAAGGGTATTTGTCACCAATATCGACCAGGTCGATTTTCTTCAAAATGGCTTCAACCTTTTGCGCAATCTCCCGCGCCGACAATTTCGTGTTTTCGCGCAAGGGCAAAGCCACATTGTCAAACGCCGTCAGTGAATCGAACAACGCATTATTCTGGAACATATAACTCAGCTTACGCTTCTTGGCGTCACGCTCGCGGCGCGAGAGTTGATGGATATCGACCCCGCCAAACAAGATTTCACCGGAGTCGGCCTCCATTAAACCCGCAATGCACTTGAGTAATACCGATTTACCCGCTCCGCTTTTACCGATAATGACAGTGGTTTTGCCTTTCTCGACCGTCAAGTCAGCCCCGGCCAACACGGTTTTCGAACCAAACTGTTTGGAGACGTTTTTTAGCTGAATGATGGGTTGTTCCATTGGCAGGATAAGGCTGGCGACTACAGGAGAAAAGAGGTGATCATGTAATCGAACAATAAAATAATGACACAAGAATAGACAACGGCACGGGTTGCTGACTGGCTCACACCGCGAGCCCCGGGCGCGGTCGACTTGATATGGGTCTGATATCCCTGGTAACAACATATCAAGGTCGTCAAAAATCCAAAAACAAGCGATTTGGTGATGCCGCTGCTCACATCCTCCCAGCCCACGCTGTTTTCAATCCCTGAGATAAATATGCCACTGTCAACTCCCAACATGAGCACTCCCGTCACATACGCCCCCCAAATGCCAATCAGATCAAAAAATGCAGTCAAAATCGGGAATGAACAAATCGCCGCAATCAAACGCGGGCCAATCAAAAAGGTCAGCGGATTAATGTGCATGGTATTGAGCGCGTCAATTTGCTCAGAATTGCGCTGCACACCAATCTCCGCTCCCATCGCTGAGCCCGCCTGGCCAACGACCATAATCGCAGTCAACACAGGTCCCAGCTCGCGAATCAACGATAGCGCAACAGCTGAACCGAGCAGCCCTTCAGAACTAAACTTACTCAGGGTGTGATAGCCTTGCAATCCCAATACCATGCCGGTAAACCAGCCAACCAGACAGACAACAGGAGTGCACTTGACGCCAATCTCATAGAGATATTGGATGACTTTGCGCAGCGAACGGTCGGTATACAATGCACCGAGCAGTGCGGATACACCAAATATCACGACGGCTCCCAGGTCGCGGACAAAATAAATACAGGCCCTGCCAATAACTTGCACGGGTATCAATGTGGAGAACGAAGCTTCTGCAATCAATCTTTACTTACACAGATCCAAAAACTTTATTTTTGCACCCTCCATGTCCAGCCCCTAATATTTCAAGTTCCATGCATCGATGCGCTTGCGCAGTGTGGAGCGCGTGATGCCCAAAATCGCAGCCGTTTTTACCTGATTGCCACCCGTTTCCCGCAAGGCTCTGATAATCATTGCTTTTTCAATCTCCTGAAGAATATTCAGCGCGTCCCCCTGACGAATTTCAGTGTATAATTGATCCTCCAGGGCCTGCAAAGATAGTTTTGGGGGCACGCCGAGCCTGCCGTCACCATGAGGTTCCGTCGCGGCGGCAGTGGCAGCGCACGACACTTTGCGGACAGGCGGCTCCGTGTCTACCGCTGGACCCTTGCCTGTTGCCGGGGCTGGCACCGCCCGCTCCGCAACTTCTGGAGATGCCTCACCGATGCCCCCAGGCGCCTGTATTTCAACGGGCAGATCTTTATGCAAAATCGTCTCTCCCTGAGCCACCACCGCACTGCGGTAAATGACATTTTCCAATTCTCGCACATTACCGGGCCAGTCGTACTGCAACAAAATTGCCAATGCTTCCGGTGAAATATTCACCGCCTTGGTCTGGTGCTCCTGTTTCAAGGTCTGCAGCATGTAGTCCACTAAGCTCGAGATATCTTCCTTGCGCTGACGCAATGCAGGTAATCGCAAGCGGACCACATTCAGCCGGTAGTACAAGTCCTCTCGAAACCTTTTTTCAGCGACCATTTTTTCCAGGTCCATATTGGTCGCTGCAATCAATCGGACATTGGCCGTGATCGTCTCGGTTCCCCCGACTCGCTGAATTTCCCCTTCTTGCAGCGCACGCAAGATTTTGGTTTGGGTAGAGAGAGACATGTCCCCAATTTCGTCGAGAAAAATGGTACCGCCGTCGCACAACTCGAACTTGCCGATCCGCTGCGCCGTCGCCCCTGTAAATGAACCTTTCTCGTGACCAAATAACTCGCTTTCAATTAAATTTTCAGGAATGGCTGCGCAATTGACCGCAATAAATCGCTTGGTTGAGCGATGACTGTGCTGAAAAATACACCGTGCGACCAGTTCTTTTCCCGTGCCACTCTCACCGGTGATCATGACGGTCACATCACTTGCAGCCACTTGCCCCACAACTTTAAAAACAGCCTGCATCGGCTCGGAATTGCCCACAATGCCTTCCTTATAATCTTCGGCATTGATGTGCTGAGTGGGCGGATTCGTGTGAGTCCTGGTCAGATCTTGAAATACCGCCACAGCCTTGCCGACTAAGCGCAGTATCCGCTCAATATCAAACGGTTTAATGATATAATCGAAGGCCCCAAATTTCATCGCCTCAATCGCTGTTTGGGTGGTCCCAAACGCCGTCATTAATATGACCATCGACTCTGGATTACTGTGCTGCAAATGCTGCAGGGTTTCAATCCCTGACATCCCTTCCATGCGATTGTCCAATAAAATCACCGTCGGCTTTTCACGCTGAGCGATCTCGATACCGTCTTTACCGCTGCCTGCTTCAATAACACGATAACCCGTGCCGCTCAAAACGCGCTTCAACGAATACCGCAAATCAGCATCATCATCTATAACGAGTACTGTTGAATTTTCATACATAATTAAATTGAAGTATAAACATATATAAATTAATATAGAAAAGCAAAGCTACTCAGTGCGCCGGAGCCACGCCTACCGACACTCCTTACCTGAACCCAAAGATCAACTGCATATCTGCTTCAAAAGCCTTTCCTAAACGCACGCGATCACCATCGAAACGCAAGGTATCGCGGCATTGCCCGGCAAATGCGTCCTTGTCGTAACGGATCAATGACAAAGTACCTTCTTTGTTAGTCGCCACCTCACTCTGCAGCAAAGGTGTCCACTGCTTCGGTAACCCATACCAGGTAAATTGGATTTCCCAGCCAACAATGTCCTCCGCACTCACATTACGCGTCACCAGGCGCGGATAACGAACGACAAAATCCGGTACCCGCCGAGTAGCGACCCGCATCGTAAATGCAGTTGCTAATGACTGGATGTACGTCTGAAAATCTGTAAATTCACCGCGGCGTACGCACGCGAAAAAATCTGCTGGATCCATGCCGATGAGATTCAAGCCGTTGAGATCACCGTGGTGGTTCTTGCCGGCGAGCTTGCGCCACTTGTGCCAGTCGTCAAATGCATCGCTTTTGCGCAAACCCAGTTCAAAATGGAGGTGCGCTCGAGATTTCGGGATGGAATAACCACCCGCCGATCGCCCCATGATGCCGATACGCTGCCCCGCCGCAACCCGTACCCCCGTACGGATATCGTTGTCGATTCGCGCCAAATGCGAGTATAAAGTGTAAACGGCGACATCTTGCCGGTCGTGCTCAATCACTACGTAACGACCATACGAACTCCTGCCAGCCACCTTATTTACATAAGCAATGCGGCCTTCCATTACGGCAAAAATTAAATCAGTCGCCTCACCTTTACGATTGCGTAGAATCGCCTTCAAATCGATACCTTCATGAAAACGCCGCCCCCCTTCGCGCACGCATCCAAATGCACCGGATTCTACAATACCACTCTGCGTGGGCTGCAGTGATTCATCGATCGAACTGCCTTTGAAAAAGCTGTCATTGGGAGTCGGCCAGAAAATCTCTGGACGCGTTGTTTCCCCGGCGACCCGTCCGTGGATCGCCCAAAACAAGCACATGCATGACAATAACAACCGCATCCTAGCTACTCGTTACCCTCGCCCTGAATTTCAAGCACACAACAGCCAACCTGCATATCACCAGAAAAACGACTTTTTATTGTTCTGGATAATTTTGAGATTCTTTTGCAGTTGTGCGGTTAATTCAATCAGTTGATCTGCGGGCATCTCCATAAACGTAAAGTAAACACCATCCGCCAGCGGACCATCCAGTTGCCGCACTCCAAGTGGCTTGTCATTGATCACAGTGATCATACGCAATCCATTTTTTTCCACTGATTGCCGATACAATTCGCGCGTGCCAACGTCATCCAGCACAAATCGCAACGCATACTCGCCCGACTCCACCTGCACCATGTCAACGCGTTCGATCTGTTCTTCCCAGATAACCGGCCGCCGCGAAACGATAAATTCGAGACCGCTCATCGGCATTTCTATCAAACGGCTGAAGGCATCTCCAGTCGCAACGGTTTCCGGATAAAATCGGATGGTATGCGTAGGCTGCTCACGCGTGCAAGCAACCAGCAAAAATAAGCACCCCAACAACAACAATGTTGGAAAGCGAATGAGCAATGATTTCATCATAAAACGAGTGCGTTTAGAGATTCCTGAATACGCAGTAATTGCTCAGGTGCAAGATCTGCGGTGGATACCTTGTAGTTAACCTTCGACTTTGTGTGGCGATAAACCTGATAACCGCCAGGCAACTGTGCAATCGGCTTGAGAATGCGCTTCCGCTCCAACATCAATCCCAATACCTGCTTCAATGCTTCTACATCCGGATCAGGCTCGGCCGAGTCTGCAACTGCCGCGTCTGTCTCTTCTGGAAACAGAGATAAAAACAACTCCTCCGAAGAAGCCAATACCTGCTGACGCGCTTCGCGCTCTTCATCTTGTTTTTCTTTAACCACCCGGCCCCAGCGTCCTAACACCGCTTCGCGTTGAGGAAAATTTGACTCCTCATCTGCTTTAACATCGGCTCGCTCCAATTGCCCCTCTTCATTGCGGAACAAGAAACAAATGATCCGTTCACCAATTTCAAAAGGCTGGGAGGTAAGCGTAGATGCTTTCGCTAGCGGTCGAATGTGCCAATCCATGCAGGTATCATTAATTTACTTTTTTTTTTGACTCGGAAGCTCAGCATTCTTCCCTATGTATTTTCGCAGCACAAGGAAAAAGCACAGGCGATCAACAGGTGTATGTGTGGGATCGCGCAATCGAGTTTCATTACATGGGACGCATTTTTGCCATAGGAGATATTCACGGATGTCTGGTCGAATTCAATGATCTGATCGCGCTAATCGATCCCGACCCCACCGATCGTATTGTCTTGTTGGGCGATCTCATTAATAAAGGCCCCGATAGCCTGGGCGTGCTCAGACGCGCCCAGTCACTGCAGAACTGTCTGTGCATTTGCGGCAACCACGAATACAGATTGCTGCGTTATCGCGAAACCAACAAAAAGAAACACTTAAAAAATTCTGACTACCAGACAGTGAAGCAACTAGATGCAGACGATTGGGCATTTTTAGAAACGTTTCATAAAATGGTATTTATTGAAGAACACAATACCGTCCTGATACACGGTGGGTTCGTGCCGAATCGAGACTGGCAACAGCAATCGGTAAAGATGGTCACACACATTCAAAATTTCGATCCCGATACCCACGCATGGGGCATGCGGGCGCAGGTTCCTCAGGGCGTGCCGTGGGCAGAATTTTGGTCGGGTCCGCCCTTCGTTGTCTACGGCCACACCGCCCGCGACAATGTCTTTCGCCGGCCCATGTCGATCGGTATTGACACGAGCTGTGTCTACGGTGGACACCTCACCGCATACGAAATCACTGAAAAGAAACTGTTCCAGGTCGCAGCGACTGAATGTTTTGCCGCACGTAACCGCGGCTCGTGCTAGAAGCCCCCAAAACAGCGCTTTCACCTGCAACCAGTGGCGCACAAACTTGAGCCATTTTGACGACATATTTATTATGCAAACCACATCAACTGATTCACATTTACACACAGGTTTGCTGATCATCGATATGCAGGCAGCTTTCCTGAAAGCTATCCCCGATCGTGAAACCCTGTGTAACCGGACCCAATTCGCCATTGCAGCGGCTCAACTGTTGGGCATTCCCACATTTTTCACTGAGCAGGTGCCAGATAAATTGGGCCCCACAGAGGCCTGTTTTCTGGCGCATTTACCCGCGTCTGAGCGCTCACAACGGATATTTAACAAGACGGCTTTCTCCTCCTTAGCCGCCGAAGGCTTGGAAACCGCTCTGGTGCATAACAACATCGAACATCTCCTCGTTGCAGGTGTGGAGACATCCATCTGTGTCTACCAAACCGTCCTTGAGGCATTGCACAAACAGCTGCAAACCACCCTTCTGAGCGACTGCATCGCTGGCCGACGCCCGCAGGACGCTGCACCGACGCTTGCTGCGATGCGCACTGCGGGTGCTCACTTGCTACCTGCAGAAGCTGTTTTCTACAGCATTGTAAACACTTCCCAACATCCAAAATTTCGCGCATTTACCCAGTTAGTTGTCCAGTATGCATAAACCCGCCCAAAAATCCGCACGTACAAAACCAACCGGCTACACCAAAGACGAACTCATCGACTGCGCCGCAAAAGGCGCTTACGGCACCCTCATTCCGGCAAAACTGGCACTGACCTCTCCCCATACGATCAGCGCTTTTTTAGAGCGCATCCGCAATACCGACGACCAACGCTTTTTTCTGCGCAAATTTGATGCAGCCGCAGCATCCGATGTTCTCTCCGAAATGGAACCCGATGTCGCTGCAGAAGTCCTGAGTGCCATGCGCGAGTCACGCGCGGTCAACATCCTAGAAGCCCTTGACCCCGATGACGCCGCGGACTTAGTGCGGGCCCTCGAAAGCTCCCATCGCGAGCGTCTTCTCCACAAAGTCGATCCGGCCACCGCAGCGACTGTTCGGAAGCTTATCCGCTTTCACCCCCAGACAGCTGGAGGCATCATGACCCCGGAGGTCGCTATGGTGAATAAAGAAATGACGGCTGCTCAAGCAATTGAAGCCGTCCGCGCCCTGCATCAGCAGCTCGAAACGATCGATTACTTTTACGTTGTTGACGATGCAGCCCACCTGGAGGGTGTCGTGTCGATGCGCGATTTGGTGTTTTCCCAGCCAGACCAGCAGCTGGCGACCAGCATGACAAGCGATTTAAAAGGGGTCTGCCACCTAAATACGGATCAGGAAGCCGTCGCGTTGAAAATGACCGAACACAATTTTCGAGCGCTGCCTGTGGTCGACGACAACAATCGACTGGTCGGCATCGTAACCCACGACGACGTGCTGGATGTCATGCAAGAAGAGGCAACGGAGGACTTGCAAAAAATGGTTGGCGCAGGAGCCGACGAAACAGTTTACGACGACCTGTTGGCAAGCGTTCGCGGGCGCAGCCCGTGGTTGCTGATGAACCTCATCACCGCATTTCTCGCCGGTGGCGTCGTCATGCTCTTTCAGGAACGCATTGCTGAACTAACTTTACTGGCTGCATGCTTACCGATCATTGCCAGTTTAGGCGGCAATACAGGTGCCCAAACACTTGCCATCATCATCCGCAGCCTGGCTTTAGGTGAGATCACGGCGAAAGACAGTCGATGGATCTGCATCAAAGAAGGCACCAAAGGCCTACTCAGTGGCATTTTAATCGGCCTGGCAGCTGGAGCCATAGCCGGTTTATTTGCCAACAATCTACGCACTGCCGAAGTGGTGTTTTTTGCGATGTTGCTCACAATGACATTTGCCAGCATCGCCGGTGCGTTCATCCCCCTATTGTTGCAAAAACTCCATCTCGATCCCGCCCAGAGCAGCTCTATTTTCCTGACAGCGTCGACAGACATCGTCGGATTCGCTATTTTCCTAGGTTTGAGTAACTGGATGCTGTTTTGATGGACGCATCCAGGCATCAAAATGTGCATCATTCAATCCACCTTAAAATATATTTTTCAAGCAGCTATTTAGTTCCATATTTCTGGCATGTCGTTTGGAGAGGATGCCGCTTTCTCGGCAGACACGCTGAATCAAGCTTTTGGATCCCGCGCGTAAAGGTTCCCGTCCCATCGACTGTCTGCCTCGCAAGCTACTCGTCCTCGTCAAAGGCGGCATTGGCTTTCTGGTTTACCGGCAGCTCGTAAGGCAGCAGTAAGTAATATGTCATTATCCAGAGGCTCCAACTGAATGGATACATAATAACGGGACCCACAAAAGCAGCCGCTACACAAAAATAAATAACCCCGGTCCACGACAGCCACTGTGCCCACCCCAGCAACAGGCCAATAGGGATCAGTACAAATACGACGAGCCCATAATTCCAGGTCGCTGCTCCCAGCATCCCGCCTTCTCCTCGCTGTAATAATAGCCCGCAACCCAAACAACGCCACCGCAACTGAAACCAACTCTTCATAATCCCGTGCGCGCCGCAATTGGGACAACACGCCTTTAAACCGCGCAATAAAATAATGGGACGACTCACTTCAAAACGCTCACATTGCATACCACTGACAGAGCTATACCAGGCGAATAAGCAGCACAAGCAAGAAGCTCAGGCACCTGAGCTAATGGGTAAGCCACTCCGTTCACGCACACTCTTTGAAAACAATTCGAGTATTGCGCTTACGTTTAGCTTTAAAAACCGCCGATATCTCATCTTGAGACACGATTTCCTCTGAGGATCCCTTATGGCTTTTAAGCGGTGCACACTTACGTTGGATTGCCTCCCGAATATAGTTGGGCAGACCAAATGATGCGCTGACTTTTTGCTGCAACGTTCGCTGCAGTATTACAATCGTGCGACGATTCGAAGGATCGACCATACAAATGGACGCAACTCCATTTAGAGTGTATAGATGAACTACAGATTGTTGTTTGCAAATGTCGAGTGGAAGCGACGGCCCAGATCCTGGCAGACTGACGCTCTGTAAGGGATTGACGTACGTATAGCCCAGACATTGAGCCCAAATTTTGCCGACTACATCTGGCTGCAGCACAGCTACCTCGACCAGCTTGGTCATCAAACGACAATGGTCGTTGCGGTATAAGTGAATCAAGCCATTTAAGATGGGACTGTTGTACGACTCCAGTGTCAGCACAAAGCGGGGATTTTGAATATTAGCAAATTTGTCTACCATACCAGGATATTTGAAGAATGTGTGGGTATGCTATTCTTACACCAAACAGCACGACTTTTCCAATAAATCCTACACAATGCGAATATTCCCTGCATAACTCAAAACTTATTGAGCAGCAGCTCGGTATAATTACCGATGTAAGCGAGCTGCAAACCGATAATACACTGCCGAACATTAAGCAGACTATTTTCTGGCCCTATCCACATCTACTTGCAGCCCCCCAACCCCCGTACGAGAAACTTTATTCGAAAGCCCAACCGCACACATGCGATAACCTGCAGTTCGCACCGGATCTTTACCCATAGGTAGGTAATCTTTTTTGAAGGGCTTGCGCTTGCCAAATGCCGTGGAGCTTATGAGCGAATATTCGTGCGGTGTTTTGGTCTGCGACAATGCAGCCGCACATACTGGATCAACGGGTATGCGTTTGCAGCGCCTGGCAAACAGCCTCACTCTGCTTGCCAGGCCCATAAACCTAAACAAAGAGCGTCCACCTTAGCCCCTGGTTTTTCGGAGATATACCGCCAGCGACCCAACACTGCTCAATGTACAGGGAATGCGTTGCCAAAGCGTTTATGTCTTATGGGTAACAAGCAGCCGTTCACGCCTCGATCCGCACACATTTTACTAGCGTAAATTATTATTATAACTAAGCCTCTTAACTTAAAAAACGTAGGATAAAAACCTTATATTTTGCCCCAAAATATAATTAAAAAAATTATTTATGGACAATTATTTAACTTAATATTATGCGATATGTATGAATTTCGCTATTTTGAGGTCTGTCGATTTCAACATTCACTTGATAGCTGTGGCTGTTGTCTTGAATTTACCGCTGAGCCAATCCTTGCAGGCAACGCCGAATGCTCGCTGGCAGGATAAAATAATCCGCATCACAGATGTGGATGGAATCACGACAGAATGCAAAATAATTGAATTCCAACCAATAGAAAGCGCAGTCAACATTGCGAAAGTTTCGAGCAATGTTCAATCCAAGATAGCCATGCAGTCTTTGGACGCCCCAAGCCAGCAGAAAGTGCGTAATTGGTTCCAGAAAAAGCTGCTCAGCCAACATCTCAATGTGACACCACAAGAGCGTATCGTCCTTTCGAACCCAACCGCGCAAGCCGTCGATGCAGCAAAAGAAGCTTTCTACGAAATAGAGTTTGCGAATCCCACCGCGTATACATTGGGCCCGTTTGATGTTTATTATTTTATCCCTGTCGAAATACCAGATGTGGTCGAAGAATGTGTCGAAGCCGTTTTTGAAGCGACTGGCATCGAGGGATCGTTTCGAGTAAACGGCATTCAACCGCAAAGTAAATGGAGTCACGCAAGCGAACGAGGGCGCTTAACCGAATGCGAATTTGTCGACACTGTCAGCACAGAAAATCCAGACGGTGAGGCCGCGGTGCGATGCGTGACTCAGTTCAAAATGAGCGAACCTCTGGGAATACTGCTGAGCATTTACCACGATGGCGAACAAGTTGCGGAATATCGCTCATTTAAAGACATTCAAAATATCGATAAACTATTTTTAAAAGGTAAGGATCTGCGCAGTTATCAGGAGCAGCAAGCGGCAGCAACGCGTACACTGGAACATCTCATCAGCAGCGCTGCAAAGACCGCAGACCAGCGAAAAATCACCAAGATCGTTGAAGAGAAATGTGCCGACCTCGATCACGTGCGATCGGCAGTCGTAGACGTTAGAGGCAACCGGTTCAACGGCACTGGCTTTTTTGCCGAAGTGGATGGCCGCTATTACGTCATTGCTCCGAGTTCGACTCTGGCGCGCAACGATACGTATGCATTTATCGACCAAAAAGGCAAACGGCATCGCGCCATTGGCGATCTAACGATCTCTCAATCAACAGATATGGCGAGGGTCCCAATCGCAAAGCCCAGCAACTATTTGCAGTTCCCGCCACCTGACAACCAACCGGTCAAAGCCGGCACTTCTATCTGTATAGCAGGTCATGATTACGCATGGCCGCGCTACCTTCCTGTGCAAAACGAAGAGCCCACCCCGCTCCACCCAATTACAATTTACACCCAAACAACTGGTTTTAACCGGAACCGCATTGAACTGAGTGGCTCGCTCAACGCGATCACGCATGGCAGTCCCATCGTAAAATGTCCGGAAGGTAGCTTGTTAGCAGTCGCCCACGTCTCTCCCAACTACTTACAGGATGATCAATGGGAACAAGCGCCCTCGTTTTACAAAACCAACAACTTCGCATTGCGCGTCGACACTCTGAACGACTGGCAAAAATCGAACCATGAACACATGAATCAAGACTTCAAAAAACTAGCGGGCTACCTTCACGTGCTGATGGAGGGACAGCGCATCACGCAGCAAATGGATGCTGGCAAAATACCCCTGCCGCAAAGCTATATGCACACTGATTTTACCAAAATACTGACCCATTTTCACCAGCAAGATAGCACTTATAAAAATAGCCCGAACGCCCTGTTAGACTTAAAAGCAGAGATTGTTACAGCGATTACCCATTATTACGTTGCAACTGTTAGCGACATGCAAACCGCCTTTTTAAAAAAACAGATAAACGAACTCAACTTTGTTAAAAATTGGCAAATAAGACGCATTGAAATCAGCACTTTGGACTAAATGCCCACATTTCAGAATATTTGCGAACGAATAGACCGAAAACGCTGAGAGCAAACGCCACTGAGATGCGATAATGGGCGTATGACCACCGGAACTGTTCATCCATCCGCCTTTCAAATCGATCTCGATCTTATTCGCAAATACAACCGACCAGGGCCTCGCTATACCTCTTATCCAACAGCGCTACACTTCAGCGAATCTGTCGAAAACAATCATTTAATTGAGCAGGCCCACGCTGAAACCGGCCCCATCTCCCTGTATATTCACCTGCCATTTTGCCATAGTATGTGCTGGTTCTGCGGATGCACAAAAATCATCACGCACAATCAAGCCAAAGCAGACCGCTACATCGATTATTTAGAAAAGGAAATCAAGTTATTCAGTCAACACATGCGCGGCAATCGCTCAGTCGTGCAAATGCATTTGGGTGGAGGCAGTCCTAATTTTCTGAGTCCACCGCAAATCAATCGCCTTAATACCATCATTCGGCGCCATTTTGAGTTGGAGCCAGATGCTGAAATCAGTGTAGAACTCGATCCACGCCGCCTCACGCAGGCGCATGTGGAAGCTTTTTGTTCAATGGGGATGAATCGCGCCTCCCTGGGGATTCAAGACTGCGATCCGAACATTCAGCAAGCCATTCACCGTGTCCAACCCAGCAGCATGAACGAACAAGCTATAGGCTGGCTCCGGCACGCTGGCATTCAGTCGCTCAATATTGATCTCATTTACGGGCTTCCGCTGCAAACTTCGGCCAGTTTTGCTGCAACCCTTGCCGAGTGTCTCTCCTATTCGCCCGAGCGCTTTGCTATTTTTAGTTATGCGCATGTGCCTTGGAGCGCACCCGCACAAAAAATTCTCGAGCGCAACGCACTCCCCGATGCCGATACAAAAATGCACCTGCTAAAAAGCATTGTGGAAACCCTGCTCACTGCAGGGTATCAACATATTGGCATGGATCATTTCGCGCAACCAACCGATCCACTTGTTCTTGCTCAACAAAACAAAACACTACAGCGCAATTTTCAAGGCTACAGCACGCACGCAGACACCGAAATAATTGGTTTCGGGATGTCCTCTATCAGTCAAACCCACATCACCTATCGGCAAAATATAAAAGACATCCACCGCTACTATGCTGCGCTCGATGCAGATCAACTGCCCATTGAACGTGGCTATCGGCTCACTCAAGACGATATTATCCGCCGAGAGACGATCATGCGCATCATGTGCGACATGGAACTGGATTTCTCAGCCATCAGCCGACACTTCAACATCGATTTTGCCACCTATTATGCTGCCGAACTAATACATTTAACAAATCTGCAAGAGGACGGGCTTATCGACATTCAAGACAACAACTGCCTGCATGTTACAGAGCAAGGCCGCTTCCTGATCCGGAATATTGCCATGCATTTCGACCCCTACTTGCAAGCAGCTAATAAACGCTACTCGAAAACGGTTTAAAAGCACAGCGAGCACCCACCCAATAAATGACAGGTGTTTGTAGGTCGGCTTAAACTGACCCAGTAGCTCGAATTTGCTGAGAACACAGACGGTTTGAACCAAACGATTAGGCAATCCACTCGCGGACAAGCCGTATATTTGCATTGCAATCAATTAACCCGGACATCTCAGGTATATAGGGCTTGTACTAGAGCGGATAGTTAATCCAGTGAGAGGATCGAGTGTCTCCAGAAACCATTTGCGGGTTAAGCATCACCCACAAATTCATTCTATATTCCCAGTTTCTTACCGAAATTTCCATTCTATTCTATTCTTTATCTTGTTACCTTGCTGTTATCCCTGGCATCTCCGGCAATGAGGAGCGGGACTGGGCAGAGCCCAGGTTCTGATAAACTTCACACCATCACCAGAGTCGCAGCAGAATGGTGCATGTCTGGAAAATAGCAGTGCCCAACGCAGCCATGCGGATGCAGCTGGGTAAGCACCCTGCAAATTCGCATTGTACGTTGCGTGCGGCTATTGTCGGTCATGGGCGATTATGCTCGATGAGTGGTGAGCGATTCGGGTTATAACAAACAATTTGAGCCCCTAAGACGAATCAGGCGTTCATACAGCCGCGCTTCCACACTTGGAATGCAACGTGGCCACAATAATATCGACAAGCGATTCGTCACTGAAACCATCCGTGTTGATGATTTCATCGTACAAGTCCACATTGTCGATATCTTCGCCAAAATAGCTCTGAATATAGCGTTTACGTCCATTGTCTTCGGTTTTGATATAAGCTTGCGCCTGGTGCTCCGACATACCGTTATTACGAACCATATGCTCAACACGGTAGTCATGCGAACCAACCAGACGGAGGTGTAAAACATTTGGCATATTGCGGGCGATAATATTGCCTCCCCGGCCAATAATGATCACGTGTCCAACATGACACAATCGCATAATGGTTTGCGCACATTGCTGCTGAAGCGTCCACAAAGACGGGTGTAAACCGACGATTTCCCCCATCATTGCATCGACCAGGTAGACCTTATCTTCCGGCAAGTATTTTGCCAAAGCTTCGGGCAACTCATTTTCGCGCAGCACCTCTGCAATCAAATTGCGTTCAAACAACGTCCACGGCGGCGAACCAGACTCATTTTCTAAACTCAAGCGTTCGCACAGACGCTCGCCAACCGTGACCCCGCGCGCTCCTGCCTGCCGGGAAATCGTGATCGCGGGAAGTTCTCGGATGGAACTTGACAGCACTTCAGGATAAAACGCATTTGATTTAAGATAAGCTAAAATCGCCGCAGTTGAAAAGTCACCTTTCATATCACTTCCTTTTGCTTGAGATTGCTCATTAACTAACAAAATGATAAACAGGGAATACCTCAGAGTCGAGGTTATTCGAACATGGCAAAACCTTGATAACCTGGATTGTATTTTAAAAAAATGTTTCTATGCGCCAATAAGTTCCGCTTAAATCAGAGGATTTAAAAAAATGTTCTAGACAATAGCAGTGCCATACGTCGTCATGCGGATGCCACCGGACACATTCGGATTACACCTTTCGTCCTGCTGTTTGCAATCATGGGCGATTATGCTCGATGAGTGGTGCCATTCGAGCTAGTCCCGAACATTCAGCTTAAGAAAAAGAGTATTGCCGGAAACTGGTAACGATAATCTGCGCCTATCCCCTACCCATCCATCCATATCGTCCACCCACACCTCATCCGACCAGTCTACCATATTCACACTTTTCTGAATAATGTAATCCACACTTAGCTGATTACGACGAAAGCTGATATCCACACCAGAATCATTGACTACAAATTCAGGAGCCACTTCTAATCGATCCTTTTTTAGCGGATTGCCTCCCAGGGAAAATTCTAAAAAATTGGTAAGACCATCGTTATCCGCATCTCTCTCAAGATCGTGGATACCGTGAATCTGTTGCCACTCGTCCAATGGACTCCAAGCAGCAAACACTCTTATGGCAAACGTTTCGACATGGCTCTCGATTCCGTTTGAAACTGTAAGCGTTACAGCATGCGTACCGATATCCTCTATCCTCGCGGTGCCACTTAAGCTTTGTGCCGACGCATCGAACTGCATCCACCCAGGCATGTCCACCACGTTGTAAACCCATAACGGGCCATCCTCGTTTTTTTGACGAAAGGTATAACGGTAAGGTTTGTCTTGATGCGCCACATGTGTCGGGAATGAAATCGGCACTAATGACACATCATCAAAATAAACCGTCCCGGTTAGATTTGCAGCGAACATCCTCAGTCTCAGTCGTGTGTGTGTATCACTGTAAAATATCCCAGAAATCTGGGTCCATTGAGAAGCTGCACCTGGCTCAATTCTAAATTTCTGAATTCCCAGCTCCTGATCGAACACATCATTTGTATCGACAGTAGCATTGCCAGAAATCGCTTCGTCGCTTTTCACATAAAAACTCAATCTGTAATGCATATTGGGTTGAATATTCAGCACCTGCGTCGTAGCTGTAGAGCTGTCAGTAAGTTTGAGCGCAAACTGCCCTCCATTAACTTGCTCATCTGCAATACTGGCTCCGTCACCTAATTTCCAAGCACTCGAATCAGACTGAACCTCCTCAAAAGAGCCATCCACTAATTGGTTTGCAGCAACGCTTATGATCCGGTTAGCGGACCGTTCCCCGAACACTTGTCCGTTGTCAGCTAACATCTGAAATTGAAAATTATAATGCCCCGGATTGAGCGGTGCCACACATTGCAGGGTAAATGTATAATTTTCTCCAGCATTGACACTGGTAGATACACGGCGTTGGCTCGTCTCACTTTTCCAGAGGGTATGGCCTATGGGATTCACACTGCCTACACCATACGCTGAGTGAACACTCCACTGGTTGCGGCCCGTATTTTTATAACGAATACGCGCCTCGAATGCTTCTCCAGGCATGAGACAACAAGGGACTTCCGTCGACAGCCATTGAGCATCGTTGCCCAAGTCTGCAATTGCTGCAGGCTGAATCCCAAAATCAAAGCCAGTGTATATCCAGGGTTTGCTCCTTACACAGTCGTGGAAAGGCGCAGTCGGGTCGTGCCAGAACTTTTCATATTGCGGCGAATAATACTGGCTGCTGACAGTTCCTGCCACTGTATCGATCAGCAACATACGCATATACGAATCAAGGTTTGCATGGTGATGATTGGTTCGAATCCAACCAATTTTGTTACCATTATCCCCCACCAGTAACCTTTGCTGAGATAAAGTATGACCGGATAAAATAAACACGACATTCGGGTATTTCTTCAACATTTCAACATACGAATTATTGTTCGCATTTACCTCGTGCTTAATGAAAATAACTTTTTTTTCTGGGTTATTACTGATCAATTGTTCGGCCCAAAGCCGCTCATTCATGCCGCTTGCATACCTTACAGAAATAACCAACCAGTCCACACCCCCCGCCGAAAACTGATGAGCCACATTTTTATGATCATCATAATTATCGACAAAAGAGGGCCACACCTTGTAGTCCTGCAAAGGAAACGCTGTTAAAAATTCAGCTGCGGCGTCATTGTTCCCAAAATTCAGTATGTAAGGGATTTTGCCGTCTAATAGACGCCAGCCTTTTCGAGCGACTTGATACTGCTGCGGCCTGTCGCTGTTATCTTGGTCAGATTCAACGATATCGCCCATCTGCATGATAAAATCAGCATCCCTGGTAACCGGATCCGTGAGTATCTTGGCCATAAAAGGGACGAAATTATCTTGTTGACCATTATTCGGATCGAGAATCTTTTGTGTATCCCCTTGAATCAATAGCTTGACCCTTTCAGCCTGCAAACCAGCTAATGGACAAGTGATAACACTCACCCAAAACAACAAGGCGGAACTTTTCATAAGGGAGATTGGCAAATAATTTACAATTAGATAAAGTTAATAGCTAGTAACAAACCATAAATATAAACACAATAAAGTCAACAACGCGAAGGAAGTTGAAAGTTGGAAGTTGGCAGGCGGATTCAATTCTGAAGTGCAAGCGAGCGGCTAAGGTGAGTTAGGTGCTTGCGAGAGCGCCCGCCTTGGCGGGAAGCTCTCAGTC
>Ga0102943_1000375_pt1 | contig 30151 bp, 10 predicted proteins | sample SalPonC_black_MG_FD_78174 | JGI IMG/M metagenome (GOLD analysis project Ga0102943, IMG submission 78174) | Salt pond soil microbial communities from South San Francisco under conditions of wetland restoration - Salt Pond MetaG... | ecosystem: Environmental > Aquatic > Marine > Intertidal zone >...
AAGCTATCTGTTGTTAAAACACAAACCCTGGTTTCTTTCGGAAGGTCAGGAAATTCAGGGGGTCGCTTTGGGGCGGCCCCCTGAATACACCGGGCCAAAATCCTTAACCTGACGACATTCAGCTACGGCTATCTTTCCTCTTCGCGCCTTGTCTTCCGCCAAAATAAGCTCGCCTAAACCATGCGAAACTTAGTGCCCGGCGCACTAGGCTGATTGTATGGGTTGTTTAGAAATTCTGCCCGCTACGGAGTGAATTTCCCTCCCCTTCTTTTTTGTTAAAAAAGACCAGAATGGGACAAATGGCATGAAATTTGATCTGTTTTCCCATACTACCTAATTACATCTCTTAAAAGGCAGGAACACCTTAACAGTACTGCTTTTCAGATTTCCAAGGTATTTGTATTTCCTTTTGCCTAATGCAATAACAAAGAAACGCATTAGCGGTAGCCTATATTTTTAAATAGGTACCGGTGAATGCCGTGATATCAATTAAGTATATAACAAAAAACCACTCATGAAAAAGATGACCCTTATTCCTCAGTGGTGCCACAGTTATGTAGGCCGCATACTAGCTGTGATACTCATTTTTCCTCTGATTTTTTCTGCTGAGCCTTTAGGCGCTCAAAAGATCGACAAGCTCGAACAGGTAGCCAATGGTAAAGCTGGCTCGCCTCTGAATGAGGTCGACTGGGTGACCGGGAATGTCAACGAGCAGAAAGCGCATTATGCTGAATGCATGAGTATTCCCTATCACCTCGAAATAATAGACCTGGAGCCGGGAACTACTTATTGTGTGACGCTTGGTTATGACACCAAGCGTAATGACAAACATGCGATCGATTTTCTGACATCCTGGGAATCTGACATTGTTGATGCGCATTCCGGAATTTTCGGTCACGTGCACGATCCCGGTGTAACGCCGGAATTGATCGATCCACTGGCCAATACTACACTGGCCGGTATGGGATTAACAGAAGTAAGAACCGCCTTACCCGATCCCAATTTTCCGGGCGCCGGTTCTATGATGACCAATGTAGATCCTAATGTTCATTATTTTGAGGAGGTTTCCTCTCAATCGGAGAACCTGATCTCCATCTGGAACGGTACTTTCGCGGGTACGCCCTGCATCGCGTCGGAAGATGACCTGACGCAGGTTAATGCCGTTGCAGGAATAAAAGTCTGCTTTCAGGTAGACGATACCCCGAATGCTGATGCAGTCGTTCTGGCCTGGGGTGGTCACATTGCTGCCTCCGAAGTCTGGGGCGAGAGTTCCTCCGCCACGGCCATTACGGGCAGCCCTTATCATATGTTTGTTGCGGCTTGTAACGATGAGGTGTACAATAATGGAATTGGAGCTGAATGCCAGACCGATGAGCCCGCGGCCATTACGGGCATGTTATCCGGCTGCGGCAATAAAGAAGTACAGCTGCAAGCCAGCGCGGTAGTAGCTCCCGCCGATTGCTTCATCCTCGGCGCCAACCCGGTATGCGGCAACACTACGACGGAATATACGGCCAGTCTGGCCGCTGATGTGGGAACGATTCAACAGGTAGAATGGGAGATTATTGAAATGGGGGGTGATGTAGCCAACTTTACCTCCACCGGCAATAATAATGCAACGGACAATACTTTTCCTTTTACCATTGAAGTCACCGCAGTGAGTGGCGGAGAATTCGAGCTGGTAGCCACGATCTCCTATTGTCCCGAGGGAGAGACTTGTCAAGGAATGGGCAAATTGGTGGAAACCGTCTGTATGAGAACCATTACGGTGGAGCCCGAACCAACGGTTACCATAACGGCCTCGGAACAGGAAGCCTGTGAAGATGATGACCTGATTACGCTGAGCGGTTCCCCCATACCTACACCCGAAGAGGATGGAGACCTGGGCAGCTTCATGCTGGCGGAAGATTCCGATCCGGCGCCGGGCGCGCTGACCGATACCGGTCCGGGAACGGCTACTTTCGATCCGCAAATCGCCGGCCCGGGTACATATATCATCGTCTACCAGTATACGACACCTGCCGGCTGCACTGGTGAAGATGAGATCACCATTATCGTCAAACCTTTGCCGGATGTGGGCATACAAGGACCTTCCACCATCTGCGATAATGATGATCCGGTAATGTTCACGGGCTTACTGGATGGTATGCCGGCCGGTGGCGGGATCTTTTCGATTAGTCCTCCACTGCCTAACGGGACCTTTGTAATTTCCGAGGTAAACGGAACCGCGACCCTGACACCGGCGGAAGGTGACGCCGGGAACTATCAGATACAATTCAGTTATGACCTGGACGGTTGTATTAATACTGTGCAGGTTCCTTTCACTATTTACGACTCCCCTGAAGTTGAGGTGACCGGTCCTGTGCAGCTTTGCGAAGAAGATCCGGTTGCTACCTATACCGGCAGCATCAACGGCGGCTCGGAAGCCGGCGGAACTTTTACTATCTCGCCGGCAACCGGTGGGTTTACGGACAACAACGACGGTACGGCCTCCCTGGATCCCGGCGCTGCCGGTGAGGGCACCTATACAATTACATTTACTTTTATCGATCAGAACAATTGTGAAGATAGCGATGATATCGTCGTAACCATAGATCCTACGCCTCAAGTGGGCATCACCCTGACCGGTGTGCCCTGCGAGGATGAAACCCTGATCTTTACAGGAATGGTTAACGGCGCCGACGCTACCGGCGGAACTTTTTCTATCAGTCCTGTCCCTGCCGGTACTTTTATTGATAACGGCGATGGGACGGCCGATTTCACACCGGCCGATACCGATATAGGCGGTTTTACCGTCACTTTCTCTTTTGTCGATGGAAACGGCTGTGAGAACGAGGCCACCCTGATGCTGGACCTGGAAAAGTGCTGCGAATTCTTCGCCACCTGCAATCTGAATGACGCCATACAAATGGTGGAGTACTGTGACTATAATGCCTTCCTGGCCGCAACCCCCTTCCTGACTAACATCACGGATGTATTTACTATGGTCACCGATAACCCCTGCGGTACACTGGTGATGACGGCAGCGGATAATGTGAGCGGAACCCTTTGTCCCGGCGGCATTTCGGTCAACCGGGTATATACTCTGATCGATGACCTGAATGGTAATATGATGCCGGATGTTGATGAGATGTTCGTCACCTGCGAACAGAACTTCCTGATCCAGGATAAGACCGCTCCGGTCATCACCTGTCCTGCCGGCGATGATTTGGCTTGTGACGATCCTGTTCCGGCGCCGATTACCACCGTAACCGCTTTTATCAATGCGGGCGGGACGGTTACGGAAGCCTGCTCAGATCCCGCGGATATGACGATCAGCCATTCCGATGAACTAACCGGCACGGTTTGCGGTGGAAGAACCCTGACGCGCACCTACTTCATCACGGATGAATGCGACAATACCTCTGAGGCATGTACCCAGGTATTCAATATCGCAGCACCGGAATTACCGGTTACCGACCCACCGGAGTTTCCACAGCAGCTCACTTGCGCCGAAGCCTTTGCTTATATCGCTCCTCCCGTACCCTACGACAACAACCAGGGGGGCGAGTGTGGAATTGCAGGGCAGATACAGCCGGAGGTAACCAACGATTTTAATAAATGTACCGGTGGTTTCATTATCATCGACTATACTGAGACAGATATATGTGGAAGAACTTTTGGTATGCCTCAGGTTCAAATTCCGGTGTTACCCGCGCCGGGTGTAAGCATTGGTGAGCCGGTCTTGCCGGCCGAACCGCTGAGCTGTACCGAAGCTGTCGCTTTCTCAGAAACGGACGCCGGATTGGTGCTCTACAGCAACGGTGAAACGGGACCTTGTTTAATTAGCGGTTCTCTGACACCGGCCATCGACAAAGAGTTTGATCTATGCGGAGGAATAATCACCATTGTATACAGTGGTGCGACGGAGTGTGGGACAATGCTCACGACTTCCTCCTATGAACTCGAAGTTGCCAGCGCGCCGGCGCCTGCGTTTACCACCGATCCACCGAATATGACGGTTGACTGTATCGATGATATTGAGACTAGTTTCCTGGCTTTCGATAATGGCGAAACAGGTTTCTGTGAAATCAGCGGCAGCGTAGAATCTACACTTCAGCAAGTTGCTTATGATGGTTGTGTAGGGGAGTACATCGAAAGCTGGACTTACACGGATGCCTGTGACCGGACCATTGAAGCTTCCCGCAGCATTTTTATTCAGCGTACTGTTGCTGTCGCAGCGGAATCGAATACGGTTTGCATCTTCGAACCGACCGTAGCTATTAACTTCGTGGTAACCGGTGAACCGGGCATACCCGACGAATATATGATCGATGCCGGCCCGGTGGCGGAGGCAGCAGGCTTCACAGATATTGACTGGTCGCCGCTGCCGGGGTCTCCCCTTACCTTGAATCTGCCGGAAGGCGTGGTCGATGGCGGTGTTTATAACTTTGTATTCAAAGTTCGCGATGCTTCCTGCCCATCCTGCGTGGCGGAAGATCCCTTCCAGATAAACGTGAATTCAGGTGAAGAATTAACCGGCTGTCTTGTCTGTAACGATCAAGTCAATGTTACCCTGAACAAAAATTGCCGGGCCACTATCACCCTGGATATGGTCCTCGAAGGGGATGAGGACTGTGAGCGTTACGAGCTGCTCAAGGATGCGCTGGAAGTGATCGTCTATGATGATTATTACGAAGACAATGCCGGTGAGCCAAATAATGTAATCAGCGAGTGCGGTCTGTTCAACTACATCGTCAAACTTCGAGACGACTTTGAGGGCTGTATTGTCTGGGAAAAGTGCTGGGGCAGCATTCTGGCCGAAGACAAAACACCTCCTGTTGTCTACTGCCCGCCGAACATCAACGGTATCCGCAAGTATACCGATGACGATGGCAATACGCAGTTTACCCCCTATCCACGCAATCCGGCTATCTACGAGGCCTATCCCGAAGACTGTGATACTTTCGACGACTGGTTTGAAGATGATGACGGAATTCAGCCACAGACTATCGTATTCAATAATCTGATATGCGACGATATCGATGAGGTCGTTGATGTGAAGGCTTCCTGGAATGACCCTTCCTACAAATACTTCACCGGCGTGGCCAAGGCCATCGATGCCTGCTCCGGCGAGATCCGTACGCCCGTTAAGGTAGAGGATATCCTGCGGGAGTTCGAATGCGCGTACGACGACGAAGCCGGTTACGGTCGTTTAGCCGCAGTACTGCTTCGCACCTTCTACTTCGAAGATGAAAAAGGCAACCGGGAGCGCTGTACGCAGCGTATCGCTTTTCTGCGTCCTTATATCCACCTGCCGGTATGCAAGGTGCACGTGAGCGCCTGCGCATTTGACGGCGAGCTGACCACGGACGACTTGCTGGACAACGATCCCTATTCTGTTCCTTTCTACGTGAACGGCGTATGCGATACGATCTACCTGACGCCCGATCCGTCCGAGTCGGGTACGTACATCACGAAAGGACATAACTGTAACTACACGATTTCCTATACGGATCAGGTATTCCCCGGGCCTGATAACTGCGGCAACAAGATTGTACGTACCTGGACGATTCTGGACTGGTGCTGGAATCCTTCCCTGAACGAGTATCCCCAGCTGGTAGGCCGCCCCATGGATGATGATCGCGATGAGCTGTACGCTTGCTACGACTTTTACGATGACTGGGACGATGATATTGAGATTCTGCGTCGCAGTATCGGCAGGAGCGACTGGACCGACAAGAAGTACTCCTGGGAGCAGTTCATCATCTACGCTGATGAGGAAGCTCCTGAAGTGACCTTCTTAGCGGACGACCTCGATTGGGATAGCGGGCCCGATGACGACAACACTATCCGTATCTCGACCGGACCGTTCAACTGCACGGCGGTTGTTGATCTGGAAGATCGCATCGAAGTAAAGGACAACTGCTCGGTGAAGCGCTGGCGCTTCCGCCTGGAGGGCTTCCAGAAGGATATGAAGACAGGTGCTGACGTGCCGGTTGAATATGGCTGGACGGACTGGACGGGTCACACACTGGCCGGTGTTCCGGTCGGTACGTATGATCTAATCGTAGAAGCAGAAGATGACTGTGGCAACGTAGATGATGCGCTTTGTACGCTGATTGTAGAAGATCAGGCAGAGCCGGTTGCCGTATGTGACGACGAGCTGAACGTTTCTATCGGCGGCCCCGGCACGACTGCCGACGGCCTGGCCCGCGTAAGGGCGATTGATGTCGACGAAGGCAGCTGGGATAACTGTAGCGACGTGGAGCTGCACGTGCGCCGCAACATCGAAGACGAGTGCGTAGATATCTATCTGGATCAGGTAGAGGGCTTTGCCTCGCTGGCGGAGCTGACACCGGTAGGCCGTGCCGATATGGGCAACCAGGATCTGCTGGATGAATACCCGAATGCAATGATCTTTTACTTCAGTGCGGCGCCCAGTGTGGGCGGAGAGCTCGTTCTGCTGCTGGAAGAGGACGCCTTCTTCTACAGTATTTGGCGCGATGCGGTCTACTTCACCTGTTGCGACATCTCGGTTGACGCCACCGATAAAGTGACCATCGAGCTGCGCGCTACGGACGCCGAAGGCAACGCGAACGTCTGTTGGATGAATACGCTGATCGAGGACAAGCTGCCTCCGAGCTGTGAGGTACACAACAAGACTATCCTTTGCACCGAACTGGATTTCGATCCAGCTGACGCTACCCAGGTAGCCGGCCGCTTCGGCGCACCGGAAGAGGTTATCGAAATCCGCGACAATTGCGGCGCTACGATCACCGAAGAAGTGCTCTGGACGCCTGATAACTGCGGAACGGGCCTGATCGAACGCGTCTTTACCTTGACAGACGCTTCGGGCCGCTCTTCTGTATGTACGCAAGAGGTTGAGGTTCAGGAAGTAAATGACTACGAGATCGTTTTCCCGGGTGATGACGGCAGCGTCGAGTGTGGTATTGAGCCCGATCGCGATATTTCTACGCAGAGCTTTGCCTGCGATATTCTGGCCGTGAATAAAGACACCACGCGTTACCAGGCTTTGGGTGAAGAATGCTTCAACCTGCTGATCACCTACCGCGTCATCAACTGGTGCGAGTACGACGGTGTAAGCACTGAGCCGATCGAAGTGCCGCGCGACTGGGACGGCGACGATGATCTGACCGAAGATCACGTGATACGCGTACAGCCCGACGGCGATCTGCTGCCCGATGTAGCCGGCCAACAGGTAGTAACCTGGACGCAGGCTGACGGCGACCTGGAGTCCCTGACAGCTAATGAATATGCCAAGCTGACGCCCGGTTTCTGGGAGTACAGCCAGCTGCTGAAAATATACGACAATACAGCACCTGAAATAGAGGTGGAATCGCTGGAATTCTGTGCTTACGGCACGCCTCCGGATGATTGTGGCGGCAATGTCAACATCGTCTTCACCGTAACGGATGCGTGTACGCCTAACGACACCGAAGTACGCAGCCTGCAACTGGATCCGTTCAACAGCGGCAACCCGCAGGATCTGGCCGATGCCCTGGGCTACACACTGACTAAAATCGATGATAACACGTACCAGATAACCGGCAAGCTGCCGGTAGGCGACCACACCTTCATGGTGAGCGCTGCTGACGGCTGCGGCAACCTTGACAGAGCGCGCATTGCGTTCTCGGTAGTGGATTGTAAGAGCCCGGCTCCGATATGTATACAGACGCTGAGCGTTGACCTGATGCCGGTAGATGCCGACGGCGACGGTACGGTCGATGGTGGTATGAATACCGTCTGGGCCTCCAGTTTTATTGCCGCCCCGATCGATGACTGCTCACCTTTCGATATCCCGGAGAACGTGAAGTACTTCGTGTTCAACGATAAGGACCTGGAGAACGGCGCGGAGTCGATCACACTCGATTCTCTGAATGCGGAACACGCTTCTGTAGCCTTCACCTGCGATGACGAAGGCACTGAGCTGATTTACGTCGTGGCGCTGGACGCTGCCGGTAACTTCGACTACTGCACCGTGATGGCGGTCGTACAGCCCGGTGTGGAACCGAGCCCCTGCGGGGAAAACGGTGGCGGCGGAACGATTTCCGGGTTGATCACCGATGAACGGCTGAATGCCGTAGCCGGTGTAAACGTACAGCTGAGCGGCCAGGCTTCGATGAACTACCTGACCGACGACAACGGCGACTACGCCTTCAGCGGCCTGACCGAAGGCTATGACTACTCAGTAACGCCCGGTAAGGAAAACGGTCACCTCAACGGGGTATCGACCTTCGACCTGGTGCTGATCTCCAAGCATATCCTGGGCATTAAGCCGTTGGATAGCCCTTACAAGATGATCGCCGCCGATGTGAACAACTCCACTTCGATCACCACGCTCGACCTGATCCAGCTGCGTAAGCTGATCTTGAGCATCGACACGGAGTTTGGCAACAACACGAGCTGGCGTTTCGTCGATGCAGGATACAACTTCCCGGACCCGGCTAAACCATGGACCGAGCAGTTTCCCGAAGTGAAAAATATCAACAACCTGCAAGATGGTTTAACCGGTGACTTCGTCGCTGTCAAGATCGGTGATGTGAACGGCAGTGCGGTCGTCAACGCCCTGCAGAGCGCCGATGAGCGCAGTAACGCCGGCACCTTCGAATTGAAAACGGCTGATGTGAGTCTGGAAGCAGGGGAGGAGTACACCATCGATTTCACGGCTACCGACCTGGCGGGCATTGAAGGCTACCAGTTTACACTGACCTTCGACCGCGACGCGGTGGAGCTGGTGGACATCCTTTATGGTGAGGTCCGTGAGGAAAACTTCGGCGTCTTTGCCTCCGAAGGTATGATCACGACCTCATGGAACGCCGGCGGCAATTCCGACTTCCGACTTCCGACTTCCGACTTGCCCCTGTTCAGCCTGGTTCTGCGGAGTAGAGCCAACGGCCAGCTCAGTGATGCCTTGAGCATCAGCTCGCGCCTTACACAGGCTGAAGCCTATGCTACAACCGGCGAGACGATGGACGTAACCCTGAACTTCGGTGCCGGCGCCGTGGACCGCGCCAGCTTCGAGCTGTACCAGAACCGGCCGAACCCCTTCCGCAGTGAAACGATCATCGGCTTCCACCTGCCGGAGGCCGCGGCGGCCTCCATCAAGGTGAATGACGTGACCGGCCGCCTGCTCAAGATCATCGAGGGCGAATTTGTCGAGGGCTATAACCAGATTGAGCTGTACAGCAGTGACCTGGATGCCAATGGCGTACTGTGGTACACCGTCGAAACGGGGGAGTACACCGCGACCAGGAAGATGATTGTTTTAGAATAACAGAAGCTGCCTCGAAGAGAAAGGAGGCATTCAAAAAATAAACCGGGCGGAAGCGAAGCAATTCGTTTCTGCCCTTTTTAGTATGGAAATGGTTTAGCCTGGATTATTTTAATGAGTTGGTCTATTATATGGCACAGAGCGCCTTTTTTCACAACGCTCTCTACGCAAACTCAGCGCTCTTCGCGTCCTCGGCGGTGAGGATCGAGTAAAACTTCAACCTTCACCTTTTCTCCTTCAATTCTACTCCGGTTCCTGCCGTATCCGGATAGTAGACCTTGCCATTTCCAAAGCGTATACCGGTAGCGATATCCTCCTTGAGCAGCAGCGGCCCGTCCATATCCACGTAGTCGAGCAGGGGGCGGATCTGGGCGATAGCGGAGACGCCGACGGTGGATTCGGTCATGCAGCCGACCATTACCTGCATATCGAGTTCGCGGGCGCGGGCGATCATGCGGCGCGCCGGGGTGAGGCCGCCGCACTTCATCAGTTTGATGTTGATGCCGTGGAAGTGGTGGTGGCATTTGTCTACATCCTCCTCGCGCTGGCAGCTCTCGTCGGCAATGACGGGCAGAACACTTTCGCTAAATACCTTTTCCATCCCCGTCCAGTCGTCGGCCTGCAGCGGCTGCTCGATGAATTCGACGCCCAGATTCGCCAGCTCGGGCGCGTATTCGATGGTCTGTTCGGCTGTCCAGGCCGTATTGGCGTCGACGCGGAAGGCGGCGCCGGTGACTTCCCGCAGCGCGCGGACGATTTCGACGTCGTGATCGGTACCCAGCTTGATTTTATACAAAGGCCAGGGCTTGGCTTTGATCTTGGCCTGCATCTCTTCGATGCTGCCGATACCGATGGTATAGTTGGTCAGGGGGCCGGCACTGGATTCCAGGCCCCACAGCTGATAGAGCGGTTGGCCCTGGCGCCTTCCCCACAGGTCGTTGGCGGCGATATCGAGCGCGCAAAGCTCGAAGGGGTGCCCGCCCAGGTGGGGTTCCAGCGAAGCCCAGTACTGTTCGGGCGTTTCCAGCGGCGTGTTTTCGATGACCTCGCGCAGCCCTTCGAGCCTTTCAATCATCTCATCGATATTAAGCCCGTAGTAGCCTACAGCGGTGGCTTCACCGTAGCCCGACAGTTCTCCGTCGCGTAATTCGACGATCAGGGTTGGCTGATGGGTGCGCGTGCCGTGGGTGATTTTAAAGGGAGAGGCGAGTTGGAGCTCATAAGGGTGGAGGTGGAGTTGCATGGCCATAAGTGAAATTTTGCGAGATGGATGATGTGTCGGCAAATATACTATTCCCCACTCCCATTCTTCAATTCCTCCAATCCTTTTACTATTACCATTTCCTCAAGCTCGCCCGCAGCACCTGTCCGTCCTTTTGGAATCGAAACTGTACTTCTTCGAAGCGGGGCAGCCGCCACTTGGTACGCGGCGGCTGCGAAAAAGCATAGGGCTCGGAGGGGATGCCAAAAAAATTGCGGTCCATTTCGCCGTTGTTGTTGATGTCGTGGAACAGGGCGATAGCGTAGGTGCCGAAAGGCAGGTCAGAGAGGTAAGCTTCCAGGCTACCCAGGTGTTCGACATCATATCCTTTAACAATGGCTTTTTCTTTGATGAGAAAGGAGGAAGCCGAGTCGTATATTCCCACCCAAATGATGCCTTCCGCCTGTTTGATGTTTTCTATTTCAAGAACGAGCCGCCCTTGCTTAAGGCTGGAAGAAAAACTGCTTTCCCGGGTACCGAAACAAAGCAGGGGAAAAAAAATAGCAATACAGGTGAGCCGAAGAATCATGGAGACGTATTTGATGAAGGTAGTCCGACAGTGAAGTACAGGCCTGTAAAAATAGAAAGACCCAGCTACAAGCAATGTCGGCCATTAGTCGCTTAGTCCGGATTATTCTTGGGTTCTTCGTCATAGATTAATCCATGAATAATCCAGGTTAGCTCTACTCTAACAGATTTTTAAAGGAATTGCCGTCTTCGTATTTGATTTTTTTGACAATCGACTTCGGGAAAAGAATTTAAATTGTATTTTTGTATACACTTGGGAAGCATCTAATAAATTAACACACCTGGACTCAAAAGAACAGATGACTTCCCTGCGTTATCCCAACCTTTGCCGGCAGCCCAGCCGGACCTGTAATGCCTCTGGGATTTCCCACTGAGGAAATCATATTATGGAGATATATCATCTATCTGCCATGAATTGACTGCAAGTTCTGTAACTTGCTGCTGAACATACTATGATCTCAAAAACTACTACATGAACATTGATGAGGCTATAATCCCCCCAGTTATGAAGAAATTGACCTCGCTTTGGGAGCAGTATTTTTACAGGGGATCTTCTCAAAAAGAGAGGACACTGTTTTTTAAGCTCAGTCTGCCCATACGCCCCCTGCTGTTACCGCTATGTTTGGCTTTTTGCTTTTCCTGGCCGCTTTCCGCGCAGCAAATCAAGGGCCTTACGCAGGGCGCTAACGGCCCGGCCGATCAGCCGGTAGATCCGATAGACTGGATACAGGGCAATCTGAATAGCAACAAGGGGCATTTTATAGCAGGCATGTCCATCCCCTATCGAATGGAGGTAGTCGGATTGGACGCTGATCAGACCTATTGTGTGACCATCGGCTGGGACACCAAAGCCGGAGGCGCACATGCCATTGATTTTCTGACCTCTTATAACCGTAATGAAGGGCACGAATTGTTTGGGCATACTCCGGAGGCAGTTGACGTGCTTGCCAACTCGAGCCTGCAGGAGCTGACATTGGAACCGGAGTGGCTGCCGCTGCCCGTACCCGCCACCGGTAATTCCCCGGTTGCCGGCCAACCGGCGGCCGCCTTCAATGCAATTCCGGAGGCCGACCGGCAACTCGCTATCTTCAACGGCATCATCATCAGTTACGGTTACGTCGTGGAGGAGTCACTCAGCGAATCAAGTGCAAGCTCGGCGCTGGAGATCTGTTTCCGGCTCAAGAGCGATGCCAGTATCAATGCCGTCCTGATCGCCTGGGGAGGGCATATCGCCACCCAGGAAACCTGGGGCGCCGGCAATACGGCCGCTACCGCCAGGGGGAACCCTTACCGCACCTACATCGAGGACTGCAGCGGTATTGAAGGATGCGGGACGCGGACAAAAACCGTACAGGCCGCTGCCGTTGCCGTAGGAGGGCCTTGTAGCATCAGCGGCCCTGCGAGCGTGTGTAGTCAGAGTACGGCTACCTTTACTGCATTGGCCTCAGACGGAGCTTCGCTGAAATGGACGCTGCTCAGCGATAATACCGACGCCAAAATTGAAGGACCGAAAAATAAGCGAAGCGTCAAAGTGAAGACCGGCGAGGGCGGCGGTTATTTAGAGCTGCAGTTAGAGGTGGATGGCGCGATCATTTGCGCCAAAACCATTTACGTATTCAGCGATGCCCCGCTCAGCCTTCTTCCCGAGGCCCAGGAAGTCTGTGAGGGCATTAATCCGGAGCCGGTAAGCTGGAGTGGTTTGCCGGATGCGGAAAACATAGTCACCCAGCTTATCCTTGATGACAAGCAGGGGCAGGAACTGGCTCGCGGCCCGGATTGGGAGTCCCTGCTGGCCCAGCTGCCGGAAGGCCCCGGAGATTATCTGATTCGCGGAATAGCCGCTCCCGGGGCCGACGCTTCCTGCCAGGTGGAGACCGCTCCGGTCAGCCTGCTCATCAAGCCCGTCCCTGAACCTGCTTTTGATAGGACGCCTGCCTGTTACGGCACGCCCACCGGCTTTATCGATCGCTCAACGATTAGCAGCGGCAGCATTATCAGGCAGGTTTGGAACTTTGGTGACAATAATGTGGCCATCTCCGCCAATCCGGAACACCGCTACGATCAAGCAGGCGACTACACCGTCACACTGAGCGTCAGCAGCGATCTTGGATGCAGTGCCGTGATCACCCGGGAGATCGTCGTCACTGAACCACCACAAGCCGGTTTTATGGTCGACGCCGGTTGTGAGGGAGAACCGCTGCAGTTTACCAATACTGCTACCGCCGGCGGCGCTGAGATCCAGTCTTACGAATGGCAGTTCGGCGACGGTCAGGGTAACCAGATCGCCGATCCCCTTCACACATTTGCGGAAGCGGGAACTTACCCGGTACGGCTCACCGTCACCGATGCAAAGGGTTGTACCGGCACCTATGAGGAGGAAGTGCAGGTTTTTGGCAAACTACCGGTGGATGCCGGCCCCGATGCAACGACCTGCCAGGGCGTTGCGATTCCGCTACAGGGACAAACCAGTGAGGGGAACGTACAGGTTGTTTGGTCGGATGATGGCCTGGGGGGAACTTTCTCTCCCGGGCCGGAGATCCCCGATGCCACCTATACCCCTCCTGCCGGTTTTGCGGGCGAAGCGATACTGACCCTGACCGTTGAAGATTTGGAGACACCTTGTCCTGCTCTTTCCGACGGGCTTGTCCTTACCGTTCTCTCCGCAGCGCCTGTCGATTTCAGTGCCCCGGAAGTCTGCTTTCCGGCACCTGTGAATTTCAGTATCGACAGCGATACGGAAAATATCGATGCTGTACAGTGGGACTTCGCCGGGCTGGATACTGATGATGCTCTTTCCCCCAGCTACTCTTTTCCCGGGGCGGGAAATTACGAAGTGACCTTATCGGTTACTTATGATAATGGATGCGTGGTAACCCAGACCAAAGAGGTCCGGGTGCTTCCCCAGCCTGTTCCTGCCTTCACTGTTGAGCCGGTCTGTGCCGGTGGGACTTCGGTTTTTGTCGATCAATCTGATGGAGCCGGGGCGGCCATTACCGGCTATAACTGGAACTTTGGCGACAACAGTGGTAGCGCGGCGCAAAATCCGGAACATACTTACGAAAAACCCGGTACCTATCCGGTTACCCTCAATGTCACCAACGCCTTTGGCTGCAGTCAGGACATCAGCAAGGAGGCGATCGTCTATGCCAGACCCACCGCGGCATTTACCGCTGAATCCTTTTGCGAAGGGGAAGCCGTAAAGTTTACCGATGCCTCAATTCCGGGCGATGCGGATATCCTGAGCTACGAATGGCAATTCGGCGATGGGGAGAGTAGCCAGATAGCCGATCCGGCACATACTTATGATCAGGCCGGCAGCTATAGCGTCTCACTGAGCATTATGGATGCCAACGGTTGCACCGATACCTACGAAGAAGAAATTCAAATATATACCAACCCGACGGCTGCTTTCCAAACGGAAAATGTCTGCCTGGGAACCCCCAGCTCCTTCAATCAGCTTGTGGAACCCGGTGACGGCGCTATCGTCGGTTACCTATGGGATTTTGGTGACGGGGAAAGCAGTACTTCTCCAAATCCGGGGCACCTTTACGAACAGCCAGGGCGCTACACCGTAACGCTAAGGGTCAACAGCGAGCTCGGCTGCAGCGATGCGGCCATGCAGGAAGTCGTCGTGTACGACACCCCGCAAGCCGGTTTTGTCGCCGAATTCTTCTGTGAGGGAGAGACGGTAAAGTTTGCAAATACCTCCACCCCGGGCGATGCCGAAATCCTGCTCTACGAATGGCAGTTTGGTGACGGCCGGGGTAGCCTGATGCCGGAGCCCGGCCATACCTATGCCGGGCCGGGTATTTACAATGTCGTATTGTCCCTCACCGATGCCAACGGCTGTACCGATATTTACGAAGAAGAAATTCAGATATACGCCAAACCGGAAGCGGACTTCCAGTCGGAAAATGTCTGTCTGGGAGCCCCGACGCCCTTTTACCAGTTTGCTGAGCCGGGTGACGGCGCCATTACCGCCTTCCAATGGGATTTTGGCGACGGAACAGGTAGTGTGGAATCATCGCCGCAACATACTTATCAGCAGGCTGGTGATTACCTTGTCACCCTGACAGTCACCGATGAATATGGCTGTACGGATAGTCACCAGACAGGAGTTAGAGTATATGCTCCTCCGACAGCAGAAGCCGGTGAAGCGGCGGCTATTTGCCAGGGAGAAATCCTGGTGCTGGACGGACAAACCGGTGAAGGCGTAACCGGCGCTACCTGGTCAGACGGTGGAGCCGGCGGAAGTTTTACACCCGACGCCCGCACGCTCGGTGCCACTTACGCTCCGCCACCGGCTTTTTCCGGGGAAATCATCCTGACGCTAACTACGGATACCCCGCAAGGACCCTGTCCTGCGGTTTCGGATGCGCTGACGCTAAGCGTTTTGCCGCCGGCGACAGTGGACGCCGGCGCCGATCTGAGGCTCTGTCAGAATCAGTCGCTTACGCTAAACGGCCAGATTGGAGGAGCAGCCACTGCCGCTACCTGGTCCGATAACGGCGCGGGCGGTGTCTTCACCCCAGATCCGGGACAGCTCAACGCCTCCTACCAGGCGCCCGCCGGCTTCACCGGGGATATTATCCTGACGCTGACGACGGATGACCCGCAAGGCCCCTGCCTGCCAGCCGTCGATGCGCTTACGCTGACTTTGCTGTCGCCGGTAGAAGTAATTGCCGGAGCGGGTGGAGCAATTTGTGAAAACGGAAGCTTCCCGCTCAAGGGCCGGATATCTGGTCCTGTGGTTACGGGAAGCTGGTCGGACGGCGGCGCGGGCGGCGTCTTCACCCCGAGTGCAAGCTCACTGAACGCAACCTACCTGCCTCCCCGGAATTTCCAGGGACCGGTAACCCTCACCCTGACCAGTGATGAACCGGGCGGCCCTTGTACGGCCGCTTCGGATGAGCTGCTACTCCAGGTTACTCCCGCTCCGGACATCAGCTTCGAAGCGCCGCCGGCCTGCTATCCTTCGCCTATGGAATTCCGCATCAGCAGCAGTACGGAAGATATTAGCTCGGTGCTGTGGGATTTTGCCGGCCTGGCAACGGACAACAGCCTGGCCCCCGCTTATCGCTTTCCGGAGCCCGGGACTTATCCCGTTAAACTGTCGGTTATCTATAAGAATGGCTGCTCGGCCGAGCTGACCAAAAACGTTTCGGTTTTCCCGCGCCCCGTACCGGATTTTACCGTGGAAACCAACTGCCCGGGACAGCCTTTACAGTTTCTGAACACCTCTCAGGTCGCTAGCGGTCTCGACGTTACTTACGCCTGGAATTTCGGCGACGGCGCCGGCAGTACGGCCGAGCATCCGGTGCATACTTACAGTGGAGGCGAGTCTTATATGGTCCGGCTGCAGGTGACTGACGAGCGTGGCTGCGCCGCTACCATCGTGCAGGAGGTAACCCTCGGGGACACTCCCAAGGCATCTTTTACGGCCGACCCGGTCTGTGCCGGCAATACGATGCGATTCATCAATACTTCCGATGGGAACGCCGCCGCCCTCACTGCCTATTATTGGGATTTTGGTGATGGCGCCACGAGTACGGAAGCCAATCCGGAGCACGTTTTCAAGAGCCCCGGCGCCTACCAGGTCCAGCTGACGGTGGAAGATAACAACGGCTGTCAGGGGAGCGTCATCCAGGAAGTGCGGATATATACCCTGCCCAAACCCGGCTTTACGGTAGCCACCAACTGCGAAGGCGCCGTGGTGCAATTTAGTGATGCTTCAAGCGGTAGCCCCTCTTCGTATAAATGGGACTTCGGCGACGGCGCCACGAGTACAGCCCCTAATCCGGAACACATCTTCGCTTCCGCCGGTGTCTATACGGTGAAACTCACGACAACCAACAGTGAAGGATGTAGTAATACCAGCACCCAGGAGGTAACGGTGGGGCTTTCGCCAAAAGCGGTATTTAGCGCGCCGGAGGTATGCGTGGGGGAAGCGATGACTTTTACCAACAACAGCGAGCCCGGCAGCCGGCCGCTCGACCGCTACGAGTGGCAGTTTGGCGACGGCACGCGCAGCACCCTGGAATCACCCAGCCACCAATATGCCGCCCCCGGCAAATACGATGTCGTCCTCAGCGTTTTTGACGAGGGCGGGTGCAGCCATTCCTACATCGGAGAGGTGACGGTTAACGCCGGGCCGGCGCCGGCCTTCACAACCGATATTTTTTGCGAAAGCAAAACCATCCGGTTCACCAACACCTCGACCAGCGCCGGCGGAAATATTATAGCTTACGAATGGGATTTCGGAGACGGAAAAAGAAGTACAGAGCAAAACCCTACCCATGTTTTTGAGCGCGCGGGAACACACACGGTGGCGCTGACAGTGACCAATGATAAAGGCTGTAGCCAAAACCTGGAACGGACGCTGGCAATTCCCCTTTCTCCGACCGCCGATTTTGTGGTAAAGGATGCTTGCGAAGCGGACGGCGCCGATATTCAAGTGGTGAACCTCAGCCTTCCGGCAAACGGGGGCAGTACCGCCGATTTAACTTATTTGTGGATTCTGCGCGACGAACGTCAGAGCGAAGTGGCGCGAAGCCGGGAAGTGAATCCGGCCTTCGATGCGCCTCCCGGCGTCTATCAGCTGGAACTGGCAGCAAGCGAAGGATCGGGCTGTTCGGGCGTCTTCACCCGGGAGCTGACGATCTATCCGGATCCGGCGCTGACCGTTGAGGCCGATGCGCTTCGCGTCTGTGAAGGAGAGGGCAGCACTCTGCGGGCGGAGATCAGCGGGGGTACGAACTGCGATGCGCTACAGTGGCAGCAGGCCGTTGCTGCCGGTGGCCCCTGGAATATCATCGCCGGCGCCGAATCCCTGAACTACGATATTCCCAGTGATTTGCCGCAAGGTATCTACTATTTCCGCGCCCGCTACCGCTGCGGTGGCCTGAACTGCAACACGGCAGTGTCGGCGGCTATTGCCATAGAAGTAGGATCGGGCGGCGCCAATCTGGGATGTAACGACCAGGTGAATATTACGCTGCAAAGCGATTGCCGTACGGTGGTGAAGCCGGCCTTGGTGGCGGAGGGCGCCTTCGGGTATTGTTTTCCCTACCGGGCGGAAGACTTCGAAGTGATAGTCTACGATGGGATATACCCCAACGGTGAGCCCGATAATGTGGTGGAAGACTGGGGCTTTTTTCCCTACACCCTCCGTCTGAAGGCCGCCGCTCAGGAAGGCGGCGGCGTATTCGAACCTTGCTGGGGCGATCTGCTTGTCATTGACGCTACGGCGCCTGAGTTGAGCTGCCCTTCCGATGTGACCGGGCTCATTCGGACTGGTGAGGATTACCGCCCGGCGCCGGGACCGGCAGCGGCCGGCAGCGGAGAGTCGTTTAACTACCTTTTGTGTTCCGAACTGATCAACATTTACCAAGCGGAGCGCTCCTGGAAAGATCCTGGATACGCCTATTATACAGGAATCCCCGATGCAGCTGACGCCTGCGGCTCCGCCACCCTGCTCAAGGTGGAAGACCAACGCGTCGATTACGACTGCGAAGAGACAACCCTGGCCTTCGGTGGCCAGATATCGGCTAAAATCATCCGGACTTTCACCTATGCCGATGAACGGGGTAATGAAAGCACCTGTGACCAGAATATTTATTTTTTCCGTCCCCTGGTGCAGCTTCCCGTTTGCGAGGCGCCGCTCGACCTGTGTGTGTATGGAGAGGATACCGTCCTGGACCCCGGGCAGATCGGCATTGCGCCCTACTATTTCAATGCGCTGGGCGACAGCCTCTCGCTGCTCAACTTCACCTGTGGCTTTTCCGTCCGTTACGACGATCTGTACTTCGAAGGGCCGCCCAACTGCGGCTTTAAAGTTCAGCGTACCTGGACTATCCTCGACGGCTGCCGCGGCCAGGGGCTGCCGGTCGATCTGGTGAAGCGCCCGGCCGGCTGTTCGCAGGAGATCAGCTGGGACGGTGATAAACTCACCTTTACTCAGAATCTGATCGTCGGCGACACCCGCCCTCCCGTGCTCAGCTGCCCCCAGCCTGCCGGCGCTGAGGCGGAGCTCATCTTTCCCACCGGCCCCTTCAGCTGTACGGCGGTGCTCAACCCGGACCCGCCGCAGGTGGAAGGCGAATGCCAGGACTGGACCTGGTTTTTTGAGGTCTACGGATTCGTCGTCGATCCCTTTACCAACATTCCGGAATACAAACTGATCGGGCGTTCGCAGGACCAGCTGCTCAGCGGCGTGGCGCCTGGCGGATACGATTTGATCTATACGGTGACGGATGCCTGCGGCAACCGCAGTATCAGCGATCCCTGTCCTGTAAGGGTCGTGGATCGTATCAATCCGGTCGCCATCTGCGATGATGAACTGACGGTGGCACTCGGCAGCGGTGACGGCAATGGCAACGGCGTAGCCAGTGTGCTGGCAGAAAATATCGGTGAGAACAGTCGTGACAACTGTGGCTCAGTAACCCTGGCCGTTCGACGCCGCATTGGTAGTGAGTGTCTGGACAATTATGTGCGGGCCGTATTCAATCCCGGGAAAGGATTTGCCGACCTGCAGGAGCAAAGCAGCGGCGGAGTCACGGAATTTTATTTAAATGAGCAACTGGTGATTGTGCTTGAAAACGGGATTTATTGGACGGCCTGGGGGCCCGAGATTTACCTGACCTGCTGCGACATTACCTTAAGCGAAGCCGACAGGGTTTTCGTGGAGTTCCGCGTGACCGACCAGGCGGGAAACAGCAATGTTTGCGAGGCCCGGATCAGCGTGGAGGATAACCTGCCGCCGCGTTGCTCGGTAGGCGATGAGGTAATCGCCTGTACTGATTTCAACTTCGACCCCGAAGACCCTCAACAGGTAGCTATCCGCTTCGGGACACCGGAAGAAGTCGTTACCGTTTTTGACAACTGTGGTGCCGGTATCAGCGAGCAGCTGCTGTGGACGCCTGCCAGCTGCGGGCGTGGTACGCTGGAGCGTTTGTTTACCGTCACCGACGCTGCAGGACAGTCCTCTTTTTGCACACAGACCATCACGGTGGAGGAGGTCAACGATTACGAGATCACTTTTCCCGCGGATGCGGAAGTGAGCGTGTGCGGGGAGGTGCTCAGCGATGATGTGCTGACCGAAACTTTTGGCTGCGACCTGCTGGCGATCAGCCGCGATACGATCGACTTCAGACCGCCCGGCAGTGTTTGCCTGCAATTGATGATCACCTACGATGTCATCAACTGGTGTGAGTACAACGGCGCTGCCAGTACAACCCCTACCCGCATCCCCCGCGATATCGATGGCGATGAGCTGCTGACGGAACCCACCTGGGTACGCGTCGCCTACGATCAGCAGTACGATGCCGTGGTAGCCAAAGTATTCGGCGCTGATGCCGCCGGCAATCGCAAAGCCACGCCGGAACGCGTGCTGAAACCCGGCGATAGCGGCTATAATCCCGGTTACTACCAATATTTGCAATTCGTCAATGTCGTCGACAATCAGGCGCCGGAAATGCAGGTGTATTCGGAGAACCTGTCCTTCTGCAGCTTCGACGCTACGGATACAGGCTGTACCGGCAGCTTTGAAATAAAGGTAGGCGCCAAGGATCAATGTCCTTTCAATACAGTGGAATTAACGGAAGTGACGCTCTCGGATACGGGCGGCGTTATTCCGGCCGGCAGCAGCGCCTATCAGGTAAGTCCCGAAGGTTCCTTTTTCTTCCTGCGAGGTGCGCTTCCTATCGGCAGTTATCAATTCGTGCTGCGCTTCAGCGACGGCTGCGGCAATTTCACTACCCGGAAGCTCGACTTTGAAATTGCCGATTGCAAAGCCCCGGCCCCCGTTTGTAAGGGCGTATTGAGCACCGACCTGGAGCCCGTCGATACCGACAACGACGGCCGGGTGGACGGCGGCGAGGTCAGTATTCCTGTCCTTTCGTTATTGTCCGGCGATGTTGAAGATTGTTCTCCCTTCCCCGATGAGCCGCTGCGCCAGGTAAAATATTTTGTCAGCCGCACCATACCGCAGACCGCCGGGGACCTGACCGGCCAGACGATTACTATGACTTGCGCGGACGAAGGTCTTGTCACCGAAGTGTATGTGGCTGCACTTGACGCCGCCGGTAACTTCGATTACTGTACCACACGCATCTTTGTCGATCCCGGCAATGACCCGAGCCCCTGCGGCCTGCCCTCCGGGGAAGGCGTCATCAGCGGTTTGATCAATACCGAGGATGACGAGCCGGTAGAAGGGGTGAATGTCCGCCTCAGCGGTCCTACGAGCGAATCCGTCATGACGGACCTCAACGGAAAATACGAATTCCCGTTTCTCGAAACCGGCTACGATTATTCCGTCATCGCCGAGCTTGATGAGTTCCATGTCAATGGCGTAACGACCTTCGACCTGCTGCTGATCAATAAGCATATTTTGAACGAAGAACTGCTCAGCTCTCCCTATCAGCTGATCGCCGCCGACGCCAACAGTGATAATCGCATCACTACCTTAGACCTCATTCAGCTCCGCAAGCTTATCCTGACGATGATCACCGAATTGCCGGAGAATACCAGCTGGCGCTTCGTCGACGCGAAGTATAACTTCCCGGATCCTGCCAATCCCTGGAAGGAAACCTTCCCGGAAATTCTCAACGTCAATGACCTGGCGCTGCTGGTGGATAACGGCAATTTCGTCGCCGTCAAAATCGGCGATATTAACGGGAATGCCCAGACTACCCGACTGGCGCAGCCGGAAATTCGCTCTTCCGCGATGTTCGAGTTGACAACGGAAGCACAGCACCTGCAAACGGGCAACCTGTACGCTATTCCTATCCGGGCCGGGGACCTGCCGGCAGCGGCCGGCTTCCAGTTTACCCTCGAGGTCGATCCCGAATTCGCTGAGATAGCAGAGATTCAAGAGGGACTCTTGGGAGTGGATAATCTGGCGGTTTTCACGGAGGAGAGCGTTATTACCGGCAGTTGGCACCTGCCCTCCTCACTGAGTGCGGAAGCTATCGCTGAAGAACCGCTGTTCACCCTGCTGCTTCGTCCGCGGCGGGAGGCGGATCTTCACGAGGTACTTTGGATCAGTTCGCGCATGACCCGGGCGGAAGCCTACTTCCCCGACGGCGAAGCCATGGAGATCGAGCTGATCTTCTCCGGCGCTGTAACGGACAGCCGGCCTTTCGAGTTGTACCCCAACCGCCCCAACCCCTGGCGCAATGAGACCATCATCGCGTTCCGCCTGCCTGCGGCCGGCCAGGCCTCCATCCGCATCGTGGACATCAACGGCCGCACGCTGCAGCAGATCGTTCGCGATTTTGCTGAAGGGTACAACGAGGTGCTTATCGATAAGGATGGGCTACCTTCGGGCGTCCTCTACTACCTGCTGGAGAGCGACCGGCACACGGCCACACGTAAGATGTTGCTGCTGGAGTAAAATGATGCCGGGAAATCGAGATCTTGGGGCCGTCCAACTGACCTTGATTTCCCGGTATGCAACCCTGTATCGGCTTTTTACTCAAAAAATCCGCCCACTTTTTATACTCGACGTAATTTGGTTTGGGAAACTTCTCAAACCAATTTACGCCGGTATGTGCCGACGATAAATATCGGCATACTGACCGCAAGCGTCAGCATACTGACTCAATTATGGTTTGATTTCTCAAACCATTTCGACGTCAGTATAACATTGGTGAATGGGGCTGAAGGCTGATGCCTGATCTCCGTTTTCGATAAAAGAAGGAAAAGGTTAACCGTTTATTTCTGGAGTAATTGTAACTTTGTTTTTGCGGTAAAAAATCATAATTTATACTTGCCGGTTAGACTGAATTCCTTTTCGCGTGCTCTGTTTGTTCTCTATTATGCCCATTCGACATTAAATTAAATCTCTCGATGAGTACAAGTTCGCTTTTTATTATTACTTTTTCTGGCTCCGTGCTGGGGCTGATAATATTGCTCATCCTGGCATTTGGCAACCGAAAGTTTTCATATCCTAACCGTCTGCTGGCGCTAAGCATTTTCGGTCTTGCCTATCTGATGTTCGTCAGCGGCTTAATTTGGAGTGGGTCGATTCTCAAGTTTCCTCATTTTTTTCGAACAGCAAGCCCCGTGATTTATCTGATAGCGCCGGCGGCTTTTCTCTATGTCCGGTCTACCCTGGAGGAAGAAAGCGAATTTCAGGCAATCGACGGGCTTCATTTTTTGCCCGCATTACTACATTTCCTGGAAATGGCGCCTTTCTACTTACAGAGTGCAGAAACAAAAATTGACATCCTGAAGATCATTGCTGTCAATCCCGATTACTCTCTTGCTATGTACGAAGGTATTCTTCCTCCTAATGCCCATGCCTATCTCAAAACCGGATTGGGGTTGATCTATTTTGGGGTTCAATTCTATTTAATCAAAGATTATGTAAAAGAAAACGCTCCTCTGGATGATTACCAGGAAAAAGTCATGCAATGGTTGAACTGGTTTACACTGGTGCTGATGGTTTGTTACCTGAGCCTGCTTATCGGTTTATTTGCCAATACGCCGGATCGAACTGTTCACTACCTCCTCACGTCACTAATAGGGGCAGCTTTTCTCATCATTCTGGTTTACCTGTTTTTCCAGCCGCAGATCCTCTACGGATTATCCAGTTTTTCGAAGTCGGAGAACCTGGTAGAGGACATAAAGTCCCAGTATTCTACGTCAAATGACAATCGCAACCTTTCCCTCTCCGAGGACATGATCTCGGAATACCAGCGCCGCATTGAAGAATACATGGAAAAGGAAAAGCCTTTCCTGAACAGGGATTTCCGGATGCGGAACATGGTAGAGGATACGGGTATTTCCCGGCATCACCTTTCGGCGGTTATCAATACGGTCTACAATAAGAACTTCAATCGCCTGGTCAACGAATACCGGGTCAAATACATCAAAAATAATATTGATAATCCGGAATGGTCAAACCTCACCCTGGAAGGTATCGGTATGGAGGCCGGATTCAAATCGAGATCCACTTTCCTTCAGGCCTTCAAGAAAGAAACCGGCATGACGCCTTCCGAATTCCGGGAAAAAGCATTTGAAAACTCGCCAAAGTCTTCCTGAATTTCGCCTTTCCTGCAGTAAATGGCTCAATTTTATAAATCTGAGCGTAGCACAGGCTCCTGATTTTGGTCTGGATTACTTCTCTTCTTAACTTTGCAATCAACCTGGACCGGCCGGGAAAACCATGAAGTATTTCCGGCCAGGTCTATTCACTGTTTTCCCATTCGATCTAAGGTTTACAATTCGACGAATTGGTTTTCTAAGCTGCAACTTCAGCGTAGGAATAGCTTTTCCATGCAACAAAGTAAAGGTTTGCCGGAAAAGAAATCAGCGGAATAATTTTCTTTCTATTCTACCAATTCACCGATCACTTTTCCTAGCATTACTTCACAGGTTTAACTCAACAAAAATGATTAACAGATTCTCGAAAACTGCTGCGTGCACTTTACTGGTACTTTTTGCAGTCCTGTTTTTCCGCGGTCCGGTGCAGGCTCAGCAAGAGGGGCCACAAAAGAAAATAGAAATCTACGGTTTCGTCATGATGGACGCCGGGTACAATTTCAATCAGAGCGACCCGGATTGGTTCGATGTGATTCGCCCGACCAAATTACCGTCCTTTGAAAATGAATTCGGAACGGACGGCAACTGGTACTTTTCCGTTCGCCAGACGCGGCTGGGATTCAAAACTTCCTTTCCCACGGCACTCGGCGAATTAAAGACTCAGTTTGAATACGAAATGTTCGGCACCGGTACCGATGCCGGGCAAACCACCTTCCGCCTGCGTCACGCCTATGCCGAACTCGGCAAATTCGGCGTAGGGCAGTATTGGAGTCCCTTTATGGATATCGACATCTTCCCCAACTCGGTCGAGTACTGGGGGCCTAACGGTATGGTGCTGTTCCGAAACGTACAGTTCCGCTACATGCCGATTCAGGGCGATACCCGCCTGACCATAGCGCTGGAGCGGCCGGGTCGAAGCTCCGACCAGGGCATCTATCGCGGTCGCCTCGAACTGGAAGGCGTGGAAGGACGTTTCCCGCTGCCCGACTTGTCGGCGGAATACCGGCAGTCGCTGCCCTTCGGTTATGTGGAACTGGCCGGTATGCTGCGCAGGATTGAATGGGAGGACATGAACAACGACAACTTCGACCTCAGCGGCGGTGCTACGGGCTGGGGCTTGAATTTGACCACCAATATAAACATCGGCAAAAACGATGTTTTCCGCGGAGGGCTCGTGTACGGAGAAGGTATTCAAAACTACATGAATGACGCCACGGTGGACATCGGCATCGAGAATAATTTCAGCGACCCGGTGGCGCCGGTGAAAGGCGTAGCCCTGCCGATGATCGGCATTTCCGCTTTTCTGGATCACACCTGGAGTGACAAATTCAGCTCTACCGTAGGTTATTCCATGCTCGATAACGAAAACTCCGATGCACAAACCGATGACTCTTACAAGAAAGGTCAGTATGCACTGGTTAACCTCATGTATTACCCTGCCGAAAACGCCATGGCCGGCATCGAATACCAGTGGGGCAACCGGGAAAACTTCCGCGATGGCTTTAGTACCTCCATTTCCAGAATACAATTTTCCTTCAAATACAATTTCTCTCACAGTTTCTAATTCAAATCTGATTGATCAAAAACCATAAACCATGACTACGATGATTCATTCTACGCTCCGGCTCTTACTGACCGGAATACTGCTGGCTGCAACGATTACCTTGCCGGCACAAAAAATCAAGAAAGCTGATTATCAGGCGGCCGTCGACAAGGCCTACGAAAAGTACAAGCGACTGGAAGAAGGTAAAAACGCCGATTACATCAAAGAACTGGCCACAGTAGATCCCGACATTTACGGCATTGCCATTGTCACTACTGACGGCCAGATGTACACCGCCGGTGATCTGGATTCGCGTGTTTCCATTCAATCGATCTCCAAAGTGTTCACGATGGCCAAAGTCATCGAAGAACAAGGTCCCAGAGCGGTTTTCGACAAGATCGGTGTAGATGCTACAGGGATGCGCTTCAACTCCATCATCGCCATAGAGATGAACCAGGGTAAGGAAATCAACCCGCTGGTCAATCCCGGCGCCATTGCCGCTTCCAGTATGATCGCCGGTGTGGACTCCGTGGCCAAGTGGCAGAACATTCTGCAAACGCACAACGACTTTGCCGGCGCCGAGCTGGAAGTCAATTACCCTGTATACGTCAGTGAAGCCAATGACAATCTACGCAACCAGGCCATCGCCCATTTGCTGAAGGCCTACAATCGCATGTACTTCGATCCCGTGCAGGCCACCGACCTGTACACCAAGCAGTGCGCCCTCAACGTAAACGCCAAAGATCTGGCCGTCATGGCCGCTACCCTGGCTAACGGAGGCAAGAACCCCGTCACGGGTAAGACGGTCGTTTCACCACGGACGACCACCTTCACCCTGTCGGTCATGTCTACCGCCGGCTTGTACGATGACTCCGGACAGTGGCTGTTCGCCGTCGGACTGCCCGCCAAGAGCGGCGTCGGCGGAGGTATTCTCGCCGTCTGCCCCGGTAAATTCGGTGTCGCCGTCATCTCGCCGCCGCTCAACGAAGTTGGCAACAGCGTGAAAGCCCAGAAAGCCATCTACGATATCGTCCGGGATTTGGATGTTCATCCTTACCGGATAGATCCCAAGTAATTAACTGTGAGTGAGTCCTGATTTAAACTTATTGCCTTTGAAGGGGCAGTAAGTTTTTTTCGGGTTTAAAAAAAAAATTAAAAGAGATGCAAATCCGACCTAGCGTTTCAATCGCCTTTTGCTTAGTATTCCTGTTCCTTTTTCAGTTTCAGTCCGCTTTTGCACAAAAAAACAAGTCCGGGAACCAATACCTTTTCAACGACAGCCACTTCCACCTGACCAATTATATACAGGAAGGTATCAGCACCCTAAAGCTGCTGGAATTAATGGGGAATAAGGTGGAGCGCTCCACGCTGTTCGGCATCCCACTGCAGCAGCACTGGTCCTATTCCAATTCGGGAACCTTCGCACCCGACTACTACCTGGAAACCGACGCCCCCCTGTATTACTATTCCTTTACCGACGCCTACATCGCCATGCAGTATAATTCCCTGACCAAGAAACAGCAGGCCAGGCTGGATCCTATGATCACCGGGTTCAATCCCAGCGATATGTACGGCGTCAAACATATTGAGCGGGTGTTGCGCACTTTTCCCGGCGTCTTTACGGGTATCGGCGAGTTTTCCATACACAAGGAGTTCGTTTCCTCCAAGGTAACCGGCGAGGTGGCCAGCCTGACCAATCCGGCGCTGGACAGCATCCTTGACTTTGCGGGTCGGACAGGCCTGCTCGTCATTCTGCACAATGACGTCAACTTTCCTATGGCCGACGACAAAACCAAACCGGTCTATCTCGACCAGATGCTCGACCTGCTCAAGCGTCACGCCGGCACGACCATCATCTGGGCGCATGTAGGCCTGGGGCGTATTGTGCGCCCCTTCCGCTACGGTGCTACACCCACCGGGGAACCCTTTCCCTCACAGGTAGAAGTGCTGGAGGACATGCTGGAGGACCCGGCTTTGTCGCACGTCTACTTCGACCTTTCCTGGGATGAAGTGGCGAAATACATCGTGGCCTCGGAGGAGAGCCTGGAGAACACGGCCCGGGTCATCAACAAATACCCCGACCGCTTCCTGTTCGGCACGGATGTAGTGGCGCCTCCGAATGAGGATCGATACCTCGCAGTATATCACATGTACCAGCCGCTGTGGGATGTACTGACGCCCGAGGCAAAGGAAAAAGTAAGCAAAGGAAATTATATCCGCCTTTTTGACACCGCGCGTGAGCAGGTGCGGGCCTGGGAAAAAGCCAATGTCAGGAAATAGCACATAGAAGCTGTTTCATGGTGGCTGATCATATTTTTCAAAAAGATAAATACCTCAGTATGAATCACAGATATTTGTGTCTCTTATTATTTCTGGGAGGCCTGCTGCTGAATGAAGTCAACGCGCAGGTGCCTACGCTGCCTCTCATGGAGCAGGATTCCACCGATCATATTCCCGGAGCCGGTTTTTCACTCGCCAAGGGAGCTACCGCTACGCTGAATTTCTCTTTCTATACCACGTCGCGCTATCTCAACCAGATGGGCCTCGATGACAGATATACCGATTCTTTCGGGCGCGAATTCTCTTTGAACCGGCGCAACGACTTTCAGTTTCAGAAGGTGGTCTTCTACTTCAAAGGCTGGCTGGTCAACCCCAAATTCCGCTACATAGCCTACATCTGGACGGCCAACACCAATATCGGGCTGGCCGCATCGGTGGTGGCTGCCGGTAACCTGCAGTACCAGGTGAGCAAATATCTGGACCTGGGGATCGGCATCGGCGGATTAACGGCTACCCGGTCCCTGCTCGGGCAATGGCCGCTCTGGAACAGGGTGGATGCCCGCCCCATGTCCGATGAATTCTTCCGGCCTTCTTATACCTCCGGTATTTGGGCCCAGGGCGAACTGGCCAACGGGCTATACTACAAAACCATGCTCGGCAACAACCTCAATCAGTTGGGGATCGATGCCGGACAACTGGACGACGGCTTCGACACCTGGAGCGGCGCCCTGTGGTGGACTACCAACAACTACGGCCGCGTGCTCTCCTACGGCGATTTTGAGAAAAGTGAAAAGCCCGCTACGCTCCTCGGCGCTTCTTTTACCAGAAGTAACGAAACGGCACAATCCCAGGCCGGCACTGAAGATCCCGAAAACTCCCAGATTCGCCTCGCTGACGGCACCAACCTCTTCGGTAAAAACGCCTTCGGCGAAGGCATCCAGCTGCAGTCTGCCAAATACGAAATGAGCTCCCTGATGACCGGCATCAAATACAGAGGATTTTCGCTCGACTTCGAGTATTATCTGCGCTGGATATCCAAAATGCAGTTCGCCAATGATATTCAACCCGTAGAGGACCTCTACGATCATGGCTTCTCTGTCCAGGCCTCCGCTATGCTGATCGACAAAACCCTGCAGGCCTTCGGAACTTACTCGTTTGTCGACGGAGGAGCATACGGTGACCCCACGGAGATAGTGCTGGGAGTCAACTGGTACGTCCTCAAAAACCGGGTAATGCGTATCAGCCCCGAGGTTATCTTCACCGACCGCTCCCCAGTGGGGTATCTCAGCTATCCCACCTTGGTGGGCGCCAGCGGACCGGTCTTTTCGCTCAACCTGGAGCTCTTTTATTGATTAGCCTTTCGGCAAAATGCCCGGCCTGTTTGGCCGGGCTCCAATATTTCTACTATGAAAGCTTTTAAGCAATTCGTTCGCAATACCTTTGTCGGGGGATTATTCTTTCTCATCCCGCTCTTTGTCTTAATTACCGTGGCTAAAAAGATCTGGGAGTTCTTTCAGGACCTGGGCGCCAACCTGGCTAAAACCCTTGGTTTTGATGAACTTGTTGATGTGGCCAGCACCTCCATATTTTCGGCTTTTCTGGTGCTGCTGGTCTGCTTTCTGTTCGGGCTGATCGCCAAATGGTCGCTGGCCGGAAGAATTCGCTACTGGGTGGAGGACGGCCTCCAGCGCGTTTTTCCACATTACGACTACTACCGCTCGCTCGTAGAGAGAAGACTCAACCTGCGCTCAGAAGTACCCCGCCCCACTGTACTGGTGCGCCGCCCCGGCGGCTGGCGGCCGGGCATCCTGGTGGAAGAAAAACCCAACGGCGAGAAGGTGGTCTTCCTTCCTCTTTCTCCCAAGACGACCGACGGCGAAGTGTTTTTGGTTGCCCCGGAGGACCTGCGCGATTCCGAGCTGAATGAAAATGAACTGAATTCAATTCTGCTAAAGCAAGGACAAGGACTGACCTCTTCCAATTGAGCCAAACAGGAGTCACATTCTGAATTATCATTTCCCTCAAGGGCTCCTAATACTGCTCATATCAGGCCCCCGTAACCAAAACAAGGGCGCCTTTCCGCCTTTTCTCCTTTAACCCGGATTATTCATGGATTAATCTATTACGAAGCCAAACTGCCCGCCATTCTTGGGCGTCCTCCCCGACCCTTTGGGTACGGGGCAGGCTGTCATTCGGTACTCACCGTATCTGGGAATACGCC
>Ga0102943_1000378_pt1 | contig 30083 bp, 29 predicted proteins | sample SalPonC_black_MG_FD_78174 | JGI IMG/M metagenome (GOLD analysis project Ga0102943, IMG submission 78174) | Salt pond soil microbial communities from South San Francisco under conditions of wetland restoration - Salt Pond MetaG... | ecosystem: Environmental > Aquatic > Marine > Intertidal zone >...
ACAACCGGGGCAAAGGCAACTTACCGGGAGCAGTCATGGTTTCCGCCGTGGCCAGGTATGGGGTCAAGTTTATCGTTTTGAATGATGAAACACTAGTCTGATTTGGTCAGAAATTCAAGAAAAATCTTTTATATGGAAACGATTCTGTCCAAGCGCCTAAAGATTTTCTGAAAGCCTGAGAGCCGCCTTGTTGATGGCCAGGCCCAGGTCCTGGCTGGTGTACTCATGGGCTCCAATGTCAAAGGGAAGATAGACCAGAGTGGCAGACCCGGCATGGATACCGGTGCCGGCAATGCCATGGAAATGGTCTTTCAGGGGCCTTGCCATGGAGGCCAGGGTGATCCGGATGCTCTGGACCGCCTCAGTGGCCGGCAGGGTAATGGGCAAATGGGGCTGGGGCTGGATTGTTTTTTCAAAGGAAAGATCGGGCTGGGCCAGGGTGAGCTGGCGGCTGATGCGCAAAAAGACCTTGGGCCGGATTTTAAAGGCCGGGGCCCAGAATGACACAGGTCCATCTGGATTGTTTTTGGTCAGCGCAAGATTGGCCAGGCTGAATAGGTCTGCCCGGGTGCGTAACACCAGGCGGTTGAACCTGGCAGTGATCCGCCAGAACGGGATCAGCACCTGGGCGCCACCTTCCAGGGAAGCTGATTCGAACCGGATCCGGCCCAATGCGTTCTGCCTGGGCTGCCACAGGGTATGGCAGTTCCGGCAGACCAGCACCAGGGAGTCGGACTGCCCCTCCAGATCCCAGCCGCAATCAAGACAGATACCGGGCAGGATCCGGGTCTCTTTTTCCGGCCGGCAGGGATCTCCCAGTGCAGACAATTGCCCGTCCCCGATTTTTTGGTCAAGGATCCCGTCCATAAGCCTGCCGTTTTTTTCGTAGTAAGGCACGAAAATCAGGCTGGTGGTCTCTCCGATATCCTCGTTGAATTTGGTTGGCCCGGCTGCCTGTTTTTGGTCCCTGGGAAAACTTTTTTCAAATCCCCGGGGGCGGATAAAGGTGCCCGGGGTTCTTACGGAAACCCGGGTCAGGGTCAGGGCCTGGGACCGGAATCCCAAAGAAAAGGGGATGGGGGGCGGGGCAGCATCCAGGGCCAGCCAGGAGACATCCGTGAAGCGGTGGCTCACCCCGGCCGGGGTGCAGGTATACTGGATCCCTTTGAACCGCCAATAGGGCAGATAGACAAAGGGGGTATCCGGAGGCAGGGTGTCTTTGGGACTGAGGCAGTACCGGGGAAACCCTCTTTGGCTGATGCAGGACCTTACCCGGCAGAAGCCGCAGACAAAAAAGCGGTCAGCCTCGTCAAGAAAGACCGGTCCCCCGCACTGGGGACAGTGGTGCCGGACCTGGAAACTAATGTTTTTCTCCGCATTGGTTGCAGAACAGGGCCTGGCCTAAATTTTCCGCGCCGCAGGCCGTGCAGAACCAGGCCTTGGCCTTGCCGCCGGTCGGTTCTCCGCACCTGGGGCAGAACTTGGCCCCGGTTGTGATGTTTTTACCGCAGGCCGTGCATTTTTCAAAGATCACCTGCTGATGGCCGCACCAGGGGCAGAAGCTGGCATCTGCCGGGATGCTGCGGCGGCACTCCTCACAGGTGGCCGCCTTGGGCCCAAGGGCAGCCTTCCCGGCCTGCTGCCCGGCAAAGATGCCGGGCAGCATCATGCCCATGCCCATGCCCATGCCGGCCCCGGCCCCGTTCCCGGCAATGCCGTCCGGGGAGTCGGCCAGTTTCTCCATGGCCATGGCTGTTTTCATCTGCATCAGCTTGTTCATGTCGTCAAACACCGCCATGCGGCTCTTGTCGTCAATGGCCTTCTGGACCTCGGGCGGCGGGGTGATGGCGTTGATAAACAGGTCGGTAAGGGAAAGCCCCAGGGTGGCAAAATCCTTTTTTACCCGCAGAATCAGGCCTTTGGCAACCTCTTGGTATTTGGAGGGCAGATCAAAGAGGGTGGTGATGGCCTCTCCCATGTAATCGTTGAAACGGGAGACAATGACCCGGTTCAGGTACTGACTGATTTCCTTGGTGGTGAACAGCCCCTGGGTACCGGTGATGCGGTTGATAAAGAGCACGGGCTGGACAATTTTGAAGTTGAATATGCCAAAGGCCCTGAGCCGGACAAGACCCAGGTCCTTGTCCTTGAAGGCCACAGGATCCCGGGTGCCCCACTTCATGTCGGTAAAGGTTTTCAGGTTGGTAAAGTAGACCTCGGCCCGCAAGGGACTGGTCATTCCCCAGGGCAGGCTGGCAATCTTCGTGAGTATGGGGATATTGGCCGTTTTCAGGGTATGGCGGCCAGGACCAAAGGCCCCCACAGCCTTGCCGTTGTAAAAGAAGACCGCGGCCTGGCTCTCCCGTACCGTGAGCTGGGCCCCGTACTTGATTTCGGCAGAGCCTTTTTCAGGCAGGCGATAGACCAGGGTGGCACCGGTATGGTCCAGCCACTCCAGGACCTCAAGAAAAATCAGGTTGTTTGTTCCCATGGATGTTCTCCTTGTCAGAAAGGCAGCCGGGCAAGGGCCGATAATGACGGGTATTTTAAATAAAGGCCGGGGCATTGTCAAATTGGGGGGATCCTTGCCCTTGCATTTTATGGTTTCCGGTTTTATGTTTCAGGTATTGTCCATCCAGAGAGGAGAGCCATGAGCACACGCGTTGAACACGATACCATGGGGCAGATCAGGGTGCCGGCTGATGCCTATTGGGGGGCCCAGACCCAGCGGTCCCTTGAGAATTTCAAGATCGGTACCGAGACCATGCCAGTGGAGATCGTCCGGGCCTTTGCAATTGTTAAAAAGGCTGCTGCCCTGGCCAACGCAGACCTGGGGCGCCTGGATCACAAGGCCCGGGATCTGATCTGCCAAGTCTGCGACGAGATCCTGGCCGGAAATCTGGATGCCCATTTTCCCCTGAGGGTCTGGCAGACCGGTTCAGGCACCCAGACCAACATGAACGTCAACGAGGTGATCTCCAACCGGGCACATGTACTGGCCGGCCATGCCCTGGGATCGGGAACGCCGGCCATCCATCCCAACGACCATGTGAACATGTCCCAGTCTTCCAACGACACCTTTCCGGCTGCCATGCACATTGCCGCAGTCATTCTTTTGTCGCAGATCACCCTGCCGGGCCTTTGGCGCCTGGTTCACGCATTGGAAGACAAGGCCGGTCAGTGGCAGGATATCGTGAAGACCGGCCGGACCCATTTCATGGATGCGGTGCCCATGACCCTGGGCCAGGAGTTCTCAGGATATGCCAGTGGGGTCCGGGCAGGGACAAGGCGCCTGGAAAAGAGCATGGACCGTCTATATGAATTGGCCCTGGGCGGCACTGCCGTCGGCACCGGTCTCAACGCTCCAAAGGGGTTTGACCGTCTGGCAGCAGACAAAGCGGCAGATCTTACGAAGTTTCCCTTTAGAACGGCTGAAAATAAGTTCGAGGCTTTGTCCGCGCACGACGGTCTGGTGGGGGCCCATGGGGCCCTCAAGGCCATTGCCGTGGGCCTGACCAAGGTGGCCAACGACATCAGGATGCTGGGATCCGGCCCCCGGTGCGGGATCGGGGAACTCATCCTTCCGGCCAATGAACCGGGATCCTCTATCATGCCGGGCAAGGTCAACCCCACCCAGGTAGAGGCTTTGACCATGGTCTGCGCCCAGGTCATGGGCAATGACGCCGGCATCGGCTTTGCCGGCAGTGCCGGGCAGTTTGAACTCAACGTGTACAAGCCCATGATCATTGCCAATTTTATTCAGTCTGCACAGGTTTTGGGGGATGGGGCAGCCTCTTTTACCCGGCATTGCCTGGCCGGCCTTGCCCCCCACCGGGACCGCATCGCCAGGCACCTGGACAACACCCTGATGCTGGCCACGGCCCTCAATCCCCACATCGGTTATGAAAATGCCGCCAGGGCAGCCAAGCATGCCCATGAAAAGGGAATCACCCTGAAGCAGGCAGTGGTGGATCTTGGCCTGATGAAGGCAGACGCCTTTTCTCGCCTGGTGGACCCGGCCCGTATGACAGAACCTTTGCCTTTGGACACCGCAGGGCAAAATAACAAAGGATAAACCTATGGATGTTATCATGCTCATGGCCGCCACAGTGGACGGTAAAATCGCCAGGAACTCCAGTGAGCTGGTGGACTGGACCGGCAAGGCGGATAAACAATACTTTGTTGAGGTCACCCGCAAGGCCGGGGTCATGATCATGGGATCCAAAACCTTTGATACCATCGGCCGGGCCTTGCCTGACCGAAAAAACATCGTCATGACCCGGGACAACACCCGGAAAAGCCATGAGCACAACCTGGTCTTCACGGATCAGGCCCCTGCCGAGATTCTTGCCGGCCTTGAGGCTGAAGGCTATACCCAGGTGGCCCTTATCGGGGGGGCTGCAGTGAACTCTTTGTTTGCCCGGGCCAACCTGGTCACCCATATCCACCTGACCCTGGTGCCCAGGATTTTTGGTGCTGGACTGTCTTTGTTCAACCGGGAGATGGACCGGGCGTTGACACTTGTGGACACCCGAAAAATGCACAACGGGCATCTGCTTTTAATTTATAAGGTGAATCCATGACATCTGCTTTTAAACAGACCACCCCCCGGAAAAAGGGGATTTTTGCCCGGCTTCTGGCCTGGATCGCCCGTGGAGCGGAACGGTCCAGAAAAGACGGCACAGGTCCCTGCCGGTCCTGAGCCAAAAACTCCGGCCCGTGAGGCCGGTGGTAAAAATGTCTTGAATCTTGCTTCAAAGCCGATATACTCGCCAGATAAAAACCATGAAATTTTCAAGGGCGAGGACCATAGATGAAGGAACGTGTCAGAGCGCTGCTCTCAAAAATAAGCTACATTGAAACGGACATGGAACTGCAAAAGCAGATCCTCAGCTCTATTCCCTCGAACCAGACAGAGGAGATGGAAACAATGGTCGCCAGGATCGCGGAGATGAAACAGCAGATTATTGACCTGCGTCGTCAGATCCAGGAGACGGACCAGGAGGAGTTTAACCGCATTGTGGCCATGGAGCAGGCGGCCGAGCGTTTCAAATCCCTGGCCAAGGAGAAGAAGTTTGTTCAGATACACAGCACCGATGACCAGGGGCTTTGCGCTATAACCCTGAATGACGGCAGCCGCCTGGAATGCCTGGTAACAGCCCAGGATGAGAGCGGGAACTGGACGGTGCTGACCCTGGACGGCCAGATCAAAGAGTATCCCGGTGGACTGGTTAAAGGATAAAAGAGAGGAGATAATGACGGTATTGCTGCGGACGACTGCTTTGCTGGCAGGCGGGATGATACTCATGGCAGGCATTGCCCGGGCCGGCAAAGATCAGGCCTTTGATTTGGAACAATTTATCGTTCCAGATACCTGCGGGGGATGCCATTTTGAGATCTATGAGCAATGGGCCGGATCCATGCACAATCTTTCCCATAAGGATGAGATGTATAATCGAATCGCCCTGTTCTTACGCCAGGGCCTTCGCCATGAAGGGGAGATTGAGGAAGCCGAGGCCTGCGTTAAATGCCACACCCCGGTGGGGGTGGTGACCGGCTTTCCAAAAAAACTTACCGATGACCTGGATCAAACCCCGGAAATTGCCACCCAGGGGATCCAGTGCGATTATTGTCATTCGACCGTGGATGTCTTTCGGATGTATAATAACGGTATGGTTCTGGCCCCGGGCCAGGGTGAGGATGATCCCGGCGTTAAATATGGCCCCTTTGACGATGCTGAACCTGATTTTCACGATGCTGAGTATTCACAGCTTCATACAGACTCCCGCATCTGTGGCACCTGCCACAATGTCAAGCATGTGGCCTTTGGCACTGATCTTGAAACCACCTATACAGAGTGGGAGAACAGCCCCTACAACCAGCCCGGCACCAAGGCCCATGTCTCCTGCCAGGGCTGCCACATGTACCAGCGCCCGGGGATCCCGGCCACGGGCAGCACGGACCGCCCCCTCAACCCCGGGCCAGCCGCGGATTATACTGAGGAACGCCCCCATATCTTTACCCATTATTTTGTGGGGGGAAATTCCGGGGTGACCCGGGCCTCAGGGTTTGATGACAAGGCAAAGATGGCTGAGGAACGCCTGAAACATGCGGCTGAAATTGCCATGACCACAAAAGACGGGGCACCGGAAACTGTGGTGGTGAGCGTGACCAATTCAGGGGCGGGGCACGATCTGCCCACAGGGCTGGGGGATCTTCGCCAGGTCTGGATCCAACTTGTTCTGACCAATCCGGACGGTTCAATTGCCTTTGCCTCGGGCCTGCCGGACAGCCGCCATGAACTGCCCCAGGATACGGTGATCTTTAACACGGTGTTCGGCGACGGCAGCGGCAATCCAGTGATCAACATTGCCAAGGCCAGGCAAATCCTTACGGACACAAGAATTCCGGCAGGAAAGACGGTGCACCGCCAGTTTGACCTGGGCCAGGCACCCAAGCCCGGCCAGGCCCTGACGGTCCGCCTCCTCTACCGGGGCCTGCCCCAGAAGATCCTTAACCTGCTGCCTGGAGAGCCGGCAGGGCCCATGCCCGTGGTGGAGATGGCTGTGCTTGAGAAAACTTTTTAGGGAAGGGTGTTTGGGTCCGGCCTAACAGCCTGGCGTTAAAACGGCCAGAAGGCGTTATCTTCCCAGATTTTTTCCATGAGGCTTTCCTGGAGTGCCAGAAGTTGTTTCAGATGGGTCCGCTCCCAGTCGGCCAGCCAGGTGTACAGGGATTTTTCCTCAGGATCTTCTGCCTCCTGGGCCCGCAGTCCGTATAACTCCACGGCCCGCTCTTCAAAGCCGATGGCCGCGGTAATGGCGGTGGCTTCAAAGCCTGCGGCGTTGATTTTCTCTTTTACGGCGGCGTTTAGGATCTGTGGCGCCTGGCCTGCCTCGCCGTCAGCGTCATACCTGCCGTGGACAAATTGTCCGGTTTCCTTAAAGGCCTTGAATTGCATTTCAAGGATGGCGATATGGTCGGTTTCCTCATTGGCCAGTTCCTGGAAAAAGTCCTTTACTGCCCTGTCGTCAGCTTTGTCGCGAGCGGTTTCATACAAATGTTTTCCCTGGCGCTCCATGAAAATGGCATTCTTGAGGATATTCAGCGCGTTGGATTTTGCCATGGCAGTTGTCTCCCTTTGGATTGAAGTTGGGGTAAAATAAAAACTTACACCAAAGCCCGGGACTGTGCAAGTCTCTGGGCTTTTCCCGCAGGGCTATTGTGAATAATAATTCTCAATAAACTTGATCTTTGATCCTGGGGGTAATAAATATTGACCTACCATATCCCACGGCAGTGGCATAAAGTGGCTGCCGTGCCAAATTCAAGATAGGAGACAATCTATGTCCACCCTGTTCAATATGCTGATTCTCAGTGTCGCGGTTTTTCTGGTTGCCAATTTTTTTCCCGGGATCCGGATCAAGAATTTTTTGACCGCCGTGATTGTGGCTGTGGTTTACAGTCTGGTGAATTTTTTCTTTGGCTGGCTGCTGATTCTGCTGTCCCTGCCCATGATGATCCTGACCTTTGGCCTGTTTAAGCTGGTGATCAACGGGTTTTTGCTGTGGATCACAGATAAGATGATCGAGGATTTTGAAATCAAAGATTTTCTGACCACCCTGGTGGCAGCCCTGTGCATTACGTTTGTGGATTCCCTGTTGCGGTGGGTATTTTAAGATTCCCTTGATTTTATAGGAATAAAGGACTGTTCCATGGGGGTGTTTGATATTGTCTTCATTGCCATTGGGCTTGCCATGGATGCGGCTGCCGTTTCTCTGGCTGCTGCGGCCTCGGGCTTTGCCGGCAACGGCAGGGCCGTTTTTCGCCTGGCCTTTCATTTCGGCCTGTTTCAGTTTTTGATGCCGGTCCTGGGATGGGGTCTAGGGGTGGGCTTTGTGTCTTATGTCCGGGCCGTTGACCACTGGATTGCCTTTGGCCTGCTGGCCTTTGTGGGGGGGCGGATGATCATGGCCGGATTCAGCGATGACACCGAGGCCATTGTCAAGGACCCCTCCCGGGGCATGACCATGGTCATACTCAGCATTGCCACCAGCATAGATGCCCTGGCAGTGGGCTTAAGTCTTGCTATGATGGATATCAATATCTGGTATCCTGCCGTGATCATCGGAATGATCACGGCAGGCCTGTCCCTGTTGGCCATTGCTGCGGGAAAACGCCTGGGAGCCCTTGTGGGAAAGCGCATGGAGATTCTGGGGGGGGTGGTTCTGATCTGTATCGGCCTGCGTATCCTGGTATCAGAGTTGCTGGCCGGCGCCTGAGGGGACCTGGCTTTTTTCGGTGTTTTGGGATAATACCTGATGAATTTTCTTGCCCAGGGCCGTTCGGGTCAACGGTTTCATGATGAATCCGCTGATGCCGGAGCGGTCCAGGCCCTCCTGGGTGATGGCCTCACCGTATCCTGTGCTCAGGATGACGGGCAGGTGTGGCAGCTGTTTTTTCACCTGTTGGGCCAAGGCCAGGCCGTTCATGCCGGGCATGGAAAAATCCGTGATGACCAGGTCAATGTCATGCTGCCTGCGATTGAGAACACCCAGGGCCTCTCTGGGAGAGGTCACGGCCGTGATTCGATATCCCAGGGGGGGCAGGGCTGTTTTCATCATTGTCACCAGGGTGGTTTCATCATCCACAAACAGGATGTGCTCGCCGTTGCCTTTGGGGATGTCGGCCGGGTCATCCTCTCCGTGTACTGGTTCCTCTGCTGCCACCGCAGGCAGGAAGATGGAAAAACAGGTGCCTTTGCCCAAGGCGGAGTCTACCTGAATGCCGCCCTGGCAGTTTTTGATGACCCCGTGAACAACGGAGAGGCCCATGCCGGTACCCTTTACCCCCTTGGTGCTGAAAAAGGGATCAAAAATTTTTCTTGTTGTCTCTTGTGTCATGCCGGCCCCGGTATCCTTTACCCTTAATTTGACAAAGGGCCCGGGGTCCAGTGTGGCCTCCCCGGCCCGGAACGGGGCGGCCAGATCAATGTCTTCCAGTGTGACGGTCAGGTGCCCGGGCGTGTCGGCCATGGCCTGGATACTGTTGGTGCACAGGTTAATGACCACCCGGTGAATCTGGGTGGGATCTGCAAGGACCCATCCGTTGGAGGAGATGTGGGTTTCCATGGTAATGGCCGGGGGCACGGATGCCCGGATCAGCCCAATGGCCTCTTTGATTACCGGGGCAATGGCAAAGGCTTTGTATGCCTGTTCTGTCTGACGACTGAAGGTCAGGATTTGCCCGGTCAGGTCCCGGGCCCTCTGGGCAGCCTTGAGGATTTCCGAGACATGGGCCAGGTTGGCATCTTCAGGGGGCAAATCCTGCTGCAGGATCTCGGTATACCCCAGGATGGCGGCAAGAATATTGTTGAAGTCGTGGGCAATGCCGCCGGCCAGGGTCCCCAGGGCCTCGGCCTTGTGGCGCTGGTTCAGGGTGGTCTCCAGTTCCAGACGTTTTTCCTGGGCAACCAGGCGCTGGTTCATTTCCACCTTAAGGCGTTGGTTGGTTTCTGACAGGGCCCGGGTCCGTTCCTTGACCCTTTGGTCCAGTTTCTTGTTGGCGGCCTGGACCTTTTGTTTTTCCAGGGTCAGCAGATGATTGGCAAAGAAGCGGTGTCGGCTGTTACGCTCCATGGAATAGCCGGCGAGCATGGACAACAGCACGGATGAGATAAAAAAGAAGTTGCTGCTCACAAGATAGTGAAAGGGGAAATCAATGAGCCAGACAGCGATAATTTCGTAAACGGCAACAATGGTGACAGAGCAGGCCAGGGCCCAGGGAAAGCGCAGGCCGATGGCCGTGTGAAGCACGATGATCACAAGGATGATTCCCGCGTAATAGGAGTACTTTGCCGGGGGATCTGCCAGCAGGATCATCAGTTCAATGCCCAGCCCCCCGACAAGGAGCATGAAAAAGAGGGCCTGCTGGCTTAAGGCCCTGTAATACCGGGTGAAGGTGAGGGCCAGCACCCCGAGGGCCACAGGAATGACCACGCCGTAGCGGATGATCCAGAAAATATGGGCCATATCCGGGATCACAACGGCATCCAGGATGCCGAAAATACCATAAAAAAAGGTGGCGACCAGGGTGGCCACACGGGTCCGGATGAGGACTTCCTGGTGGTGATGGGCTAAAAATTCAGGTTCCAGATGGGCCCATTCGCCGGTAAATGCCAATGTGAATCGGTTATAAAGCAAAGTACTCAGTCTCTGGGGTTATTTTGCCCCTAAGAATAGAGACGAATGGTAAAATTGGCAAGGGATTTATCCGGGCCATGGGCCGGCCCCGCCGGAAAGGGTGCTTTCCGCCGGCAAGACCCGGGCCATGGACGGCCATGTCAAGATCCGTGTTTTGATCTTGACCTTGGCGGGCTGCTCATATACCTAGTCTTCATGAATTACCCAGAGCAGATCAGCCACGACCTCGGGCTGAAAAAAACACAGGCCGCAGCCGTGGTATCCCTCTTGGACGAGGGGGCCACCATCTGGTTCATCGCAAGGTATCGCAAGGAAAAGACCGGCTCCCTGGACGAGGTGGCCATCGCCGATATTCAGGACCGACTGGAATCCTTGAAAAAACTGGACACCCGCCGGAACGCAATCCTCAGCTCCCTGACTGAACGGGACCTTTTGAACCCTGATCTTGAGGCGGCCATGGGTCGGGCCCAAACCCTTACCGAACTGGAGGATCTTTACGAGGCCCATCGGCCCAAAAAGGCCACCCGGGCCTCCAAGGCCCGTGACCTTGGGCTTTCCCCACTGGCCAATGCCATCCTGGCGGGACAGGGACGCCAAAAGGATGCCCTTTGCAGGGAACGTGTCCGGCCCGGCAGCGGGGTGGATACCCCGGACCAGGCCCTGGCCGGGGCCAGGGACATCATTGCCGAGACCATCAGCCAGGATCTTGTCGTGCGACAGGCGTTGCGCAGCCTGTTCCGGGCAAGGGCGGTGATCCGGTCCGGGGTGAAAAAGGGCAAGACCGAAGAGGGGGCCAAATTTCGGGATTATTTTGACTGGTCCGAGCCGGCCTTCAAGGCCCCCTCCCACAGAGTCCACGCCATGTTCCGGGGGCTTGCCCTGGGGATTCTGTCTGTCCGGGTGCTGCCGGAAGAGGACAGGGCCCTGAACACCGTGCATTCCCGGTTCAAGCCCCTGGAACGGTGCCGGGATGCCGGCTGCCGAAAGCAGATTCTTTTGGCTGCGGCAGATGCTTACAAACGCCTGCTGTCCAAATCCATGGAAAAAGAGGCCATGGGAAAACTCAAACAAAACGCCGATCTCAGGGCCATTGAGGTCTTTTCAAGCAATCTGAACGCCCTGCTGCTGTCCCCGCCCCTGGGGGAAAAGCGGGTCATGGCCCTGGATCCTGGGTTCAGGACCGGATGCAAGGTGGCCTGCCTGTCCGCCCAGGGGGGACTTGAGGCCCATGACCTGGTCTATCTTCACCAGCCGGACAAGGCCAAACAACGGCTAAAGGACCTGGTGTCGGCCCATAAGATCCAGGCCGTGGCTGTGGGCAACGGCACCGCTGGTCGGGAAACCCAGGCCCTGGTCCGGGAAATGGCAGCGTCGGCCGGGTTATTAAAGGACCTGGATATCGTCATGACCGACGAAAGCGGGGCATCTGTGTACTCTGCATCCCAGACAGCCCGGCAGGAGTTCCCGGATTACGATATCACGGTGCGGGGTGCGGTTTCCATTGGCCGGCGACTCATGGATCCGCTGGCAGAGCTGGTGAAGATCGATCCCAAAGCCATGGGGGTGGGGCAGTACCAGCACGACGTGGACCAGACCCTGCTTCACCAGGCCCTGGACCATGTGGTCAAAGGCTGTGTCAACCAGGTGGGGGTAGAGGTGAACACGGCCAGCCCCGAGCTTCTGGCGCAGGTGTCCGGCCTGAACCAGACCACGGCGGCCAATATAGTGGCTTTTCGGGATGCCAATGGCCCTTTTATCGACCGAAAACAGCTGTTAAAGGTGCCCCGTCTGGGGCCCAAGGCCTTTGAACAGGCCGCAGGGTTTTTACGAATCCGAAATGGAAAAAATCCCCTGGACCGCAGCGGCATCCATCCGGAATCCTATGCCGTGGTCCGGACCATGGCCCGGGATATGGGATGGGATCTTGAGGCGGTTATGGGGCGGCCTGACAAAGTTCATGAAGTTGACCTGTCCGCCTATGTCACACAGGATACCGGGCTGCCCACCCTTGAGGATATCCTGGCGGAGCTGGGCAGCCCGGGCCGGGATCCCCGCCAGCCCTTTCAGGGGGTTGTCTTTGACGATACCGTCAAAGAGATCACCGATCTTCTGCCTGGAATGCAATTGCCGGGCATTGTGACCAATATCACGGCCTTTGGGGCCTTTGTGGATCTCGGGGTTCACCAGGACGGTCTGGTCCACATTTCCCAGATGGCAGACCGGTTTGTCAAAGATCCCCACGAGGTGGTCCGTCTCCGCCAGCAGGTCAGGGTGAGGGTGGTGGAGGTGGATGTCCCGAGAAAGCGGATCTCCCTGTCCATGAAGACCCAGGGCCCATGATTTGCCGCCCCTGCCGGACTGGACAACCATAAAAATGATTGAAAAAAAAGAATACCGTGATAGGGTGACTCACAGGTATTCTGCCTGCCTTGAAAAAAGAGTTCGAGCCCTTATGTTAAATTAACGGCCGATTCATCAGCATTCCGGGCCAGCCGCCTGGGGCAGAAACCAGGATCGGCCGGTTTCGACAAAATTAATCTTAAGCAATTCAACTGCAAAGGAGACGATCCATGACATCTACCAAATTAGGTGGAAATCCCATCGGTCTTACCGGCGATTTTCCTTGCCCAGGGGATGAGGCTGCCAATTTTACCGCCGTTAAACAGGATCTGTCCGAGGTGTCCCTCGGTGATTTCAAGGGCAAGCGGGTCATACTCAATATTTTTCCCAGCATCGATACCGATGTCTGTGCCACCTCTGTTAGAACCTTCAACCAAAAGGCGGCCAATCTGGACAATACCGAGGTGCTGTGCCTCTCCTTTGACCTTCCCTTTGCCCTGGGACGGTTCTGCGGGGCCGAAGGCATCGAGAATGTGACCACCGCCTCCCTGTTCCGCAACCCTGATGCGGCAAAGGCCTATGGGGTTCTTATCCAGGATGGTCCCCTGGCAGGGCTTGCCGCCCGGGCCGTGGTGGTGGTGGATGACGCCGGCCAGGTCATTCATGCCCAACTGAGTCCGGAAATCAAAGAAGAGGTGGATTACGAGGCAGCCCTGTCGGCCCTGTCCTGATCCGTTGACACATTAGACCCAGGAGAAAAAGATGAAACAGGTGATGAAGTGGGGAGCGGCAATTGCAGGACTGCTGGTGGCCCTGATCGTCGGCGCCGTGATCGTGGTACCCATGGTCGTGGATGTCAATCAGTACAAGCCCAAAATAGAGGCCCTGGTCAGCGAACAGACCGGCCGTACCTTTACCATGGGAGACGACATCGACCTTTCTGTATTTCCCTGGGTCGGTGTGAGGCTGACCGATGTGACCCTGGGCAATGCCAAGGGGTTTAAGGCAGGCCAGATGGTCTCTGTCAAAGAATTTGAGGTCCGGCTCAAGGTCATGCCCCTGCTATCAAAGCAGGTGGAGATCGCCTCTTTCATCCTGGACAGCCCGAAGATCGCCCTTGAAAAGAACCCGGCCGGAACGGGCAACTGGGAGAATATCGGTCCGGTCAAGGGCAGTGATGCTGCCATGGACGCGGCTGCCCAGGCTGAGGCAGCCCCTTCGGGCAAAGAGACCCAGGGGCTGCCCATTGCCTCCCTGTCCGTGGGCCGGTGCGCCATTATCAACGGCACCCTCTCCTATACTGATGCGGCCACAGGTATGGCAAAGACCGTGTCAGACCTCACCCTCGAGTTAAGGGATCTCAGCCTGGATCAACCGGTAAAACTGGATTTCTCGGCCCTGGTGGACGGTCAGCCCATATCCCTTTCCGGCAGTGCCGGCCCCATCGGCAGCAACCCGGGCAAAGAAAATATGACCGTTGACCTGGTTGTGAAAGCTGTGGACACCCTGTCCCTTAGCATCAAGGGCTCTGTGCTTCTGGCAGGCAATTCCCCTGGTGTGGATGCTGCCATTGCCGTGGATTCATTTTCTCCCCGGGATTTGTTTGAAAAACTGGGTCAGCCCTTTCCCGTGGAAACCAGCGATGCCACGGTCCTGAACAAGGTGTCCCTGGCAGCTGCTGTCAAGGGTTCGGCCCAGTTTGTTGACATATCTGACGGCAAGTTAATGCTGGATGACTCCACCCTGACCTTTACCGCCAAAGCCACGGCCTTTGACAAGCCAGATATCCGGTTCGACCTTGCCCTGGATAAAATGGATGCGGACCGGTACCTGCCCCCTAAAAAAGAGGGAGGCAGCGACCCAGCCGCTGCTGCCGGAGATACCGGCACTGCCGGAGGGGGCAATGCCGCCTCTGGTAGTGATTACACCCCCCTGCGCAAGCTGGTCTTGGACGGCAAGGCCGCCATTGGCGAGTTCAAGGTGGCCAATGTGACCATGACCAAGGTCAAGGCCCATGTTACGGCCAAAAACGGTATACTCAACCTGAAACCCTTTTCCATGGACCTTTACCAGGGCAGCTCAGCCCTCAACGCCCAGGTGGATGTCCGGGGCAAGGTTCCGGCTTCCTCAGTGGACCTGAAAATCACAGGGGTCCAGGCCGGCCCCCTGGTCCGGGACGGGGCGGGCAAGGACATCATTGAGGGCACCCTGGCCGCGGATGTGAACCTGACCATGACCGGAAAGACCCCGGAACGGATAAAAAAGACCCTGGGCGGAGCTGGCAGTCTGACCTTTATTGACGGGGCCATCGTGGGCATTGATATTGCCGGCACCCTCCGGAATGCCGCTTCAGGCGTGGGGTTGTCCGAAAAAACGTCACAGAAACCCCGCACGGATTTTGCCGAACTCAAGATCCCCTATACCGCATCCCAGGGCGTTGTCACCATTGCCAATGCCAGCCTCATGTCTCCTTTGCTGCGCCTGGCTGCCAACGGGAATACCCGCCTTTCCAAAGAATCCCTGGATTTTTCGGTGGAACCGAAACTGGTGGCCACCCTCAAGGGGCAAGGAGATACTGAAAACCGGTCCGGCCTCCTTATTCCCCTGCTGATCACCGGAACCTGGCAGGATCCCAAAATCCGGCCGGACATGGAGGCCCTGATCAAGCAAAAGGCTGTGGATCCCGAGGCCATCAAGTCCCTGATCAAGGGGGACGGCGATTCTGGAGAATCAGTGGAAGACAAGGCCAAGGGTGTGATCAAAGGATTGTTCAATTGATGCAAAGAGAGGATGCTGCCATGAAAAGATCTGTTGGGGGAGTCTGTCTGCTGTTGATAGTGGGTTGTGTGATGTCTTTTGCCCTGGCATCCTTTCCGGCCCTGGCCAAAACTTCCTGGCTGGATCAGGGCAAAAGCCTGTTGAAAAATTTGGATACCAATACCGGCGGGTCCGAGGGGGTGTCTGTGGCTGATCTGACCCAGTCTGAGATAATTGCCGGGCTGAAACAGGCCCTGGAAAAGGGGGCTGATGCCGTTGTCAGCCAGCTTGGGGCGGAAAACGGATATTTTTCAGACACCAAGGTGCGTATTCCTTTGCCGGATAATCTGTCCCGGGTAAAATCTTTGCTGGACAAGGCCGGCATGGGGGCATATGCCGATGATGTGGCGCTGAAGCTCAACCGGGCCGCCGAAGCGGCAGCACCCAAGGCCAGGGCCCTGTTTGTGGATGCCATCTCTGAAATGAAGATGCAAGATGCCCGGGCCATTCTGGACGGCCCGGATGATGCGGCCACCTCGTATTTTCGGGAGAAGATGTCCAATGGTCTGGTAACGGAGATGTCCCCGGTGATTGACAACACCCTGGAGACTGTGGGGGCTGTCAAAGCCTATGACGATATGATGGGGCAGTACAAGCGCCTGCCTTTGGTGCCGGACGTAAAAGCGGATCTTACCGCATATACGGCGGACAAGGCTGTGGACGGCATCTTCTATTATCTGGCTCAGGAGGAAAAAGCCATCCGGGAGAATCCGGCCAAACGGACCACTGAGCTGCTTCAGAAGGTATTCAACTGATCTGGCCCCTGACCGGGGGATGTAAAAAGGAGCGGGACAATGGCAGATATCAGGTTTCTGGGGGCGGCCCGGGAGGTGACCGGATCCATGCATGTGCTGGATACCGGGGATGATAAAATCCTTCTGGACTGCGGCATGTTCCAGGGGCGAAGAAAGGAGAGCCGGGAGAAAAATCAGGTCTTTGCCCTGGACCGGTCAGACATCAGCACCATGCTGCTGTCCCACGCCCATATCGATCATTCCGGACGGATCCCGGTCCTGACCCGCAACGGGTTCTCCGGCCGCATCGTCACCACCCGGCCCACCAAGGATGCCCTTGAGTACATGCTGCTGGATTCAGGTCATATTCAGGAGTCCGACGCCCTGTACCTGAACTACAAGGCCCTGAGGGCATTTCTCTACGACGTCGAGCATTCCAGATCCAAGGCAGGGATCTCCAACCGGGAGAAATCCCGGATCAAGGGCCTGCTCAAGAAAAATCCCTATGAACTTGACGCCGGGGCCATTGCCGCCCTTCAGGCTGAACACGGACTGGACATCGTCACCCCCTTGTACACTCAGGAAGAGGCCCGGCAGTCCCTTTCCTTTATTGACGGGTATCCCTTTGGCACCCCTGTGACCATTGGCAGGGACACCACGGCAACGTTTTACGTGGCCGGCCATATCCTGGGTTCGGCCTTTTCCCTGATCACCATCCGCCGGCCCCAAGGCACCAAGCGCATCCTCTTTACCGGGGATGTGGGCCGGTTTGGCAAGCCCATTCTCAAAGACCCCACCCTGGTCTTTGACGAGGCAGACCGAAACGTTGATCTTGTGGTCATGGAGAGCACCTACGGCGACCGGGAGCATGCCCCGGTCGCCGATCTGGGCCAGAGTCTGAAACAGGTGATCATGGACACCGTGGACCGGGGCGGTGCTTTGATTATTCCCTCTTTTGCCTACGGCAGGACCCAGGAGCTGATCTATATCCTTCACCAGCTTTACGATGAGGGACAGGTGCCTAAAATTCCCATTTTCGTGGACAGCCCCCTGGCCTCGAATATCACCACTGTGTTCGGGGAACACCCAGAGGCCTACGACCGGGAGACCCATGAAACCTTTCTTGAAAAGGGAAAGAACCCCTTTTACTTTGACCGGATAAAATTTGTGGAAACCGTTGAGGAATCCATGAACCTGACCCGGGACACCACCCCCCATGTGGTGATTTCCGCCTCAGGCATGTGTGAGGCCGGCCGGATCCTTCACCATCTGAGGCACAAGATCCACGATCCGAAAAACACTGTTCTCCTGGTGGGGTACATGGCCCAGCATACCCTGGGCCGCCGCCTGGACGACCTGGGTACCGGGGCAGGGACCGGGGATACCCATGATGATCCTCCTGAGGTAAAAATTCTGGGCAAGTCTTACCCCCTCAGGGCCCGGGTCGAGAAAATCGGCGGTTTCAGCGCCCATGCTGACCGGCACGAACTCATGCGCCTGGTGGAAGACAGCAACCTGAACATCGGAAAAATAGCCGTGGTCCACGGAGAAGAGAGCCAAAGCCTGGCCTTTGTCCGGCGCCTGAAGGAAAAAGGTTATGACGCGGTTTTTCCGGCACCTGGGGAGTCAATCCGTATCTAAAGCCCCCGAACCAGGCAATCCGGTCTCATCTTTTTAGTTGAAAAAAGTGATTCTTGCCTTACAATTTAAGGATAGCCGTTTCTGTCGTTCCAGCGGTGGGAAACGGTCAACCCTTAACCCCAAGGAGGTGATCCCATGGTAGAATCCCTCAGTCGAAAAAACCGGGCCTGCTGCCGTCTTGAAAAAGACCGCTTGGTCGAGGAACTTCGGGAGTGTGATTATGGTTTATCCAGCCCGGAGGAACGCCATCTTTGCTATAGATGGGCTGCCAAAAAGAGCGGAAGACGCGCCAAAGAGTGCTTGATCGCATAAGATAACTCATGTCTGTCCCCGTCAGCTGCGACTGTTGGCTGACGGGGATTTATATAAATTCACCCCGGTCTTTCAGGATGATCCAGGTGCCGGACTCAGCCTTTTCCAGACCCAGGCCCTTGCCGGTTGCCGTATCTGCCAGTCCAAAGGGGAAAAACAGGCGGGATATGCCTGGGTTGGCCGCGAAAAACTGGCTGGACAACGCGCCCAGGATCTTGGAGTAGAACTTGCTGGCCATCCCGCCCTGGGCCTCCTGGGTCAGGTCTATGAGAAAGACCAGTGTTGCCGTTTTGGCTGCCTCGTCCAGGTCTGCCGCCATAAAGGGGGGGCAGGGGCGCAGGTCTGGGCAAGAGACCTTTGAAAATGTGCAGGCGGCAAAGGCTGCCATCCAGCTGGTCAGTTCCTGTGGCGCCAGGTCTGCTGCGCGACGGTTGCTGCAGCGGCCCTGTGCCACGATAAAGTTCAGGTTCTTTTCCCGGATATATCCGGTGACAATGTCCAGCAGCGGGATGCCGCCGGGGGTGATGGTGTTGAGATCTTCAAATGTATACATGATGCCTCATTGGTCCACGCCGAATTCGTCTGGGTTGAGCTGGGTCAGATAACCAATCAATGCCTTGTTTTTTTCAAAGGCCAGCTTATCCTTTTTGATGTAAATATTAAAATGATCTGCCCCGGGCTTGATATGCGGAAAAGGATCCACCAGGGTCTGATCGGCCAGTTCCTTGATGACCGTGTATTTGGGCACAAACCCCACCCCAAGTCCTGCTGCAGCCCCGTTGATTATCCCCCGGATATGATTGATCGACACCACTGTTTTCAGGCAGGCCTGTTTTTCTTTTGGGATCGCAGTGATGAAGTTTTTCCACCAGGCAAGGGCCTTGTCGCTGGAAAGGATGCTGACCCGTTCCAGGTCGTCCAGGGTTCGGATCCGGTGGTGTCGGATGAATTCGGGAGAGGCAATGGTGACGTACTGCTCCTGGAAGAGAAAGATTTTTTCCAGGTTGGGCAGGCTGTGGGGGAGGCAGTCAATGACCAGGTCCACCTCATCCCGCTCCAGGGGGGCCTGGAGGTTGTGGGACAACAGGTAGTCCAGGTGAATCTCTGGATGGGTATCCAGAAATTCCCGGATATGGTTGATCAAAATGCTGGTCCCGAATTCCACCTGACTGCCGATGCGGATGGAAAATCTGGCCGCTTTTCTGTGCCGGGCCATGTCCTGATCCGCCTTTTCAATCTCGTAGAAGATTTTTTCGCAGGACCGGTAAAGGGTTCGGCCGGCCGGGGTCAGGGTGAGGGCCTTGCCCTGGCGCAGGACCAGGGGGGTGTCAATGGAGGCCTCCAGCTTTTTCACCGAGTGGCTCACAGCAGACTGGGTCACACAGAGTATCCGGGCGGCCTGGGTGAAATTTCTGACCTTGGCCAGGGTGAAAAATGTGCGCAAATGGTAAAGGTCCATGATCTAACTATGAATGAAATTCATGTTGGTAATAAATATAATGAATTTTACTTTATTCCACCGGTGATTATAATGCAAGTGTAAGTACATGGAAAACCATTTAAAAAACAGGAAGGGGCACCATGGACAACAAAACAGCATCAATGCTTGACAGCCTCGGGATCAAAGCGGTTAACTGTGGCGCCAGCTGCGGCGGCACCAAGGGGTGGCTTGAGACCTTTGGCCCGGAACTGACAAGTTATTCCCCCATTGACGGCAGGCCCATTGCCCGGGTGAAAACCGCCACCAGGGATGACTATGAAACGATCGTGGCCGGAGCGGCCAAGGCCTTTAAAACCTATCGCATGATGCCCGCCCCCCAGCGGGGCGAGATGGTCCGGGAAATCGGGGATGCCCTGAGAGCAAACAAAGAGGCCTTAGGCTACCTGGTTTCTTTGGAGGCCGGCAAGATCATTGCCGAGGGCCAGGGCGAGGTCCAGGAGATGATAGACATTGCCGATTTTGCCGTGGGCCTGAGCCGACAGCTTTACGGCCTGACCATGCACTCTGAGCGCCCCAGCCACCGGATGTACGAACAATGGCATCCATTAGGTGTTGTGGGGGTCATCACCGCCTTTAATTTTCCTGTGGCTGTCTGGTCCTGGAACGCTCTTTTGGCAAGCGTGTGCGGGGATCCCATTCTGCATAAACCCAGCTCCAAGACCCCGCTTACTGCCATTGGCATCATGAATATCCTGGCCCCTATCGTGGACAAGTACAATGTCCCGGGCATCTTCAACATGGTCATTGGCAACCGGGACGCGGTGGGCAATCCCATGCTGGAAGACCGGCGGATTCCCCTGATTTCCGCCACCGGTTCCACAGCCATGGGCCGCCACGTGGGCCGCACCGTGGGTGAACGCCTTGGCCGCAGTCTTCTGGAGCTGGGCGGCAACAACGCCATCATTGTTACCGAAGACGCCGACATGGACATGGCCATCCGGGCCACCCTGTTCGGCGCCGTGGGCACTGCCGGCCAGCGCTGCACCTCCACCCGGAGGATCATTATCCAAAAATCCGTGAAACCAGCCTTTGTCAAAACCCTGATCGCTGCCTACAAACAGGTGAAGGTGGGCAATCCCCTGGAAGAGGGTACCCTCATGGGCCCCCTGATTGGAGAGGACGCGGTCAAGGATATGGAAACCGCCCTTGAAAAGGTCAAGAAATCCGGCGGCAAGATCCTTTACGGCGGCCGCCGGACCACTGTGGAAGGCTGCGAGGGCGGCCACTATGTTTTGCCAGCCATTGTTGAGGCGAAAAACGACTATGATATTGTCCAGGACGAGACCTTTGCCCCCATTCTCTACATCATTGAATACGACGGGTTTGACCAGGCCCTGGCCCTGCACAACGATGTTCCCCAGGGCCTGTCCTCTGCCGTATTCACCCGTTCTTTGATCTACCAGGAGCAGTTTCTGTCCCACAGGGGCTCTGACTGCGGTCTTGCCAATGTCAACATCGGCACCTCCGGCGCCGAGATCGGCGGGGCCTTTGGCGGGGAAAAAGAGACCGGCGGGGGCCGGGAGTCCGGTTCCGACGCCTGGCGGGTATACATGCGCCGCCAGACCAACACCATCAACTGGGGCACAGAACTTCCCCTGGCCCAGGGCATTGAATTCAACCTTTAAGAACGACAACCAGAGGATAGACCGATGAGCAACCACGTACCCATTATTCCACCCCCTTATAACGAACCGGTAAAAAGCTTTGCCCCGAAAAGCCCGGAGCGGCTTGCCCTTAAGGCTGAGCTTGACCGCCAGCTGGCCCATACGGTCGAGATTCCCGTGATCATCGGCGGAAAACCCGTGTTCACCGGCAATGTCCAGGATGTGACCTGCCCCCATGACCATGGCCATGTTTTGGCCAGATGCCATATGGCCGGTGAACAAGAGATTCAGGCTGCTGTGGCAGCCTCTCTGGCTGCCAAGGCAGACTGGGAAGCCATGCCCTGGCAGGAACGGGCCTGTATTTTTTTGAAGGCTGCGGAACTGATCTCTGCCAAGTATACCCATAAGATCAACGCCGCCACCATGCTGGGCCAGTCCAAAAACCCCATGCAGGCCGAGATCGACGCCACCTGCGAGCTGGTAGATTTTCTAAGGTTCAACGTCAAGTACATGGAAGAGGTCTACTCAGGCCAGCCCCGCTCTGACAAGGGCATGTGGAACCGGGTAGAGTACCGGGGCCTGGAGGGCTTTGTCTTTGCCCTGACCCCCTTTAACTTTACCGCCATTGCCGGCAACCTGCCGACCTCCCCGGCCATGATGGGCAATACCGTGGTCTGGAAACCCGCCACAACGGCTGTATTGTCCAACTATTTTTTCATGGAGATCCTTGGGGAAGCCGGCCTGCCCGACGGTGTGATCAACTTTATTCCGGGCAGGGGTTCCACCATTGGCGGAGTCCTGATGAACCACGAATCCCTGGCCGGTATCCACTTTACCGGCTCTACCAACGTGTTTCATACCCTGTGGCAGCAGACAGCCAAGAACATTGACATGTACAGGTCCTATCCCAGGATCGTGGGGGAGACCGGGGGCAAGGACTATATTTTTGTGCATCCCAGCGCAGATGTGGATGCGGCAATAACCGCTGCCGTGCGCGGGGCCTTTGAGTTCCAGGGCCAGAAATGCTCTGCCTGTTCCAGGCTGTATGCGCCTGAATCCCTGTGGCCTGAGTTTAAAGAAAAACTGGCCGCTGAGATCGATAAGATCAAAGTGGGCACGGTTACGGATTTCACCAATTTTGTCAATGCCGTGATCGACGAGACGTCCTTTGACAACATCGACGGCTACCTGTCTCGGGCTGAGGCATCCCCGGATGCACAGATTCTCATTGGCGGAAACCGAAACAAATCTAAAGGCTGGTTTGTGGATCCCACGGTGATTTTGGCCAAGACCCCGGACTACGAGAGCATGGCCGAGGAAATCTTCGGCCCGGTACTCAGCATCTATGTGTATGAAGATGCTGATCTTGACAAGGCCCTGGATGCCCTGGACTCAACCTCTGCCTACGCTTTGACCGGTGCCATCTTTGCCCGGGACCGGGGTGTCATCAACCAGCTCATGGCCCGCCTGACCCACACGGCAGGCAATTTTTATATCAATGACAAATGTACCGGATCCGTGGTGGGGCAGCAGCCCTTTGGCGGGGCCCGCAAGAGCGGGACCAACGACAAGGCAGGCTCAGCCCTGAACCTGATTCGCTGGACCTCTGCCCGGACCATCAAGGAGACTTTTGTTGCCCCTGTCTCTTTTGAGTACCCCTTTATGGGCGAGGCGTAATACCCGCGGTCCTGTCTGTCAAGGCCAATGCTGAGTACCGCACCGCCCTGGACAATGAGGCCCTGCTCAAGCAGCAGGCCAGGGATCTGGAAAAAATATCCAGCATGGACGGCCTGGCCGGGTTATACAACCGCCGGTATTTTGAAACCGCCTTTGAGGTGGCCTGGCAGAACGCCGTCCGGAACCGGGAGCGCCTGGCCCTGCTGACCGGGGTAAGATCGGGCATGGCCCGGAACCGGGTGGTGGCAGGCACCCTCTGAGGGCTACCCCAATGGTGGGGGTTATTTGTTTTTGGCGATCACCCAGATGGCATGGACAATGCCGGGAATATACCCAAGGATGGTCAGCAGGATATTAAGCCAGAAGTGTTTGCCGATTCCCACCTGAAGAAAGACCCCCAGGGGCGGCAGTACAATTGCAAGGATGATTTTAAGCAGTTCCATTTCGTGTCTCCGTAAGATGTCAAAATTCAGGGCAAGGGCCGTTGGTCCTGCCTGACTGAGTATAGAACAATACCCGGCCCAAAATACACCCCTGTATATCTGGGATAAAAAATAAATTGGACAAACCAGGGTATTGATCTTACCCTATTCTTTAATTGTTTTACACCCTTTTTAAGGGAGTGTTTTGAATGGCTGGAATAAGAGGATAAAGATTCCGGCAAACAGGCCTGACTTGCGAACAGGCCTGGAAGGAAATTATGAATGACTGAGACGATTCAATCAGGGGACACCATTGCAGTAGACTACACCGGCAAACTGGAAAACGGAGAGGTGTTTGACTCCTCTGAGGGGCGGGAGCCTCTGACGTTTACAGTGGGCGCGGGCATGCTCATCAAGGGCTTTGACCAGGCTGTACTGGGAATGGAAAAAGGGGAGTCCAAGACCGTGACCATTGCCCCTGAAGACGGATACGGGGCCAGGAGCGAAGAGGCCTTTGTTGACATTCCCAGAAAGCATATCCCCGAGGATATTCCCCTGGAAAAAGGCCTTGAGCTGCAGCTCCAGGACCCCAATGGCCAGCCTGTTCCTGCCCGGGTGGCCGAGATTACCGAGGAATCGGTCTCCATGGATGTGAACCATTTTTTGGCCGGTGAGACCCTGGTGTTTGATATCACCATTGCCGATACCGGGCTGACGCCGCCTGTCCAGGATTGTGGCTGCGGCTGCGGCACTGATGTTCAGGACTGCGGTTCCAACTGCTCCGGCAGCTGCGGAGACCATTAAAAAAACCTTGTCCCGGCAGTCCGGCTGCCGGGACAAGCCTTTTTTCAGGCAGACCTGAGTCTGCCGCGACCCTTCCCCATTTTTCTACTATACCAATTGCTTTTTTCATTTATTGCGTTATGTTATGGGACAAATTAACCCGTAACCCTGGAGCGAACATGAGTAAAGTGATTGCCATGGCCGGCAAGGGCGGGGTGGGAAAAACCACTGTATCCGCGCTGGTCACACGATATTTTTCAAAACAGAATACAGGTCCCCTTCTTGCCATTGACGCCGATCCCAACTCCAATTTGGGAGAGACCCTGGGACTGAAAATAGAGAACACCGTAGGCGATATCCGTGAAAATTTCATGAAAGACCCCCAGGGGGTGCCTTCCGGCATGGACAAGGTCCTTTACCTTGAGATGCTCATGAACCAGGTGCTTATTGAACATAAGACCTATGACCTGCTGGTCATGGGGCGCCAGGAAGGCCAGGGCTGTTATTGCATGGTCAACAATATCCTTAACCGGTTTGCCGATGAGCTGGAGAAGAACTACAAATACCTGCTGGTGGACAACGAGGCCGGTATGGAGCATTTGAGCCGCCGGACCAGCGGAAAGGTGGACATGCTGCTTTTGGTCACAGACTACGCCCTCAGGGGGCTGCGGGCCGTGGGTCGGATCACCAGCATGCTGGATGATCTCAAACTGGACGTAAAAGACAAGGGGCTGATCGTGAACCGCGCCCCGGAAACCTTGAACCAGGCCTTTCTGGACGAGGTGGACCGCATTGGCATTCCCATCGTGGCGACCCTGCCCGATGACAAGAACCTGCTAGAGTTTGATATGCAGCAAAAATCCCTGATGGACCTTCCCGATGACAGCCCGGCGGTTGTGGCCACGGATCAGCTCATGACCAGGGTGCTGGGGGCTGACGGCTGATATGGGCTACGTGTTTGATTTCAAGGATGCCGAGCAGTACGATGTCTGGCTTGAGCGGCCAAAAGCCCGGTATGCCTTTGACCTTGAAGTCAAACTCATCCACGACCTGGTCTCCCCGGAAACCGGAGGGCGGCTCTTGGATATCGGGTGTGGTACGGGCCTGAGCCTGGCCTCGTTTCTGGATACGGGGATGAGTCTGACCGGCATTGATCCTTCTGTGTATATGCTGGACAAGGCCGCAGCCCGCATCAAGGACCGGGCCGATCTCCACAGGGGATCTGCCGAGGATCTTCCCTTTGATGACAATGCCTTTGACACGGCCCTTTTGTTTACCAGCCTGGAGTTTACAGACCGCCCGGCCAAGGCCATTGAAGAGGCCTGCCGGGTGGCCAAGGACCAGGTGGTCATCGGGGTGCTCAACCGATATGCCCCTTTGAACATGGTACGGCGATTTAAAAGCTTTTTCTTTCCCAACCTTTACACCCATGCCCATTTTTTTTCGGTGTGGGAGCTGAAGATGATGATGCGCGGAATCCTGGGCCGGGTGCCGGTGAAGTGGCGAACCACCCTGCAACTGCCCTTTGTCACCGGGCGCTGGGCCGCCAGGATGGAAAATTTCAAGCTGGTGCAGCAGTCCTGCTGCGGCACGTTCATCGGCATGCGGATCAAACCCGTGCCCAAGTTTCGCACCCGTCCCCTGGCGCTTGAGATCCGCAAGCCTAAAGGGTATAAGACCGCCACGGGCCTGGTCTCCGGGATGAGGTCGGAAAAATGAAGGCCGCCTGCCTGTGCCGGGCCCTGGAAGACGGTGTGGTCCAATGCCTTGCCTGTGCTCATTTCTGCCGGGTTGCCCCGAATGAGCGGGGAAAATGCGGGGTCCGGGAAAATCAGGACGGCACCCTGGTCACCCGGGTCTATGACCGGGTGGTGGCTGCAACGGTGGATCCCATTGAAAAAAAGCCCCTGTTCCACCTGCATCCTGGCACCACCTCTTTTTCCATTGCCACAATGGGCTGCAACCTGACCTGCCAATTTTGTCAGAATGCGGACATTGCCCAGTGGCCAGTCCACAATGACGGGGACATCCCCGGCCAGGCCATGTCTCCGGAACAGATTGTGGCCCAGGCATTGGCCCAGGGCTGCCAGAGTATATCCTTTACCTATACCGAACCCACGGTGTTCATTGAACTGGCCCTGGATACGGCCCGGCTGGCCAGGGAAAAGGGGCTTTTAACGGTGTTTGTGTCCAACGGGTTCATGGGGCCAAATCTCATTGATGAGGTGGCCCCGGTTCTGGATGGGGCCAATGTGGATCTCAAGGCCTTTTCGGAAGACTTTTACAGGCGGTTTTGCGGGGCCCGTCTGGATCCGGTAAAAAAAAATCTGGTTCGCATGAAGGAGAAAGGGGTGATGGTGGAGGTGACCACCCTGGTGATTCCGGGGCTGAACGACGATCTGTCAGACCTTGCTGCCATGGCTGATTTTATCTCAGGACAGATGGGTCCTGACACCCCGTGGCATCTGTCACGGTTCCATCCGGCCCACACCCTGACAGACCGGGGGATCACCCCCAGAGCCACCCTGGATGCGGCCTGGCAGATCGGCAAAGACGCAGGGCTTTTTCATGTTTACACCGGCAATATTTCCAACGGCCGGGAAGATACCTTTTGCCATGAGTGCGATCGCCTGGTGGTGGCCCGCCGGGGCTATACCACAGACAATTACATGACAGAACCGGGCCGCTGTCCTGGGTGCGGGACTAAGATTTACGGCATCTATTAAGAGCAATTCCCCAAAAAAACAAGAGGCACACGCGTGAGTCAGTATTTTTTGAAAAAAACCCGGGTGTACGGAAAGATGATTAAATTTTCCCATACCATTTTTGCCCTGCCCTTTGCCCTGTCTGCCGTGGTCCTTGCCTGGCAGAGTCATCCAATATCCTGGCCAGATCTGGCCTGGATCCTTGTGGCCATGGTGGGGGCCAGGTCTGCTGCCATGGGATTCAACCGAATCGCGGACGCTGCCATTGACGGTAAAAACCCCAGGACCGCCATCCGTGAAATCCCCTCAGGCGTGCTTTCGGTAAAAGAGGCCATCCTGTTTGTTGGGCTGTCCTCACTTGCTTTCATGCTGGCTTCGGCCATGCTGTCCCGTTTGTGTTTTTTCCTGTCAGTGCCGGTCCTGGGCGCCTTGTTTTTCTACTCCTACACCAAGCGGTTTACCCGGTATTGCCATCTCTACCTGGGGTTTGCCATTTCCCTGGCCCCGGTGGGGGCCTGGGTGGCCATCACCGGTACACTTGCGCCCGGGGTGGTGTTTCTGGCGGCCAGTCTCTGGACCTATATAGCCGGATTTGACATTCTCTACGCCTGCCAGGACATGGATTTTGACCGGGAACAGGGCTTGTTTTCCCTGCCCTCCCAGCTGGGGCCCCAAACGGCCATGGCAGTGTCATCCGTGCTTCACGGCATGACCATGGGATTTTTCCTGGCCATGTTTTTTGCCTTTGGCATGCATCCTGTCTTTCTCGCGTTTCTGGCCGGTATCGGTGTCTGCCTGGTTGTTGAGCACCGCCTGGTGAACCCAAAGGATTTGAGCCGGATTAACATCGCCTTTTTTCATATGAATTCCATTGTATCCGTGGCCCTGCTTGCGGGAGTATTAACAGAGGGGTGGTTTAGATGAAAACCTATGTGGTGGCCATTACCGGGGCCTCGGGCAGTCTTTACGGGGTCCGCCTGGTCCAGGTCCTTGCCGAAAGCGGCAACCAGGTCCTGGTGATTTTGTCCGAAGCAGCCGTGGTGGTGCTGGCCCATGAACTGGGCATGGATCCGGACAGGGGATTTTTAGATTACCTGGCCCACCAGGAACTGACCCCGGATGCCCTGACCCGCATTGAGATCTTCAGGGAGGCTGACATTGCATCGGCCCCTGCATCAGGGTCTTTTGTCCACCAGGGCATGGCTGTGACTCCCTGCTCCATGAAAACCCTGGCCGGGGTTGCTGCCGGCTATGCAGACAACCTGATTACCCGGTCCTGCGATGTCAGCCTCAAGGAAAAACGTGCCCTGGTCCTGGTGCCCCGGGAAACCCCTTTCAGTCTTATCCACCTGGAAAATATGACCCGGCTGGCCCGGGCCGGCGCGGTGATTCTGCCGCCGTCCCCTTCATTTTATACCTTTCCCCGGACCGTTGAGGACCTTGTGGATACGGTGGTGGCACGGATCCTGGATCACCTGGGCGCGGATCACCGGCTTGTGGCCCGGTGGGGCGACGCAGACTGATCGTGGCGGCAGGATTCCAAAGGATCCAGATGTCTGCATCCGGAAGGCTGGTAAAGGAGTTGATCACGGGCCTGGATCAGATGCCGTCCTGGCCCCGGGTTCGATTCATTCTGGAAACGTTGAAACAGGGCGGATATCCGGCCTATCTGGTCGGTGGGGCGGTCCGGGACCTGATGCTGGGGCAGGTCCCCGTTGATGCGGACGTGCTGACCAGCGCGACACCCGATGATCTGTCAGGTCTGTTTCCGGATCAAACGGTCAGGCACGTGGGAAAAAGCTTTGGCATCACCCTGGTGGACGGGGTTGAGGTGGCCGGCTGCCGGCCGGTTTGCACCCCGAATGGAAAATCCGGCAAAGGCTTTCCCGAAAAGGATCTGGGTCGGCGGGATCTGACCGTGAACAGCATGGCCCTGGATCTGTTTTCAGGATCCCTTGTGGACCCCTTTGGCGGACAGGCTGATCTTGCCGGGCGAAGGATTCGGTTTACCCAGGATCCTTTGGACCGTATCAAAGAAGACCCCCTGCGCATGGTCCGGGCCTGCCGCTTTGCCGGGCAGCTTGACGGCAGTATTGAAAAAAAATCTCTGGATGCCATCCGTTGCCAGGGCCATGTTTTGGCGGATGGCATCGCCCCGGAGCGGATCCGGGCAGAACTGCTCAAGGCCATGGCCATGGCCCGGCCCTCCCGTTTTTTTACCCATCTTCACCAGACCGGGCTGCTGGGACAGATCCTGCCCTGCCTGGACCAATGCCATGATCTGGATGGCGGCCCTTACCACGGGGAAACCGTGTTCGAACACTGCCTGCTGGTGGGGGATGCTTTGCCGGCAGGACAGCCCCTGTTAAGATTGGCAGGGTTTCTTCATGATGTTGGTAAATTTGATGCGGCCATTGTCAAAGACGGGCACTTGAGTTTTGCCGGTCATGAAACCCATGATACAGCCATTGCCCGGGATCTTGACCAGTTACGGTTCTCCCGGCAGGAGACCGGCTATATCCTCTCTCTGTTCCGGGCCCATATGCGGCCTTTGACCCATGACACCACGCCGAAGGCCGTGCGACGGCTTTTGGCCATGCTGGGGGACCTGAACCTGGATTACCGGGATTTTCTGCGACTGCGCATTGCCGATAAAAAAGGAAACCTGGCCAAGTCGCCGTATACCCTGTCTGAGATCCGGGTGCGGCTGGCAAAGATTCTGGCCGAACACGCCCCTGAAAACGCCTTTCACATAAACGACCTTGCCCTCACCGGCAGGGAAATCTGCAACCTGTTGGCCATTGGGCCGGGCCCCAGGGTGGGCCGGATCAAACAGCACCTTTTTGAGCAGGTGCTGGCAGATCCCTCCTTGAATACCCCGGCGCACCTGGCCCGTCTTATCCGGAATTTTAAACCATGAAGATGCATAATGAGTGCTTCCCCTGTCTTGTCAAAGGAACCCTGAACACGGCCCGCCTGGCCACCTCCGATGACGGGGTGCAGCTGGATATCCTGCAAACCGTGCTGGAAAGACTGGCCACCCTGGACTCGGCCAGCCCCCCGCCGCTGACTGCCTGGTTTATCCAGGAGACCATACAGGCATGGACCGGGGTGACCGATCCCTATGCCGCCCTGAAAAAAAAGTACAATGACCTGGCCCTGGACCTGTATCCCTGGCTGTCATCCCTCAAGGCGGAGCCGGGCCGGGACCGGTTTGACACGGGTGTCAGGCTGGCCGTGGCCGGTAATATCATTGATTTTGGTGTGGCAGAAACCGTGGGCGAAAACAGGCTCATGACGACCATATCCCAGGCCCTGTCCATGCCGGTGAAGGGCAGCATGACC
>Ga0102943_1000381_pt1 | contig 30020 bp, 31 predicted proteins | sample SalPonC_black_MG_FD_78174 | JGI IMG/M metagenome (GOLD analysis project Ga0102943, IMG submission 78174) | Salt pond soil microbial communities from South San Francisco under conditions of wetland restoration - Salt Pond MetaG... | ecosystem: Environmental > Aquatic > Marine > Intertidal zone >...
CCCCTCCGCCGCCAGCCGTCTCGCGCAGGCCTCGCCGATGCCGCTCGCGCCGCCCATCACCACCGCCACATCCGCCATGTCGTCCCTCCCATCGTTTCGCGACAACCTGCACCGGGCGCGGGGCGGGACCAGAGGCTTGGCCGACTCGGCGATGTTCGGGTATCGTTCTCGCCATGAGACGCGCCGAGTCCTGGCCTCGCCCCCCCGCCTGCCTGCCCGCCGACCGGCTCGACGAGCCGCCGGAGAAGGCGCGCGTCGCGGTGGCCGGGCTGGTGGTGGTGCGCCAGCGCCCGGGCTCGGCCAAGGGGGTGATCTTCGTGACGCTCGAGGACGAGACCGGCGTCGCCAACGTCGTCGTCTGGCAGAAGGTCTACGAGCGCTTCCGGCGGGAGATCATCGCCGGCCGCCTGCTCCGCGTCACCGGCCGGGTGCAGCGCGACGGGCGGGTGGTGCATGTGGTGGCCGAGCGGGTCGAGGACCTCTCGGCGATGCTGGACGACCTCGCCCGCGGCGCGGCGCGGCGGATCGATCCCGTCGGCCCGACGGACGAGGTGCGCCGGCCGGTCGATCCCGCGCGCCCCGGCGGTCGGCGCCCGGCGCGGGGCGCGGTGGCGCAGCACCCGCGCACGCAGGCGCGGCGGCTGTTCCCCGGCGAGGGCTGATCCTGCGCACACGGCGCGGCCGAAGGAGACGGCCCGAGGGGGAGAGCGACCGGGGCGCTCCGCCGGCCGGACCGGGCGCCGCGCGCAAGCTCCGGATCGGCGCCGCGTCCGGCGCTCGCGGAACGGCCGGGCCGGGCGACGATCGGCCCCGCGGGGCCGATCGCGCGGGCCGAGGGGGGTCGATCCCCCCGAAGGCCCGCACGCCCGCCAAGAGGCGCGTCGCCGGCGCGGAGCGCGAACGGCCCGCCCCGGCGGGAACCGGGACGGGCCGTGGGCGTCATGACGCCGTCGCGCTTCGGGCGAGGGCCGACGGCCCCGCCCCCGGGCCGGTCAGTCCTCGACGGAGACGGCGACGAAGCGGAGGTCGCCGTCGCTGCGGACCAGCAGCAGGATCGACTTGCGGCCGTTCTCTCGCGCGCGCTCGATCTTCTCGAGCACCGCCTCGGGGTCGCTCACCGTCTCCTGCGCGACCTTCTCGATCACGTCGCCGGGGCGCAGGCCCTTGGTCGCGGCGGAGCTCTGCGGGTCCACCCCCTCGATCAGCACGCCCTCGACCGACTCGTCGAGGCCGAGCGCCTGGCGCTTCGCCGGCGTCAGCGCCGAGAGGCTCATGCCGAGCACCTCGGACCCGCCGGCCTCCGACTCGGTCTCCACCGAGGCGTCGATCACCGGCTCGGCCTCCTCGAGGCGGCCGAGTTCCACCGTCAGGGTCTCGACGTCGCCCTGGCGCAGCACCTCGACCGGGACGGCCTTGCCGACCTTGGTCTCGGCGACCATGCGAGGCAGGTCGCGCATCGTCTCGACCTCGCGGCCGTCGAAGCGCAGGATCAGGTCGCCGACCTCGAGCCCGGCGTCGGCGGCCGGGCCGTCCTCGACCACGCCGGCCACCAGCGCGCCCGCGGGCTCGTCGAGGCCCAGGCTCTCGGCGATCTCGGGCGTCACCTCCTGGATCTGCACGCCGAGCCAGCCGCGACGCGTCTCGCCGAATTCGCGGAGCTGGTCGATCACGCTCTCGGCGATGGCGGCGGGCACGGCGAAGCCGATGCCGATGGAACCGCCGGTGGGCGAGATGATCGCCGTGTTCACGCCGACCACGTCACCGTCCATGTTGAACAGCGGCCCGCCGGAGTTGCCGCGGTTGATGGCGGCGTCGGTCTGCAGGAAGTCGTCGTAGGGACCGGCGTTGATGTCGCGGTTGCGCGCCGAGATGATGCCGGCCGAGACCGAGCCGCCGAGGCCGAAGGGGTTGCCGATGGCCAGCACCCAGTCGCCGACGCGCGCGGCGTCGGAGTCGCCGAAGCTGACGAAGGGCAGTTCGCCCTCGGGCTCGATCTTCAGCAGCGCGATGTCGGTCTTGGGGTCGGTGCCGATCAGCTCGGCCTCGAGCGAGGTGCCGTCGGCGAAGTTCGCCTTGATCTCGTCGGCGCCGTCGATGACGTGGTTGTTGGTCACGAGATAGCCGTCGGCCGAGATCACGAAGCCCGAGCCGAGCGAGGAGCGCGGGCGCGCCGGGCCGCGGGGGCCGCCGCCCTCGTCGTCGAAGAGATCCGGGAACAGGTCGCGGAACGGGGAGTTCGGCGGCAGCTGCGGACCGCGCGGGCGGTCCGGCGCGGTCACCGTCGAGGTGGTGGAGATGTTGACCACCGCGGGGCTCAGCCGATCGGCGAGATCGGCGAAGCTCATCGGCGCGCCCGCGGGCTGCGCGAGGGTCGGGGCCGGCGCGGCCGCGAAGGCCGCGAGGCAGGCCGCGGCGGCCAGCGCGAGCGCGGGGGGCGTGCGGGAGAGCGCGGGACGAAGCGTCATCGGGGTGGGTCCTCCTTGGATCCGTCGTCCGGGTGGACCCCGGGGAGGGGGACCGGCGTCGCGCCGATCCCGCCCTCCGGTCGGGGCCCGCTGCGGGAGAGATAGGGCGTGCGGGCCCGTCGCGAAACCGGGCGCCCGGGGGGCGCCCCGCTCGCGCGCCGGTCACGCTTGCGTCAGCGCCCCGCCCGGGGCGCGCGGCGGCTCATCGCGTCAGCGCGATCAGCGCCACGCCGATCGCCGCCGCGGCGAGGCCGAAGTAGCGCAGCCGCTCGGGTCCGATCTCGTCCATCGTCTCGAGCAGCTTGCGCATGCGGTCGGGGGCCAGGGCGAGGAGGAACCCCTCCACCGCCAGCACGGCCCCCGCGGCGAAGAGCAGGTCGCTCACGCCGGCCTCCGCCTCATTCGTCCGGCGTGTTCACGCCGGAGCCGTTGGTGAGGTACTCGAAGAACTCGCTCTCGGGCGTGATGACCAGGGTCGAGTTCTCCGACCTCATCGATTCCTCGTAGGCCCGCAGCGAGCGGTAGAAGGCGAAGAACTCCTCGTCCCGCCCGAAGGCCTCGGCGAAGACGCGGTTGCGCTCGGCGTCGGCGCCGCCTCGGATGATCTCCGCCTCGCGCTGCGATTCCGAGACCAGCTCGATCGCCTGGCGGTCGGCGTTGGCGCGGATGCGCTGCGCCGCCTCCTCGCCGCGGGCGCGCTCGTCGGCGGCCTCGCGCTCACGCTCGGCCTGCATGCGCTGGTAGGTGGCCTGCAGGTTCTGCTGCGGCAGGTCGGCGCGGCGGATGCGCACGTCGACCATGTCGACGCCGAGATCCCGGGCCTCCTCGCGGGCGGAGTCGCGGATGTCGGTCATCAGCTGCGTGCGGCTCTCGGAGAGGATGTCGTCCGAGGTCACCTCGCCGAGCACGGCGCGGAGCGAGGCGTTGAGGATCGACTGCAGGCGCGGGATCGCCGCCGCCTCGTTGCTGACCGCCTGGCGGAAGGTCCGCGGCTCCACGATGCGCCAGCGCGCGAAGGCGTCCATGACGAGGCGACGGTCGTCGAGGGGCGTCACCTCGAGCTCGTTGGTCTCGAGCGGGAGGATGCGCTTCTCGTAGTAGACCACGCTCTGGATCACCGGGATCTTGAAGTAGAGGCCGGGCTCCCGATAGCCGTCCTCCTTGCCGACGATCTGACCGAACTGGAGTTTCAGGGCCTGCTGGCGCTCGTCCACGATGAAGATCGACTGCACCAGGACGAAGAGGACGACGGCGATCCCGGCGAGGATGATGGGGATGCGCTTCAGATTGGTCATGGCTCAGTTGCCTCCCTGGCGGCGCAGCTCGTTCAGCGGAAGATAGGGCACGACGCCCTGCCCGCCGGCGCCGCCGGACGAGATGTTCTCGTCGATGATGATCTTGTCGACGCCGCCGAGGACGCGCTCCATCGTCTCGAGATAGAGGCGCTTGCGGGTGACGGCCGGCGCGTTGACGTATTCGTCGTAGATCGAGATGAAGCGCGCGGCCTCGCCCTCGGCCTCGTTGACGATGCGGGCGGAGTAGGCCTCGGCCTCCTGCACCAGCTGGGCGCTTTCGCCGCGCGCCTCGGCGAGACGGCGGTTGGCGAAGGCTTCCGCCTGGTTCTCGAGACGGACGCGGTCCTGCGCGGCGGCCTGCACGTCGCGGAAGGCGTCGATCACCTCCTCGGGCGGATCGGCCTTGTCGAAGTTGACGCGGATCACGTTCACGCCGGCCTCGTAGCCGACGAGCGTCTGCTGGATCAGGTCGCGCACCTGCTGGCTGACGAGGGCGCGGTCCCGGTTGAGCAGCGGGCCGAGCTGCGAACGGCCGATGACCTCGCGCATGGCGGCCTCGGAGACGGCGCGGATGGTGGCGTCGGGCTCGGCGATGTTGAACAGGAACCGCGCCGGATCCGAGATGTTCCACACCACCTGGTAGTCGACGTCGATGATGTTCTCGTCGCCGGTCAGGATCAGGCCCGCGTCGGTGCGCCGGCCGGAACTGAAGCCGGTGCGCCCCTCGCCGATGTCGATGACGTTCTCGCGCGTGACCGGCAGGGTCTCGTGCGTCTGGATCGGCCACCAGGCGATGTTGAGGCCCGGCTCGCCGATCGAGGAGAACTCGCCGAAGGTCAGCTCGACCGAGCGCTCCTCGGGCGCGACGGTGTAGACCGACGCCGCGAGCCAGGCGACCACCACGCCGATGCCGAGGATCGCCCAGCCGCCGCGACCGAAGCCCTCCGGCAGGCCGGAGCCGCCGCGCCCGCCGCCGCCGCCCCCGCCGAAGATCACCTTGAGCCGGTCGCGGCCCTGGCGAAGGAGTTCGTCGATGTCCGGACCCTGGCCCCCGCCGGGGCCGCCGGGACCGCCGCCGCCGCCCCAGGGGCCACGGCCGTCGCCGCCCCCGCCGGAGCCGGAGCCTTTACGTCCGCCGCCCCAAGGGCCGCCCGAGTCGTTGTTGAAGGGCATCTGGTCTCGCTCTCCGTCCTCGCCCCGGCGCCGCCGCCCCTCCCCCTTCGGTGGGGGTCCGGGGGCCGCGGCCGGGCCTGCCTGTCTCCGGTATGCCGCCGCACACTTGGGCGTGCCGCGGCGCCGATCAACCCTCGCGCCGGCCTACGCGACCGGATCGCGCATGGTCACGAGTTCCTCCGCCGCGGTGGGATGCACCGCGACGGTGCGGTCGAAGTCCTCCTTGGTGGCGCCCATCTTGAGCGCGATCGCGGCGAGCTGGATCATCTCGCCCGCGCCGTGGCCGACGATGTGGCAGCCGAGGACCCTGCGGCTCTCCTTCGCCACGAGGAGTTTCGTCAGCATACGCTCCTCCCGCCCCGACAGCGTGGCCATCATCGGCCGGAAGGCGGCCTTGTAGACCTCGATCTCCCCCGTGGCGCGGGCCTCGGCCTCGGTCATGCCGACCGTTCCGATCTCGGGCTGGGTGAAGATCGCGGTGGCGACCGTCGCGTGGTCGGCCTTCACCGGCGCGCCGCCGAACACGGTCTCGGCGAAGGCGGCGCCTTCGCGGATCGCCACCGGGGTCAGCGCCATGCGGTCGGTGACGTCGCCGACGGCGTGCACCGAGGGGACCGAGGTCGCCGAATACGCGTCCACCACCACCTCGCCGCGCGGGCCGAGCGCGACGCCGGCCGCCTCCAGCCCGAGGCCGTGGGTGTTGGGCACGCGCCCCGTCGCCATCATCACCAGATCGACGGGCAGCTCCGAGCCGTCGGTCAGGCGCAGCACCCGGGCGGCGCCCTCGCCCTCGATCGCCTCGACGTCGGCGTTCAGGCGCAGGTCGATCCCCTTGGCGATCATCTCGGCCTGCACGTGCTCGCAGACCTCCGCGTCGAAGCCGCGCAGGACGCGCGGGCCGCGGTAGACCTGCGTCACCTTCGCGCCGAGGCCGTTGAGGATGCCGGCGAACTCGCAGGCGATGTAGCCGCCGCCGATCACCGCGACGCGCTCCGGCAGGTGCGGCAGGTCGAACATCTCGTTCGAGGTGACGGCGTGGTGCGAGCCGGGAAAGTCCGGCACGAAGGGCGTGCCGCCGGTGGCGATCAGGACGTGCCGCGCGGTGACCTCGTGGCCGTGGCTCTCGAGCCGGACCGAGTTGGGGCCGGTGAGGACCGCGCGGCAGCGGTGCAGCTCCACCCCCGCCGCGTCGAGGTTCTTCGCGTAGAGCCCCTCGAGGCGGGAGATCTCCCGATCCTTGTTGGCGATCAGCGTCGACCAGTCGAAGCTCGGCTCCGGCACGGTCCAGCCGAAGCCGGCCGCGTCCTCGAACAGCTCCCGGAAGGCGGAGGCGTAGACCAGCAGCTTCTTCGGCACGCAGCCGCGGATCACGCAGGTGCCGCCGAAGCGGTGCTCCTCGGCGATGGCGACGCGGGCGCCGTGGCGCGCGCTCATCCGCGCCGCGCGCACGCCGCCCGAGCCGCCGCCGATCACGAAGAGGTCGTAGTCGTGCTCCATCTCTCGCCCCCGATGCGCCGGCGCGCGCCCCGGCGGCGCCCCGCGGCGCCGCGCCGGGGCGCGCGCGGCCTCAGTCGTCCTCGTCTTCCTCGTCGAGCGTCAGGACCTCGGCGCGGTCGTCGCCGTGGCCCACGATCACGGTGTCGGCCACGCCCACGAACAGGCCCGTCTCCACCACGCCGGCGATCATGTTCAGCGCCGCCGCCGTCTCCTCGGCGTCGCCGATGCGCTTGAGGTGCAGGTCGATGATGAAGTTGCCGCAGTCGGTCAGGAACGGCTCGTCCCGGTCGAGGCGCAGCGTGGTCAGCCGGCCGCCGACGTCGAGATCCTCGAGCGTCTCCTCGACGATGGCCTTGGTGGTCTCCCAGCCGAAGGTCACGATCTCCACCGGCAGCGGGAAGGCGCCGAGCGTCTGCACCCGCTTCGAGGGATCGGCGATCACGATCATGCGGTCCGAGGCGGTGGCGACGATCTTCTCCTGCAGGAGCGCGCCGCCGCCGCCCTTGATCAGGTCGAGGTCGGGGTCGAACTCGTCGGCGCCGTCGACGGTGAGGTCGAGCCAGCCGGCCTCGTCGAGCGTGGTCAGGCGCAGGCCGGCCTTCTCGGCGAGGCGCGCGGTGCGCACCGAGGTCGGCACGCAGGTGACGTCGAGTCGGTCGCGCTTCGCCCGCTCGCCCAGAAGACGCACGAACCAGGCGGCGGTCGAGCCGGTGCCGAGGCCGAGGCGCATGCCGTCCTCGACCTCCTTCAGGGCGGCGCGGGCGGCGGCGCGCTTGGCGATCTCGCTGCGGTCGAGCTCGGCGGCCATGCGGCCTTCTCCAGTGTTCGGCGGGCGGCGCGGGCCGTCCCGGATCGACGTTCGGCACCGCTTACAACGATCCGCCGTCCGACGCCACAGGCCGCCGGACGCGCGGGGCCGCGCTTGCCGCGTCGCGCGCCGCCGGCTAGGCCGAACGCCCGTCGTTCCGTCGGAAGGCTCCGCACCGATGACCCACGCCCCCGCCGCGCGCGACGCCCTGCGCCTGCCGGCGACGGCGCTGGGCGCGCTGGCGTTCGGTCAGGTGCTGGCCTGGGCCTCGCTGTTCTACGTCTTCGCGGCGCTGCTGCCGCGCTGGGAGGCGGAGCTGACCGGGCCGCCCCCGGCGCTGGGGCTTTCGCTGGCGCTCGGCGTCTCGGCGCTGGCGGCGCCTTGGGCCGGGCGGGCCGTCGACCGCGGCCTCGCGCCCTGGCTGATGCCGGGGGGCGCGCTCTGCGGCGCGGCGCTGATGGCGGCGCTCTCGCGGGTCGAGGGGACGGCGGGGTTCCTCGCGATCTGGGCGGCGATGGGTCTGGCGTTCGCGACCTGCCTCTACGAGCCCTGCTTCGCGCTGCTGGGCCGGGTGCTGGGCGGCGGGGCGCGCCGGGCCATCGCCGCGGTGACGCTGGTGGCGGGTTTCGCGACGGCGCTCTCCTTTCCCTCGGCCGGCGCGATGGCGGAGGCGTTCGGCTGGCGCGGCGCGGCGCTGGGGATGGCGGCGGTGGCGGCGCTGGCGGCGGCGCCGCTGCTGGGCTGGGGCGCGTGGCGGGCCGAGCGCTTCGCGGCTGAGACGGGCGCGGCGGCGCGGGCCGCCGGGCGCGCGCCGGCGCCCGAGGCGCCGAGTCCGGGCTGGCGCGCGGAGATGGCGCGGCCCGGCGCCTGGCGCATCGCGCTCGCCTTCGCCTGCGTCGCGGGCTCGCACGGAGTGGTCTCCGCACATATGTTGGCCTTGCTGCCGACGCGCGGGCTGGGGCCCGAGGCGGCGGTGGCGGTGGCCGCGGCGGTCGGCCCGTGCCAGGTGGCGGGGCGTCTCGCGCTGCTCTCGGCGCCCGCGCGCTGGCGGGCGGCGTCGCTGCTGCCGGCGGCCTTCGCGGCGCTGGCGGCGGGGTTCGCGGTGCTGCTGCTGGGGCACGGGATCGCGGCGGCGGCGCTGTTCGCGGCGCTGCTCGGCTCGGCCTACGGCGCGACGACGATCCTGCGCCCGGTGGTGCTGGCGGAGACGGCGGGGACGGAGCGGTTCGGCACGCTCTCGGGCCTCGTCGCGGCGCCCTTCGCGGCGAGCTTCGCGCTGGCGCCGTTCCTCGGCGGCGTGCTGCGCGAGGCGGGGGGCGCGACGCTCGCCATCGGGGCGGCGGGAGCGCTGCCGCTGATCGGCTTCGCGCTGGTGCTGCCGCTGGCGCTGCGGCGCGGCTGACGCCCGCCGCGTCGCATCTCCGCCGCGGCGGCGGCCGCAGGCGTGCGACAAGGACGACGGTTCCGGAAAGGGGTCCGCGATGCAGCTCGGCGTGTTCGACATCTTCAAGATCGGCGTGGGGCCGTCCTCCTCGCACACCATGGGGCCGATGGAGGCGGCGGCGCGCTTCCTCGACGCGCTGCGCGAGGGCGAGCGGGTGCCGGGCGCGGGGGCCCCGGCGCGGCTCTCGGCCCGGCTGCACGGCTCGCTCGCCTTCACCGGCAAGGGGCACGCGACGGACCGGGCGGTGCTGCTGGGGCTGATGGGCTTCCGGCCCGAGACGCTGGACCCCGACGCGGCGGAGGCGGCGCTGGCGGATCTGGCCGAGCGCGGCGAGACGGCGCCCGAGGGGCTGCCGGCGATGGCGCTCTCGCCCGAGGCGGTGACCTTCGACTACGGCGAGCCCCTGCCCGGGCACGCCAACGGGCTGGTGCTGGAGGCGCATGACGCGGCCGGCCGCCTCGCGCTGTCGGAGACCTACTACTCCGTCGGCGGCGGCTTCGTGCTGACCGCGCGGGAGCTGGAGCGGGGCGAGGCGATCGGGCCGGAACGGGACGTGCCGCATCCCTACCGCTCGGCGGCGGAGCTGCTGGCGCGGGCGGAGGCGGCGGGCCTCTCCCTCGCCGCGCTGGCGCGGGAGAACGCCGAGGCGCACATGCCGCGCGACGTGCTGAACCGCAGGCTCGACGCGCTGCGCGACGCCATGCAGGCCTGCCTGGAGCGCGGGCTGGCGCAGGGGGGGGAGCTGCCGGGGGGGCTCCGCGTGCGCCGACGGGCCAAGGCGATCCGCGAGGCGCTGGAGCGCGAACGAAGCGCGAACCTCGTGGCCCCGCACGTCATCAACGACTGGATCTCGCTCTACGCCATGGCGGTGAACGAGGAGAACGCCGCCGGCGGGCGCGTGGTGACGGCGCCGACCAACGGCGCCGCCGGCGTGTTCCCCGCGGTGATGCGCTACTGGCTGGAACACGTCCCCGGCGCCCGGGCGGAGGGGGCGCGCGACATGCTGCTGGTCGGCGCCGCGATCGGCGCGATCATCAAGACCAACGCCTCGATCTCGGGCGCCGAGGTCGGCTGCCAGGGCGAGGTCGGCTCGGCCGCGGCGATGGCGGCGGCGGGGCTCTGCGCGGTGCTGGGCGGGACCGACGCGCAGGTGGAGAACGCCGCCGAGATCGCGCTGGAGCACCATCTCGGCATGACCTGCGATCCGGTCGCGGGGCTGGTGCAGGTGCCCTGCATCGAGCGCAACGGCCTCGGCGCGATCAAGGCCGTCTCGGCGGCCTCGCTGGCGCTGCGCGGGGACGGGGCGCATGTGGTGCCGCTCGACGCCTGCATCCGCACCTTGAAGGAGACGGGGCGGGACATGGACCGGCGCTACAAGGAGACGAGCCTCGGCGGCCTCGCCGTCGCGGTGCCGGTCAACCTGCCGGAGTGCTGAGGCGGGAGGCGCGGACGACGCCGGGGCGTCGCCGCAGGCCGGCGCTTGCCCGTCGGCGCGCGACGCGGCACGCTTCGGCGGCATGAGCCGGATCTTCCCCAAGCCCTTCGACGCGGCCGTCAGCCGCCACTTCGAGACAGCCGCGCCAGAGGCGGTGCGCCGGGCCGTGAAGCGGGCCGGCAAGGACGAGATCCTGGACCCGGCCCATCCCTACCGCGAACGCATGGAGCGCCGCGCCTACGAGCGCGGGCTGCAGGCGCTGCAGATCGAGCTCGCCAAGCTGCAGGCCGACTTCCGCGCCGACGGGCGGCGCATGGCGGTGGTGTTCGAAGGGCGCGACGCCGCCGGCAAGGGCGGCTGCATCAAGCGCCTGACGCAGCATCTGAGCCCGCGCGGCGCGACGGTGGTGGCGCTGCCGGCGCCGGGCTCCCGCGAGGCCGGGCAATGGTATTTCCAGCGCTACGTCGCGCATCTGCCGGCGGCGGGCGAGATCGCGATCTTCGACCGAAGCTGGTACAACCGCGCGGTGGTGGAGCACGTGTTCGGGTTCTGTTCCGACGCCGAGCGGGCGCTTTTCTTCCGGCAGGTCGGCCCCTTCGAGCGGATGCTGGCGGAGGAGGGCATCGTCCTCGTCAAGATCTGGCTCACCGTCGGACGCGCCGAGCAGCTGCGCCGGATGCTGGCGCGGGAGGCCGACCCGCTGAAGCAATGGAAGCTCTCGCGCATCGACGTGGAGGGGCTGGCGCGCTGGGAGGCCTACAGCGCGGCGATCGAGGAGACCTTCGCGCGCACCCACGTGCCCGAGGCCCCCTGGACCGTGATCCGCGCCGACGACAAGCGCCGGGCGCGGCTCGCGGCGCTGCAGACGGTGCTGGAGGCGGTGGACTACGCGCATCGCAACTCGGCGGAGGCGGGGACGCGCGATCCGCTGGTCGCCGGGCCGCCCGGGACGATCCCGCTCGCCTCCGGCTGAGGCGCCGGGCGCGGCGGCGCGTCCGGCCTGGCGGGTTCCGCGCACGCAGCGCGACATTCGGCGGGCCGCGGAGCGCCTGCACGGCGCCGCCGCCGAGGGGGCTTCGCGGCGCGAGCCGCCTCGCGGTCTCCCCCGGTGTCGGAAGGGGGCGGCCGCCGGTCGGCATTGGCCCCGCCCCCGCCGGCCGCTACAACCGCCGCATGGACGGACCGCCCGAGGAGGATCCCGCCCGCGCCCGCCGCGGCTATCACCACGGCAATCTGCGCGAGGCGCTGGTGCAGGCCGCGCTCGGGCTGATCGCCGTGCGGGGCCCGCATGGCTTCACCATGGCCGAGGCGGCGCGCGAGGCCGGCGTCTCGGCCGCGGCGCCCTACCGGCACTTCCGCTCCCGCGAGGACCTGATCGCCGAACTGGCGCGGCGCGGGTTCGAGCTGTTCGCCGATCTGCTGGAGATGGCCTGGGACGGGGGGCGGCCGACCCCGCTCTCGGCCTTCGAGAACGTCGGCCGCGCCTATCTCGCCTTCGCGCGCAAGGAGCCGGGGCACTACGTCGCGATGTTCGAATCGGGCGTGCCGGTGTCGGAGGATCCGGCGCTCCGCGCCGCCTCGGACCGGGCGATGGGGGTGATGCGCGCGGCGGCCGAGGCGCTGGCCGCGCGCCTGCCGCCGGAGCGCCGCCCCCCGCCGCAGATGATGAGCTACCACGTCTGGGCGATGAGCCACGGGGTGGTGGAGCTGTTCGCGCGCCGCTCGTCGGGCCAGGCGGCCTCGATCTCGCCCGAGGATCTGCTGGAGACCGGCACGATGATCTACCTGCGCGGCCTCGGCCTGATCCCGGAGGATCGCTGAGCCGCGCGGTCCCGACGCCGACGGCCGGTCCGGGCGCCTCCGCCGGTCCGCGCGCCGCGAGGCGCGCGGGGCGGCGCCGCCGCGAGGGGGGTCGATCCCCCCGAGCGGCGGGTCCCGGCGGAGGGGCGGAGACCGGCCGCGGAGAATCGGCGCCGCGGCCTCTTGACCTCCCGGCCGCGATCGCCCAGCTATGTAAATGTGAATCACATTCACATGGACCGAAGACGGGGACGACGATGGAACGCATCACCGATCTGCTGAGACGAGGCGAAGCGATGCTGGACGGCTGGGGCAGGCCCGGCTGGATCGGCGCGATGGTCCTCGGCTTCATCCTGGCCTGGCCGGTGGGCCTGGCCCTTCTCTTCTACATGATCTGGAGCGGACGCATGGGACGCGAATGCCGTCAGGACCGCCGCTGGAGCCGCAGCCGCCGGGGCGGCACCGGCAACGCGGCCTTCGACGACTACAAGGAGGCGACGCTGCGCCGCCTCGAGGAGGAGCAGGCCGCCTTCGAGAGCTTCCTCGAGCGCCTGCGCCGGGCCAAGGACCAGGCCGAGTTCGACCAGTTCATGGACGAGCGCCGGCGCGGCGGCCCCACGACCCGGAGCGGCGACGACGCCGCGGCCGAGGCGGAGCCTCGCGCGCCCTACGCCGGCCCCGGCGCGCCGCAGCCGGCCTGAACGCCGCCGAGCGGGGCGCGCCCCCGACGACGCGCCGGACGAGGCGAGACGCCGCCGCGCCCCCCTGCGAGGGGCGCGGCGGTTCCGCGTGCGGCGTGCGGCACGGTCGGCGCCAGGCGGCTCGGCGGCCCGGCGGGCCGCGCCGCGCAAGGCGTTTCGGCCCGCGACGAACGACCGAAGCGGCGCCGCGTCGAAGCGGATGACGCGCCGCGGCGCCGCTGCTAACGTCCGAGTCGTCGGCCACGCTTCGGGAGTTCCATGAGCCACCATCAGGGCAAGATCGCGCCGCAGTTCTTCGTGACGGCGCCGCAGCCCTGCCCCTACCTGGAGGGGCGGGCGGAGCGCAAACTCTTCACCACGCTGCGCAATCCCGACGCTTCGGAGATCAACGACTTCCTGTCGCTGCGCGGCTTCCGGCGCAGCCAGGGGGTGGTCTACCGGCCGTCCTGCACCGGCTGCGCGGCCTGCCTCTCGACCCGCATCCCGGTCGAGGGGTTCGAGCCCTCGCGCAGTCACCGGCGCACCGCGGCGCGCAACGCCGACCTCGCCCGCTCCGCCGAGGACCCGCGCGCGACGGAGGACCAGTACGAGCTTTTCCGCCGTTATCTCGACGACCGTCACGCCGACGGCGGCATGGCCGAGATGGACGCCTTCGAGTTCGCCTCGATGATCGAGGAGACGCCGGTGCGCACCCGCGTCGTCGAGTATCGCCGGCCCGCCGATCCGGCCTTGGGCGAGGACCGGGCGCCGCTGATCGCGGCCTGTCTGACCGACGTGCTCGCGGACGGCCTCTCGATGGTCTATTCGTTCTTCGATCCGGAGGCGCGGCGACGCTCGCTCGGCGCCTTCATGATCCTCGATCACATCGAGATCGCGCGGCAGGCGGGGCTGCCTTACGTCTATCTCGGCTACTGGGTGCCGGGCTCGCCCAAGATGGACTACAAGGCCCGCTTCCGGCCCTTCGAGATCTTCCAGGGCGACGGCTGGCGGCGGGTCGAGGACCCGGCCGCGGTGCGCGTCGACGGGCATCCGCTGGCGGTCGATCCGATCGCCGAGCAGGTCGCCAAGCTGATGAACGGCTGAGGCCGCGCCGCGGAGGCGAGCATGACCGCGCCCGACGACACCGGTCCGTCCCCCGAGAGCGGGGAGCCGGCGGCGCTGCCGCCGCCGCGCCTGTCGGAGCGGCCGGACTGGACGTATCTGCTGCGGGAGTTCTACGAGCTCTACCGACACCTCTCCTCCGGCGGCAGCCCGCGCATCCGCGCCCATCAGCGCGCCGTGCGCGAGGCGCTGTCGCGGACGCTGAAGGCGGATGCGCGGGTGCTGGCGCGCCGGTCGGCGGCGAAGCCGGTGACGGTGCATCTGCGCCGGGCGCTCGACGAGGGAAAGCTGGAGCGCCACGCCTCGGCGATCCGGGCGATCGACGCGGTCGGCGGATCGCTGGACTGGGAGCACGGCTACGAGAAGGTGCCGAAGGGACTCTACGGGCGCTTCGCCTATGCCGAGCTGGCCGGCCCGAACGGGCCGGTGGAGACGCGTGAGGTGATTCTCGGGCTGGTGCTGTTCGCGCCCGGCTGCACCTATCCCGCGCACAGCCATGACGGCATCACCGAGAGCTACATCTGCCTTTCGGGCGCGGTGTCGGAGAACCATCAGGGGGTCTGGGCGCCGGGCTCGCTGATCCTGAACCCGCCGCAGGCGATGCACCGGATCACGGTGTCGGACCGCGAGCCCTCGCTGCTGGCCTACGCCTGGATCGGATCCGAGGAGAAGCTGGCCAACCAGAAGATGCGCTTCTCGCGCCCCCGCGGCGGCTAGGCGGGCCGGGCGGCGTAGGCGCGCACGGCCTCGGCCATCAGGTCGCCGGGGTCGCGGCCCTCCCGGTGGCGGTCGAAGATCTCGAACTCCGGCGCGCCGCGCCAGCCGGCGGCGCGGAGGCCGCCGAGCGTCGCGGAGAGGTCCAGGAGGCCGCGGTCGAGCGTCGGGGACCGGCGAGGGCCGTCCTCGCCCGGCAGGACGTTGCAGATCTGGAGGAGACGGATCTCCGGCGCGGCGGCGAGCAGGTCCGGGTCCCACCAGCTGTGGAAGAGATCGACGAGGAGGCCGGTGGCGGCGAGGGGGGCGACGAGGGCGCGGGCCTCGGCCAAGGTGGCGACGCAGCCCTTGTCGTGGGCGGAGGCGGGGTGGATCGGCTCGAGCCCCAGCGCGACGCCCGACTCCGCCGCGGCGGCGTCGAGGGCGGCGAGACCGTCCGCGAGGCGGGCGCGGGCGCCGGCGGGATCGGCGGGCTCGCCCATGCCGCCGGGGATGACGCAGAGGACCTCCGCGCCGAGTTCGCCCGCCGCCTCGATCAGGCCCCGGCCGGCGGGATCGCCGGCGCCGGCCTCGCGCGCCGGGTCGCCGAACCAGCCGACGCTGTTGAGCGAGCTGACGGTCAGGTCGCGGTCGGCGAGCGCGCGGCGGAGGCGGGGAGGCGGCAGTTCGGCGAGGCTCTCGCGCGTCAGGGCGACGCGGCGGGCGCCGAGGGCGGCGGCGGCGTCGAGGAACGCGAGGACGCCGTGGCCGGGCGGCAGGATGTAGGCGTTGAGGGCGAGATCGGTCATCGCGGCTCCTTCGCGGGCAGCCTAGGGCGCGGCGCGCCCGGGCGCCATGCCGGAGCGCCCGGGCCCGCCGCATGCGGGGGAGGCGGCGCGGCGGCGGGGGCGCTTGCCCCGGCCCGCCGGCGCGGCTACCCCCCTGCCCCGGGAGGACCGACCGACATGCGCCGCATCCTGATCCTGAACGGGCCGAACCTGAATCTCCTGGGCCTGCGAGAGCCCGAGATCTACGGCCGCGAGACGCTGGCCGACATCGAGGCGCGCTGCCGCGACCGGGCCGAGCGGCTCGGCGTCGCGCTCGACTTCCGGCAGTCGAACCACGAGGGGACGCTGGTGGACTGGCTGCACGAGGCGCGCGACGGGGCCGACGCGGTGATCCTCAACGCCGGGGCCTACACGCACACCTCCGTCGCGATCCTCGACGCGCTGCGGGCGTTCGAGGGCTTCGTGGTGGAGCTGCATCTCTCCAACATCCATCGGCGCGAGGCGTTCCGGCATCGCAGCTACGTCGCGCTGCGGGCGGACGGGGTGATCGCCGGCTTCGGCTGGCGCGGCTACCTGCACGCCATGGAGGCGGCGGCGGAGGCGCTCGAGGCGCGGCGTTGAGGGCCCCGGCGGAGGTCGCTCCGCTCGGCCGGGACGACCGCCCGCTCGCGGCGGCGGGTTGGATGCTGCTGGCGCTGCTGTGCTTCTCGACGATGGCGGTGGCGGGACGCGAGGCGGCGGCGGAGCTCTCCACCTTCGAGCTGATGACCTGGCGCTCGCTGATCGGCGTGGTCATCGTGGTCTCGGCGCTGGGGCTGCGCGGGCGGCTGCACGAGATCCGGTTCCGCAATCTCGGCCTGCACGCGGCGCGCAACGTGTTCCATTTCACGGGCCAGAACCTCTGGTTCTTCGCGGTGACGGCGATCCCGCTGGCGCAGCTCTTCGCCTACGAGTTCACCTCGCCGATCTGGATCGCGGTGCTGGCGCCCTTCGTGCTCAGGGAGCGCTTCACCGGGGTGCGGGCCACGGCGGCGCTGCTGGGTTTCGCCGGGATCCTCGTGGTGGCCCGGCCCTGGACGGCCGAGGGCTCGGCCGCCTTCGGGATCGGGCAGACGGCGGCGCTGGGCGCGGCGGTGTGCTTCGCCTTCAACCTGATGTTCACCAAGAAGCTGAGCCGGACCGAGAGCATGGCCTCGATCATGTTCTTCATGGTCGGGCTCCAGTCGCTGTTCGGTCTGGCGACGGCGGGCTGGGACCTCGAGATCGCGGTCCCGACCTCGGCGACGCTGCACTGGGTGCTTCTGGTCTCGGTCTGCGGCCTCGCGGCGCATTTCTGCGTGGCGAGCGCGCTGTCGCTGGCGCCGGCGACGGTGGTCTCGCCGATGGAGTTCCTGCGCCTGCCGATGATCGCGGTGGTGGGGGTGCTGCTCTACGCCGAGCCGCTGGAGCCGTTCGTGCTGATCGGCGCGGCGCTGGTGATGGGCGGCAACCTCCTCAACATGCGCGCCGAGCGGCGGCGCGTCGCGGCGGGGTGACGCGCGGCGGCGCGCCCTTCCATGCTGCGGCGCCGCATGCTATGCGCCGCGCCGAACCCGAGAGGGACCGACAACGAGGAGACGACCGGATGAATCTCGACGCCATTCCCGCCGGCAAGAACCCGCCGACCGACGTCAACGTGGTCATCGAGATCACCGGCGGCGCCGGGGGCGGCGCGCCGGTGAAGTACGAGATCGACAAGGACTCGGGCGCGGTCTTCGTCGACCGGATCGTCAACACGCCGATGTTCTACCCGTGCAACTACGGCTTCGTGCCGAACTCCCTGCACGACGACGGCGATCCGACCGACGTGCTGGTGCTCTGCGATTTCGCGCTGCAGCCGGGCGTCGTGATCCGCTGCCGCCCGGTCGGCGTCCTCAAGATGGAGGACGACGGCGGCATGGACGACAAGCTGATCGCGGTGCCGATCGAGAAGGTCGATCCGTTCCAGGCCGGCATCCGGGACCTGACCGACATCGCCGAGAAGACGCGCGAGCGCATCAAGCACTTCTTCGAGCACTACAAGGACCTCGAGGCGGGCAAGTGGGTCAAGGTCATCGGCTGGGGCGACAAGGCCGAGGCCGAGGCGATCCTCGTCAAGTCGATCGAGGCCGCGAAAAAGTGAGTGCCGCGGCGGGGCCGGTGCCCCGCCCACGAGACGCCGGCGCCCGCCGCGGAGACCCCCGCGGCGGGCGTCTCGCGTTACGGGCGGCGCGGCCCCTCCGATGGCCCCTTCCCTCCGCCCGTGGCGCGCGCTAGAGCCGCGGCGAAACCGGCCGCCCGGAGCCCTCCGCCATGCTCTACCCGTCCGCCGAGGCCTTTCTCGCCGCGCCCCGCAAGGCGATCGCCTTCATCGGCATGTCCGGGGTCGGCAAGACCCGGCTCTCCGACCTCCTGCGCGAGGAAGGGGACTGGTTCCATTACTCCGTCGACTACCGCATCGGCACCCGCTATCTCGGCGAGCGCATCGCCGACGACTTCAAGCGCGAGGCGATGAAGTCGCCGCTGCTGCGCGCGCTGCTGCGGTCGGATTCGATCCGCATCTCCTCCAAGCTCAGCTTCCACAACCTCGCGCCGCTCTCGACCTGGCTCGGCAAGCCGGGCGATCCGGCGAAGGGCGGCATCGCCTTCGACGAATATCTCAAGCGCCAGCGCATGCACCGCGAGGCCGAGATCGCCGCGATGCTGGATGCGAGGGGCTTCGTGGACCGGGCGCGCGACCTCTACGAATACGCGCATTTCGTCTGCGACACCTCGGGCTCGATCTGCGAGGTGGTGGAGCCGCACGACCCGCGCGACCCGGTGCTTTCGGCGCTGAGCCGGGCGATGCTGCCGGTCTACATCCGCGGGACCGAGGCGCACGAGGCGGCGCTGAAGGCGCGGTTCGACCGGGCGCCGAAGCCGATCTACTACCAGGAGGCGATGCTGCTGCGCTTCTGGGAGGAGTATCGCGCCGAGACCGGAGACGCGGAGGACGAGGTCGACCCCGACGCCTTCGTGCGCTGGGGCTTCGCGCACCAGATCGCGCATCGCCGGCCCCTCTATCAGGCGATCGCGGACAACTGGGGCGTGACGGTGGAGGCCGACGACATGGCCGCCGCCGAGACGGAGGCCGAGATCCTCGGGGTGATCGCCCGCGCCTTGGACTCGCGCGCGGCGGCTTCTATGTAGGCTCGGCCGCGATCCGAGGAGCCACGCACGACCCATGCCCATCAAGATCCCCGCCGGCCTGCCCGCCATCGACGTGCTCGACCGCGAGGGCGTGATGGTGATGTCCGAGGAGGCGGCGATCCGGCAGGACGTGCGGCCGATGCAGATCGGCCTGCTCAACCTGATGCCGAAGAAGGTGCAGACCGAGACGCAGTTCGCCCGCGTCATCGGCGCGGGGCCGCTGCAGATCGACCTGACGCTGGTGCGGATGACCCATCATCGGCCGCGCAACACGGCGCCGGAGCATCTGGAGGCGTTCTACCGCACCTTCGAGGAGATCGAGGACTCCGGCCGCAAGTTCGACGGCTTCATCGTCACCGGCGCGCCGGTGGAGCGCGAGCCCTTCGAGGCGGTGACCTACTGGGACGAGCTGACCCGGATCTTCGACTGGACGCGGGCCCACGTGCACGCCACGCTCGGCGTCTGCTGGGGCGGGCAGGCGATGCTGCACCGCTTCCACGGGGCGCCGAAGCACGCGCTGCCGGCGAAGCTGTTCGGGATCTACCGCCACAGGGTGACGGTGCCGGCGACGCCTTGGCTGCGCGGCTTCTCCGACAGCTTCCTGGTGCCGGTGAGCCGCTGGACCGAGACCCGGGCGGCGGATCTGCCGGACGGGGTGCGGGTGCTGGTGCATTCGGACGAGATCGGGCCCTGCCTGATCGAGGATCCGGCGAACCGGGCGCTGATGATGCTCAATCATCTGGAATACGACAGCGACACGCTGCTGGAGGAATACCGGCGCGACAAGGCCACGGGCGATTCGATCCGGCCGCCGGTCAACTATTTCCCGAACGACGACGAGACGCGGGCGCCGCGCAACCGCTGGCGCAGCCATGCGCATCTCTTCTTCGGCAACTGGATCAACCACATCTACCAGACCTCGCCGTTCGATCTGGAGCGGATCGGCGAGAGCTGAGGCGGGGCGCGGGCTTGCCGTAGCGCCCGGCATGGGCCATGTGCACCTGCGAGACGGCGGGCCGGCGACGGCGACCGCCCCCCTGACATGCCCGCGTCCCCCGACATTCCGACGCCCCCGCCCGAGGACCCCGCCCGATGGAGCTTCGCAACATCGCGATCATCGCCCATGTCGACCACGGCAAGACCACGCTGGTCGACAACCTTCTGAAACAGTCCGGCGCCTTCCGCGACAACCAGGCCGTCGCGGAGCGGGCGATGGATTCGAACGACCTCGAGCGCGAGCGGGGGATCACGATCCTCGCCAAGGCGACCTCGGTCGAGTGGGGGGGCGCGCGGATCAACATCGTCGACACGCCCGGCCACGCCGATTTCGGCGGCGAGGTGGAGCGCATCCTCTCGATGGTCGACGGCGTCGTGCTGCTGGTGGATGCGGCCGAGGGGCCGATGCCGCAGACCAAGTTCGTCACCCAGAAGGCGCTGGCGCTGGGCCTGCGCCCGATCGTGGTGCTGAACAAGGTCGACAAGCCCGAGGCGGACCCGGACCGGGCGCTCGACGAGGTGTTCGACCTCTTCGCCGCGCTCGGCGCCGACGAGGATCAGCTGGACTTCCCCGTGCTCTACGCCTCGGGGCGCGCGGGATGGGCGGACGAGGAGCTCGACGGGCCGCGCGAGGACCTCTCGGCGCTGTTCGCGCTGGTGCTCCGCCACGTCCCCGCGCCGAAGCAGCAGGGCCGGGACGGCGAGCCCTTCGCGATGCTGGCGACGACGCTGGAGGCGGACCCCTATCTCGGCCGGCTCCTGACGGGGCGCATCGAGGCCGGGGCCGTGGCGCCCGGCGCGCAGGTCAAGGCGATGAGCCGCGACGGGACGGAGATCGAGCGCTTCCGCGTCTCCAAGGTGCTGGCCTTCCGCGGGCTCGGCCGCCAGCCGGTCGAGAGGGCGGAGGCGGGCGACATCGTCGCCCTCGCCGGGATGCAGAAGGCGACCGTGGCGGACACGCTGGCGGCGACCGAGGTGTCGGCGCCCCTGCCCTCCCAGCCGATCGATCCGCCGACGATCTCGGTGATCTTCTCGATCAACGACAGCCCCTTCGCGGGGCGCGAGGGCGAGAAGGTGCAGAGCCGCGTGATCCGCGAGCGCCTGGCGCGCGAGGCCGAGGGCAACGTCGCGATCCACATCGCCGACACGCCGCTGCGCGACGCCTTCTCGGTCTCCGGCCGGGGCGAGCTGCAGCTCGGCGTCCTGATCGAGACCATGCGGCGCGAGGGCTTCGAGCTCTCGGTCTCCCGCCCGCGGGTGGTGACGCGCGAGGAGGGGGGCCGGCGCCTCGAGCCGATCGAGGAGGTCACGGTCGACGTCGACGAGGAGCATTCCGGCGCGGTGGTCGAGAAGCTCTCGCAGCGCAAGGCCGAGATGGTGGAGATGAAGCCCTCCGGCGGCGGCAAGACGCGGCTGGTGTTCCATGCGCCGTCCCGCGGGCTGATCGGCTATCACGGCGAGTTTCTGACCGACACCCGCGGCACCGGGATCCTGAACCGGGTGTTCCACGCCTGGGCCGACTGGAAGGGTCCGATCCCGGGCCGGCGCACCGGCGTCCTGATCTCCATGGAGCAGGGCGACGCGGCGCCCTACGCCCTCTTCAACCTGGAGGATCGCGGCCGGCTCTGCGTGGCGCCGGGCGAGCCGGTCTACCAGGGGATGATCATCGGGGAGAACGCCCGTTCCGGCGATCTCGAGGTGAACCCGCTGAAGGGCAAGAAACTGACCAACATCCGCGCCTCCGGCAAGGACGAGAACGTGATCCTGACGCCGGCGCGGCGCTTCGGCCTCGAGGAGGCCATCGCCTTCATCGAGGACGACGAATTGGTCGAGGTCACGCCGGCGGCGATTCGTCTGCGTAAACGTCATCTCGACCCGCATGAGCGCAAACGGGCGTCGCGGGCGGCCCAGGCGGGAGCCGCCTGAGCCGATTTTGTTGCATTTCGCGATTCCGCCGCGGTCTGCCGGAGACAACCGCAGGGCGGGCGATTGCGTCCTCGCTGTCCTCGCGGTTACATTCCGGAACGTTCCATGCAACCGGTGGGTGATGAGAAGCGGCTGCACGGAGCGGATCCCGTTTGGGTGACGGGGTCTGACGTGCGTGGTGTTCCGGCGCTTACCTTGCCGAGTGTACAGTCAGGAGCAGCGACAGATGAAACACCCGGTAGACGCCCATGTGGGCAAGCGGGTCCGCCACCGCAGGTGGATGATGGGCATGACGCAACAACAGCTCGGCGAACGCGTCGGCATCAAGTTCCAGCAGATCCAGAAATACGAGACGGGCATGAACCGGATCAGCGCCTCGCGCCTCTGGGACATCGCACAGTCGCTGGACGTGCCGGTGAGCTACTTCTTCGAGGGGCTGGACGTCGAAGCCGGCGCCGAGCCTCTCGAAGGGGCGATCGAGGGGACGGAGTTCGCCAAGGGCGATCTGCTGGCCGATCGGGAGGCTCTGGAGCTCGTGCGCTCCTATTACGCCATCCCCGAGACGCAGCGCCGCCGGCTGTTCGACCTCGCCCGCGTCCTCAGCGACGCGGCTTGAAAGGGCGGCGCGTGACGCGACGCCGCCGGCAGGGGTGATGCCGGTGGGGTCGCAGACGCCGGAATGGGCGGAGACGGGGGGGGCCCCGATCCGGACCGAAACGTTCCGGCGTCCATGACCGGTGGAGCCGGTCACGCGCTGACGTCGATCGCACACCGGGCCGCCGATGCGGCCCGGCGTGCGACCATGACCGTCTATCGGGCGGAGGGGCTCGACGCCGAGGACAAGGGACCCTTGGGCGCCTACGATCCCGTGACGGCCGCCGACAAGGCGGCGGAGGCCGCCATCCGCACCGTCCTGGCGGAGGCGCGGCCCGAGGACGGCGTGCTCGGCGAGGAGGAGGTGGCCCGGCCCGGCCGCAGCGGCTTGACCTGGGTGGTCGACCCCATCGACGGCACACGCGCCTTCCTGATCGGCGCGCCGACCTGGGGCACGCTGATCGCGCTCAACGACGGGGTGCGGCCGGTGCTCGGCCTCGTCGACCAGCCGGCGACGGGCGATCGCTTCTGGGGCGACGGCGGCGGCGCCTGGCTGCGCCGTGACGTCGGGCCGGAGCGCCGGCTTTCCGTGCGCCGGGGCGTGGGGCTGGAGGAGGCCCGCCTCTGCACGACCTATCCCGAGATCGGCGACCCGGAGGAGCAGGCCGCCTTCCTGCGGGTGCGCGACCGGGTGCGATTGACCCGCTACGGGCTCGACTGCACGGCCTACTGCCTCCTGGCCGCGGGCGGGGTGGACCTCGTGATCGAGGCGGGACTTCAGCCCTATGACGTGCAGGCGCTGATCCCCGTCGTGGAGGGCGCCGGCGGGCGGCTGACCACCTGGGAGGGCGGCGACGCGCAGCACGGCGGGCGCATCCTCGCCGCCGCGACGCCGGAGCTGCACGCGGCGGCGAGGGAACTGCTCGCCGGCTAGAGGCTCTGCAGGTCGTTCAGCGTCACGAACACCATCAGAAGGATCACCGCGGCGAGGCCGGCGCCCGTCGCGATCTCCTGAAGCCGCTCGTTCAGCGGCTTCCCGCGCACCGCCTCGAGCGCGTAGAACAGCAGGTGCCCACCGTCCAGGACCGGGATCGGGAACAGGTTGATCATCCCGATGGAGGCGGAGATCAGCGCGATCATCGCCACGAAGGAGACGAGGCCCGAGGCCGCGGCGTCGCCCGAGAGCGAGGCGATGCGGATCGGACCGCCGAGGGCGGAACTGTCCGCCTGCCCGGTCACCAACGCCCCGACATAGGTCAGCGAGGAGGAGATCACCTGCCAGGTGCGCCCGGCGCCGTGCGACAGGGCGGCCAGCGGGCCGGGCGTCACGGCCTCGGGTCCGATGAGGGGGATCGCGGTGATCCCGATCAGCGGGCGCATCTCCACCCCGCCGTCCGGCGTCGGCGCGGGGTTCATGGTCGGCGTGATCCGCGTCTCGTAGGTCTCGCCGCCGTCCGCGGGCTCGACGGTGAGGGTGACGCCGGATTCGCCGGCCTCGGCCACCTTGCGCTGCAGGTCCGAGAAGGATCCGATGGCCTCGCCGTCGATCGTGAGGATGCGGTCGCCCGACTCCAGCCCCGCCTCGTCCGCCGGGCTGCCGGGCGCGACACGGCCGACCATGGGCGGCACCACCGGCCCGGTCACGAGTTCGACCACGTCGCCCTCGCGCCGGACGGTGACGGGGAATTCGCTGCGGCCCGGCTCGGCCTCCGACGCGGCGGAATAGGCGTTCAGGATCTCGCCGAAGCGATCCACCGGCTCTCCGGCGACGCTGAGCACGGTGTCGCCGGACCGCAGCGCCGTCTCCTCCGCCGCCACCTGTCCGATCACCGGACGCTCGGAGCCGAGACCCATGCCGAGCGCGATGCCGGCATAGATCAGGATCGCGAGCGCGAAGTTGAAGACCGGTCCCGCCGCCACCGTCGCGGCGCGCCGCCAGAGCGCGGCGGTCGGGAAGGCGTGCGCGCGTTCCTCGCGGCTGAGGCCCGCCAAGGCCTCCGAGTCGGGATGGGCGGAGGCGGAATCGCGGTCCCCGAGGAACTTGACGTAGCCGCCGAGGGGCAGCGCGGCGACGCGCCATCGGGTGCCGCGGCTGTCGGTCCAGCCGTAGAGCTCCTTGCCGAAGCCGATCGAGAACACCTCGGACTGGATGCCGCACCAGCGGGCGACGATGTAGTGGCCGAACTCGTGCACGAACACCACGACGCCGAGCACGACGAGGAAGGACGCGATCGTGCCGGCGAGGCCGGCGAGCTGGCTGAGGGACTCGAACATGAAGGCTCCGTCGCTGACGCGGAGGGGCCGGGCCCGGCCCCTGGCCCATACTTAGGCGGGGACGGCGCCCTTGCCTACCTCGCCGGCGGCGATCAGGGCGTCGGCGATGCGCCGCGCCTCGGCGTCGACCTCGAACACGGCCTCGAGGCTCGTGGCGGGACCGAAGGGCGCGAGGCGCTCGAGCGTCGCCTCCACCGTCGCGGCCATGTCGAGGAAAGCGATGCGCCGGGCCATGAACGCCTCGAGCGCGGCCTCCTTGGCGGCGTTGAAGGCGGCGCCGGCAAGGCCGCCGGCCGCCATCGCCTCCCGCGCGAGACGGAGCGCGGGAAAGCGCGTCTCGTCCGGCGCCTCGAAGTCGAGCCGGGCGAGGCGGGCGAAGTCGAGCCGCTCCACCGGCAGGGCGCGCCGCTCGGGCCAGTGCAGGGCGTAGCCGATGGCGTGGCGCATGTCCGGCGCGCCGAGCTGGGCGAGCACCGAGCCGTCGGCGTAGCCGACCATCGAGTGCACCACCGACTGCGGATGCACCACCACCTCGATCTGCTCGGGCGCGACGTCGAAGAGGTGCTTGGCCTCGATCATCTCGAGCGCCTTGTTGAACATCGTCGCGCTGTCGATGGAGATCTTGGCGCCCATGTCCCAGTTGGGATGCGCAACCGCCTGCTCCGGCGTCGCGGCGGCCATGCGCGCCAGCGGCCAGTCGCGGAACGGGCCGCCCGAGGCGGTGAGGAGGATCCGGTCGAGCGCCGCGCGATTGTCGCGGTCGAGCGCCTGGAAGATCGCGTTGTGCTCGCTGTCGACGGGCAGGAGCGTGGCCCCGGCGCGCGCGATCTCGGCGAGGAACAGATCGCCGGCGGAGACCAGGCACTCCTTGTTGGCGAGCGCCACGACGCCGCCCTGCCGCGCCGCGGCGAGGGTGGGGGCGAGACCGGCGGAGCCGACGATGGCGGCCATGGTCCAGTCGGCGGGGCGGGAGGCGGCCTCGATCACCGCCTCGTGGCCCGCGGCGGCCTCGACCCCGCTGCCGGCCAGCGCCTCGCGCAGGTCGTCGAGGCGCGCGGGGTCGGCGGTGACCGCGATCTCGGCCCGGAACTCCCGCGCGGCGGCGGCGAGAGCGTCGACGTTGTCCCGGCCCGTGAGGGCGACGACGCGCACGGGCGTCTCGGTGTGGCGCAGGATGTCGAGGGTCGAGCGGCCGATGGAGCCGGTCGCGCCCAGCACGGTGAGCCGTCTTTCTTCCGTCATCGTCCCACCCTGCCCGTTCCGCCTCACCAGATGAAGACGGACTTTCCGCGCATGAAGGTCACGGCGGCGGCGACGAGGCCGGCGGCGAGCAGCCCGTCGAGCCGGTCGAGGAGGCCGCCGTGGCCCGGGATCAGGCGCGAGCTGTCCTTCACGCCGAAGCGGCGCTTGAGCGCGCTTTCGCCGAGATCGCCCGCCTGGGCGACGACCGCCATGACGGCGGAGACGCCCGCGACCTCGTGCACCAGAGTGCCGGTGGTGAAGGCCGAGAAGCCGGCGCCGACGGCCGCCGCGGCGACGACCCCGCCGGCGAGGCCCGACCAGGTCTTGCCCGGCGAGACGGAGGGCCAGAGCTTGGGGCCGCCCGCCGCCCGACCCACGAAATAGGCGCCGACATCGGTCGCGACCACCGAGAGCGCCACCCAGACCACCGCCGAGGCGCCGTAGAGCGGATCGTCGCGCAGGCCGACGAGGGCGCTGGAGGCGAGCGCGACGTAGGCGGCGCCGCCGAGGAAGGGGAGGCGGTTGAAGGCGGGCTCGCGCCGCGCGAGCGCCGCCGCGCCGGCGAGGGCGAGCGCGGCGGCGAGGACGCCCCAGCGCCACTCGACCGCCTGCGTGACGAGGCAGGCGAGGATGCCCGCGAGACAGGCGAGCAGGCCCGCGGCGCCGAACGGGCCGGGCGCGCTCATGCGCCGGATCTCCCAGGCCATCAGGGCGCTGACGAGCGCGGCGAAGCCGGCCAGGACCCAGCCGCCGAGCGCGACGGCGGCGCCTGCGACGGCGGCCACGGCGAGGCCCCAGACCGTGCGCTGGGCGAGGTCGGCGAAGCGTCGGCGTCGCGAGGGTTCGGGTTTCGTTCCGGCGGGGCCGGGCTCGGGCCGCGGTTCGCCGGCGTCCGGCGCGTCGCCGGGCTCCGCACCGGCGGAGGGACCGGGCTCGGCTCCCTGGCCGCCGGGCTTCGCACGGCCCTCTGAGCGGGGGGGAGGATCGCAGGGCGACATGGCCGGGCGGGGCCGCGGCCTCAACCGGCGGCGCCGAAGCGGCGCTCCCGGCGGCGGTAGTCGGCGACGACCTCGGCGAGGCGGGCGGGCGTGAAGTCGGGCCAGCACTCGTCCACGAAGGCGAACTCGGAATAGGCGGTCTGCCAGGTCAGGAAGTTGGAGACCCGCATCTCGCCGGAGGTCCGGATCACCAGGTCGGGATCGGGCAGCGTCGCGGTCCAGAGCGCCCCGGCGAAGGCGTCGTGGTCGAGCGCGGCGGGGTCGAGCCGGCCGGCCGCCGCCTCCTCCGCCAGGGTGCGGGCGGCGGCCACGATCTCGTCCCGTCCGCCGTAGTTGAGGGCGATGGTGAGCGAGAGCTTGGCGTTGTCCGCCGTCGCCTCCTCGAGCCGCGCCATCTTGGCGCGCAGATCCGGCGCGAGGCGCTTGCGGTCGCCGATGAAGCGCACGCGGGCGCCGCGGCGCTGAAGCTCGCGCCCCTCCTTGCGGATGTAGAGGCGGAAGAGGTGCATCAGGCCCGACACCTCCTCGGCCGAGCGCTTCCAGTTCTCGGTCGAGAAGGCGTAGAGCGTGAGATACTCGATGCCGCACCCGGGCGCGGATTCGACCACCGCGCGCACGGCGTCGGCGCCGCGGCGATGGCCGGCGAGGCGCGGCAGGCCGCGGCGCTGCGCCCAGCGCCCGTTGCCGTCCATGATCACGGCGACGTGGCGCGGCGGCGGGCGCCCGCCCTCGACCGGGCGCAGATGCGCCGGCGCGGCGTCCACGTCCTCGGCCTTCTTGGCGGGCGCGAGGTCGCGGTCGTCGTCGGCGCGGCGCGCTTCGGCGGCGGGCGAGGCTGTCGGCATCGACGTCTCCTGGAGCGCGCGGGCGGTCCGGTCCCGCACGGGGGGCCGCGCCGCGCGTCGCGGCGACGCCCCCCGTGCGGGGGCGATCAGACCTGCATGATCTCTTCCTGCTTGGATTCCAGCGCGGCGTCTATCTTCTTGACGGTGCGGTCGGTGATCTCCTGGATCTCGTCCGACCAGATCTTTCGGTCGTCCTCGCTCATCCCCTCGGCCTTCTTGACCATGTCCATGCCGTCGCGCCGGACGTTGCGGACGGCGACCTTGGCCTGTTCGGCGTATTGCCCGGCGACCTTGGCGAGATCGCGGCGCCGCTCCTCGGTCAGCTCGGGCACGGGGAGGCGGATCAGGGTGCCGTCGACCACCGGGTTGAGGCCGAGACCGGAGCTCCGGATCGCCTTGTCGACGGCGCCCACGAGGCTCTTGTCCCAGATGTTCAGGGTGATCATCCGCGGCTCGGGCACGTTGACGGTGCCGACCTGGTTGATCGGGGTGTCCTGGCCGTAGGCCTTCACGGTCACCGGCTCGAGCATCGAGGCCGAGGCGCGCCCGGTGCGCAGCGACGCGAATTCGGTCCGCAGGTTGGCGAACGCGCCGTCCATGCGCCGCTGGATCGCGTCGAGGTCGATCTCGGTCTCTTCGCTCATCGGGGGTCCTCCTCCCGGGCCCGGCCGGCGCTCCCCGTCACGCGGGGCGCGCCGTGGCCGGCATCAAGCCTGTTCGACAATGGTGAATTTTCCCTGACCACTCAAGACCGCCGCGAAGGCGCCGGGCGCCTGGAGCGAGAACACCACCAGCGGCATGGCGTTGTCGCGCGCCAGCGCGATCGCCGAGGCGTCCATCACCTTGAGGTTCTTCACCAGCACCTCGTCGTAGGTGATGCGGTCGTAGCGCCTGGCGTCGGGGTGGGTCTTGGGGTCGGCGTCGTAGACGCCGTCGACCTGCGTGCCCTTGAGGATGGCGTCGCAGTCCATCTCCATCGCGCGGAGCGTCGCGGCGGTGTCGGTGGTGAAGTAGGGGTTGCCGGTGCCGGCGGCGAAGATGCAGATGCGCTTCTTCTCGAGGTGCCGGATCGCGCGGCGGCGGATGTAGGGCTCGCAGATGCGGTCCATCGGGATCGCGGAGATGACGCGGGCGTGGACCCCGAGATCCTCCAGCGCCGACTGCATGGCGAGGGCGTTCATCACCGTCGCGAGCATGCCCATGTAGTCGGCGCTCGCGCGTTCCATGCCTTGGGCCGAGCCCTGCAGGCCGCGGAAGATGTTGCCGCCGCCGATCACCAGGCAGAGTTCGATCCCCATCTCGTGCACGCGCACCACCTCCTCGGCGAGGCGCTGCACGGTCGGCGGGTGAAGGCCGTAGCCCTGGTCGCCCATCAGGGCCTCGCCCGAGATCTTGAGGAGGACGCGCCGATGCAGCAGGGAGCGGGGTTTCTCGGCGTCCTCGGCCATGCGCGCGACTCCTTGCGTGGGGCGCGCGCACCATAGCCGCGGGGAGCCGGGACGCAATGCCGGATGGGGCCGTATGGCCGCTTGGGGCCGGCGGAAGGGGCGTAAGCGCGCGCTTAGCGGGCGCGGAACACGCGTTCGGCGGATCGCGCCGGGGCGCCGGGGGCGGCAGATGGGGGGACGTGGCCGGGCGAGGCGCCCGGCCGACGCAGACGAGGAGACGACCATGACCGGACACACCGCCCGCCTCGCCGCCCCGGCGATCGCCGCGGCGCTCGCCGCCCCCGCGGCCGAGGCCGCCGACGCCGCGCCCGGCGTCACGCTCGGCGTCACGGCCGGCGAAATCGCCGACGCGCTGGCCGCGGAGGGCTGGGAGATGACGAGATACGAGCGCGAGAGCGGGCGCATCGAGGTCCACGCCGAGAAGGACGGCCGGCTCGGGGAGATCGAGGCGGACGCCGCCACCGGCGGGATCCGCCGCATAGAGGAGGAGGACTGATGGCGGGCGCGCAGACGGACGAGGCGGCCGAGGCCGTGCGCGGCCCGGCCTGGGACCCGGTGGTGCGGCTGACCCATTGGGGGATCGCGGCGGCGGTCCTGCTCAACGGGCTGCTGACCGAGGGCGGCGAGGCGGCGCATGTCTGGATCGGCTGGGCGGCCTTCGCGCTGCTGGCGCTGAGGGTGGTCTGGGGCTTCGCGGGGCCGGAGGAGGCGCGGTTCTCGGCCTTCCCGCCGAGCCTGTCGGCGGCGCGCGGGCACGTCTCGGACGTGCTCGCCGGGCGGCGGCGGACGCATCGCTCGCACGATCCGCTCGGCGCGCTGATGACCTATGCGCTCTGGAGCGTGCTGGCGGTCGTGGTCGCGACCGGGATCGCGATGGAGGGCGGCCCCTTCCCCGAGCCGGGCGAGGCGGCCTCGGTCCCCTTCGTCTCGGCGGCGACGGCGGACGAGGTCGGGGAGGAGGCCGACGACGACCACGACGAGGCCGGCGAGGGCGAGGAGGACGAGGCCCTCGAGGAGGTGCACGAGGCGGCGGCGAACCTGCTGCTGATCCTCGCCGCGCTGCACGTCGCGGGCGTCGCGCTCGAGAGCCGGCGCTTCGGCGTGAACCTGGTCGGGCCGATGATCGACGGGCGGAGGCGCGGGCCGTGAGCCGGCGCGCCGTCCGCGCCGCGGGACGGGCGGGCGCCTCCGGGCGCCCGTTCGCGCTCGCCGCGCTGCTGGTGGTCCAGACGCTCTGCGCGGTGTTCTTCGCGGCGGACGTGGCCGCGGATCTGAGCTGGAACGGCCTGA